>FLOH01001408.1_pt1 | contig 37709 bp, 66 predicted proteins | sample 756751 | NCBI WGS metagenome assembly FLOH01 (sample SAMEA4026879, study PRJEB14308) | marine metagenome | biome: coastal water; material: water | depth 74 m
AGCGGTTAGCTTATTACAAGCTATTTTATGTTCTATTTCTTTTAATTCCATAAATCACCTTTATATGCAACAACCATTCTACCGGAGCGATTCACGATCCTCATTCCACGCATAAACCGTATGCGTCCGGTAAATCAAAATCGTTATGCAGCTTGATATTTCTCGCCACAAAACGGGCAATACGAACAAAATATAGTCGTCGCTTTTTTTCTGACTTTACTATCAGCTTTTTTCGTTGATACAGTCAGCCTAGTTGCTCTTATCGTGTTTTCGCTCATCGATAATGTCATTGGTATATCAAGCAGAGTATTGCTGTTTGCTTCTGTTAACTTCTTATTTATTGTTTCATTGCAGTCACACATATCTATCTCCGGTCTTACGCATTTAAAGGGTGCGAGCCCTTTTAACTGTGTCGTTATGCTTCTACCATCCAAAAACTAATTCTCGGTTCAAAAACCGAAGCGCCAGCATTCTATTGCCTTTTCTTATGCCTAGTAAAATAAGTTGAATATTGAATATTCCGTGGTATTTCAAAGGGAAAGCTTGTGAGATAAAAAACTTTATATTTCTTGGGTGGCACAACCACCAGCTAACTTTGTAAAGCAATATTCTTTTGTAAGATGGGTTTCCAGTATAAATAATATATGGGTTTTTCATGGTCATTCATTCCTATGTTTAGTTGATAAGGAATATGTATCATTCCTTCGGTTATCTGTTACAACACAACTTGCGATTGACTTCAAACTTGCATCAATGCTTTTTAGTGTCATTAGTAAATCTTTAAAATATTTAATCATTTTCTTTCCTTTAATTTTAAGCATAACAAGCGCATAAAGTCAGACTTCGCTTCGCTTTCAATTCTCATCTAAATCACTATTGACGAATTTAACCTGTTTAATCGTCAGAATATGCTCGCTGCCATCGTAACCGACAATTTTGATACTACCGCCACAACTACCAACATAACTAGCCACAGCCACGCAGGAGGAGCTTGTAACGTCAGTTGCATTTTCTTTAAAGTTATCCCTTCTTATTCTATTTTTGCGGCCACAGTAAATAGCTTTATCTTCTGGAAGAAATACGACTTGTAGGTTTCGTATTGTCCTTATGCTTTTGATTTTGTCCGGGGTATGCTTTGCTTGATTTTTCCAGCAATAATCGCAGAGTCTTGTACCAGTAATCGTGGTTTTATTGCCGCAACCTGTTTTGCAGGCAATAACCTCTTCGTTGAATTTATTAAACGACTTGCCTTTGCGCGTATAAGCTACATCGGTATCCATTTTATCCCATAGCCTCAATGTCAAACTGTTCTCTTTTTGTTTTAGAAAGAAATCTTAATGCTTTAACCTCGTCGTCATTATCAAGATCCCCTAGAAGCTTTGCGTGTAATGCCAAGCAGTCGTTACCGAGGTCAAAAGATCCACCGGTTAACTCAACTATCCCAGCCTCAACTAAAGCCATAGGAATACCTTCGTTTTCTGCCCAGCTTTTTAGCCAGACAAAAGGGTAGCATTCTAGCGGACCGTCAGGACTAAGACATACTGTAGGCCTGCTTCGCGGCTCACCAGACTGCGCTAATACTCTCATAGCCAGGCTTCCATCGTAATAAACCCCGACTAACTCAACCATACCGCCTATTGAATACTTTGACGGTCCAATTTCTCCTAATTCTTTGCTCATGCTAATCTTCTCCTGGTTATTTGATGTTTATTTGATGTTTAAGGTAATTTTCGTGGCCAGTACGGTATTTATCATAGTTGTTACTGGGATCGTTTTCACTTAGCCAGTCATCGACTATCTGAGGGTCTACATTGCAACTGCTAAAAACATTGCATCTATTTAAGGACTCTATTGTAGAAACTCCATTACTAATAGTTAATCCAGCATAATCAGGAGGGCAGCTTGCCCACCATTGGCCGTTAGCGTGTATAATTTCACCGTTATCCAGCTTCAAATAAAATTCTCTACCGCCGAATGCCTTCCATCTTTCTGATGGTGTCTCGTATCCATAAAAACTAAAAAAACCTGAATCCTCGCCTATTAGGTAGCTTCCTTTTTTTTCATAAATAAACTCAGGGTACGTGTCGACAACAATAAATTGCTGAGTAAACCTGTCATTTTTGTGGTGAATGATGTCTATTATTTTGCTCATTCCGGTAAACCATCTTGGCGAACAGGTTTAACAGGGTCATTCCCCATTAAATTAATTCCAGTAATAATCGATTCGATAACCTTTTTATTGCTTTTAATGAAATCCTGAGTTTCTTTTAATGCCATTTTGGTTGTGTGCATAAAGTCGTAACCTTTTGCAAGGTCAACTGTTGCACCTACCTCTAGCCTTTTAATATTCCCATAATACTGGTTTAAAAATTTTTCCAGCTCTGAATGAGATATCGTACAAAGATATGTATCCCTTTCGCCTATCCCTATTACTTTCATTTTGTTTTCTCCTGGTTAGTAAAGTTAATGATCTCAAGTGTGGAGGCTGGTCGCTAATCCAGCTATGGTATCGGTGCGCTTCTCGGGACTTCGCCGCATTCGCGGTGATTGTGCCGATACCCGGAACATCTACGCCTTTCGGCTGCCCTGATGCGCGCCTGTTCCCGCGCTTCCCGCGTGTCTCTACTGTCTGCAGGTTTATCCCTTTCAACAGCTTCAGCTTTCACGCCGCTCCACAATTCAAAACACTACTTGTTACAATAAAGGTGCGCCAATCATTCGGAGACGCACCACCTATATCCACCGCTATTGCTATCCGATTCACAATAGCCTTTCTCGCTGTAGCGGGAGTAGTCGAGCTAGGGCGCGGATATCACCTAAGGCTTACCCCTAGCGGCGAGCCCTGACCATGACCTTCGACCCGGGTACACACCCGGCTTGACTCCCTATCGTGTATCACTTATTACCGTTAACTTTTCCGGTACCGTTGATTTTTTCAGCCTGAATGCGGTCATAAATCTCAGATCTATGAACAGCTACAGATTGTGGTGCATTAATGCCTATCCTTACCTGGTTACCGCTAACGCCTAATACTGTTACTGTCACATCATCACCGATCATTAACGTCTCGCCAGGTTTTCTTGTAAGTATGAGCATTACAGCAACCCCTCGCTTTGCATCTTAAGGATAGCCAGATAAACGTCTGCACATGCGTTAGCATCAAATTTAACATTAAAATTTGAAGACGAATTACCGCCAACAATTTTACCTTGACGACCGTTGCAATTACAGGACATTCCTTTAGTGACACTCGGTATATCTCTGTACTCGCATACTCTATCAATATGCTTTTGTGTGTTTGGCATTATCACTCTCCTAAAATATTAAATGTGCTTTGAATGTGGTGGCAGGACGTTAAACCTGCTTGCTGTAATAGGTGATTATTAACGGTGCCGCCCACGGCCCACTAGACAGCTTAGAGTTATTTTTTAACGAGGTTTACGCGGTTTAATATTCTAGTTTCCTCTCCGCGACATGAAACTACATGCTTCACCACAATCAAAACACACTTTAATATGTTGTTTTCTTTATACATTGCTCTCTCTTATGTGTCTATAGTTGCCCTGGTTCCGGTTAATTACACTGTTAGCGCGAAAGAATTGCAGTGGTAATATCGTCACGCATTGCTATTTCTGCCTCTGTTGGTGACCCTCCATCTGGATGGACAAGGCAACCCGTCGACGCTATATCAGCACATCGTTTGCGCTCAATTAATGTTGCCTCCATGGCAACTTGTTGTAACGCTTGGAGTAGGCTTCTGCTTTCTGGCGTCCCTACCTGCGCCATTAACTCTTTATATCGGTTATCAGTTATCACTTTAATATTCTCGCTAACAAGTTAATTCAAATCGGAGTTCGCTACGCTCCCCGTTTAATGTATGCGTTATATGGCCTTATTTCAGAAGGTAATCAAGCCGCAAATTAAGACAAGCATAATATTCAGCCATAGCGACAACCTGCCTTTTTAATAAATTTTGCTGAGTTTTGCTTATATCGTCGAACTGATCAGACGTAATAAATTCCTTTAGTTTTACCATTTTCGAATGCAGTTTAAATTTTTCATCTATCAGTAGACCAATGAATCCGTTTATTTCTTTTGCCAGTTGCTCATCTGTCATTATTAATCTCCAAATCGGCCAAATAACAAGCCATTAAACCGGAGCGCGTTGCGCCCAGGGTTCCACGCATAAACCGTATGCGCCCGGTAAATTCAAACGTTATACACATAGTAATTTGTTTAACTTTTCTGGTTCAATATTTATCTGGCTAGCCATGCTATGCAGCCATTCTTTTCCAGTAAAACCTTTACATTGATAGTCATTAAACCACTCATGCAGCCCTTGAAAACAAGGTGAATCCTCGCAGTATTCAGCACTTTTTGAAGCCGCCTGCATAATCTCGTAGCAGTTGCCGCATTGCTTAAAACTTCGTGGCTCACTGTCCCAGATACCGGATGAATATTGATAGTTTTCACCTGGATTAATAAAATTACCGCACTCACAGCAAATATGCGCTTTAAGTGCTTTTCTTTGTTTTGTTGTAAATGCTGAGGGCATTTCACACATATTAAATATCCAGTTTTTAGGTGTTTACTAAAATGGTATTTCGTCAAAACCATCATCTGCAGGAGGACTTGCTTGCCGTTCCTGTTGTGCTGGCTTATTTGCTTGACCATTGCTTGACTGATTATCGCGAGGCTTAGGCTCGAACATATTTACCCAGCCATTAAACGCGACAGAATTTCCGTCTTTATCAATTACATTTGTCGGTATAGCATCCAGCTTCATGACAAAACCGCCGTTTTGCTTGCTCATTACTGCGCCTATTTTGAGCCATGATGTTTTTTGCGTTCTATCACTGCCCATATAGGTTCCATTTGCTACTGCTAATTCATATTTTAGTGCCATGCCGCTATTCTCTCTCTGTTAATTATTTTTAAACTCATTTGTCGATTCATAATATCTTCTGGATAAATCAATCCATTTTTGTTCTAGCTTGTACTCACCATAATCAAAATATATTCCGATATGGGCTATTGCCTTTATTAGTTCCACAGGTACGCTGATATATTCAGCGTCAATATCTATATTTGGTTCGTTCATATCATCACCCAAAAACCACAAACCCAAGCCAGACCCAGAAAGCGACAGATAATAAAATCATCACTAACATAGACCGGCGCTCTTTTGTTGTTTCGCTCATTTCCGCCTCTAGTAAAAGTCACACTTTGAGCATTGATACATGCCTGGCCATATATCACCGAATGGTTCCATATTGTGATCACCGTCCTTGCAGTAAACATTGTGGGTAAATGTTATGCTGGTTGTAAAATTGAATGATTTGTCACAGTTAATGCACTCCTGTTCATAATCTACTGATTCTTCATATCCATATCCGTCGTCATGGTTTATTTCTTGTTCAGCCCCGCAATAAGGGCAGTTAACGTCACTCATTGTTTAATATCCTGCTATTTAATTAATAACGATCTGGCAGAGTCTTTAAGCTGGCAGCCTGGTATATATTCGCCAGTTTTCAATGCTGCCAAAATCTCTCTTTTCATCGGCGAAACTACAGTTTTAATATCCAGATAGTCAGCCGGTATTTTTGTCTCGTCGGTTATTTCCAGTTGCTTTGTTGCCTTTCTTAACGTGATTGAAAAGAGAGGGCATTTAATATTGTCAATACCTGACTGCTCCATGTTTGATCGTAAATATTCGCGCATCCATTCCTTTTTATTCACTACAGATTTTTTTCTGGCCTGCAGTCTTTTTATTTCATGGTCGATGGCTTCGATATCACTATCAAGATTAGCCGCAACCTGAATCACGGCAATGCCTTTTTCCTCGAAAGAACCTTGAATGCCTTCCATCGTGTCAGCCAGTGTTTCGGCGTCAATTTCACCCTGTTCAGCCAAGATTTGAAGCTCTTTGTTTTGCTCTGTTAATTCGTATAAATGTGTCATTTTATGCAGCCTCTTTTGCTTCTAGTTGTGCTTTAATTTCGTCTTTAATTTTGACGATTTCTAACAATGTTTTTTTGTCGTTATGCTCTTTAGCTTTACCATGCGCCTCAAGGTAAAGCGCCTTCAACATGTTAAAGCTTCCTGATTTTTTCATCAGGTCAATCACTCGTTTAATGTCATCCTGATAACTAGCGGCTTCAACCTCTTTTAACTTATACTTATGCGTGATATTTAACGCGAGTTGATACCAATCAAAACGCATTAATTCAAGACTATCTAATGGATAGTGTTCAGCTTTTAATGCTGTCAATACCCATTCGTCATCTACTCCCCTGGCTTCATACAATTCGCGTAATTTAGACAACTGCTCTGGAGTCACCAGTTTTTGATTTTCAATTTCATCATTGCTTAACATGGTATCGTCATCTTTATCATAAAGAGACAATCCGAACTTTGACCCGTAATAACGCAAGCATCTTTTAAGCGCGTCCGTTACGGCTTCCTTGCTGGCTAATTCAATGACTGAACCTATGCCGTGTGCCGTGTTTCCAGCCACACCATTGCCAAATCCTGTGTCTGCATGACTGACTGTTTTCTCTCCGTTTGCTACAGTTAGTTTTAACTGACAAAGATAAGACATTGATATCATTTCTTTGGGATCTTCACCGGCTTTGTATGGCGGTTTTACATAGATTGTTTTATCTACCTGATGAAGATATTGTATTTCTGTAGACCACATACCGAAGCCGAATATTCTATTTGCTTCATTTATTACGTGGTAACTTGCAACATAAGAAAGCTGTTGGTTTCCAGTACCTTTTCTATGCTTTACGTCTTCAACTGCTAAAGGCTCTTTTAAAAGTTGAATCGTTTTATCTTCAAAGAAGCTCATATCATCCATCCGGGTATTTTATTTTGCTGTAGATAAGCACTGCTAAAAAAAATACGGTTAGCAGTAGTTCTCCGCCAAATTCATGCAGCCAGGTCATCATCATCACCTAAAAGCATTATCTCCATCATGACGAAACCCTCTTTAAATATTCCTCCAGAAATAAAAGATGCCTGACTTTGGGATAGTCAACCGGCTGGTCTATTGCATCGCCTGTCAAATCTTCAGATATGCTTAATTTAACTGTGGCACAATTAAACCTGATGTAATTTTCAGCCGCTTCTTTTGTATTAAAAGACGCCAGCGGGTAGCTTTGTTCTCCATCATTTAAATTAACTCTGTATATTTTCATGATTCACCTTTCATAATTTCAATTACTTCTATTTCTTCACCGTCTCCAAGAGATCCATTTACACAGCGCCATGAACAAATTCCGCTAACACTACCGGTAACTTTAAACCGTCTAGGCTCTTGTTTTACTCTGTATTTCCTTACTGAGAAACTCCAGAAAGGAACATTTATATCAATCCATTTCTTTTCTAAGCTATGAAATACCTGTATATATTTACCTGCTTTATAAGCCTGCAAAACCTCGATCATTTCATCGAGTGTATTTAATTCGCTCATGCTGCCAATTCCTGATATTTAAAAGATTTTATATCATCAGTTTTAAGAGAAACCATAAAATCCCTGAATTTTTCAGCGTTATACTGAAAGCTGTCAGTGTCCCAGAAATAAACCATCTCTCCAGCTTTTAAGTGCTTATCTGTAACAAAAATATAAGGGCTTGAATCTGATGCAAAATGGAAGCTAGTCCTTAAATTATTTAGCTCCAGGCTATCAACAATAGTTAATGCCGCTGTGCAGAATTTTAAATTTTCTTGTTTGTTCATGCTGCTTCCTCCGAATTATTAAAATGATCCAGCAAATGGTCTAACTCTGAATCAGGTAAACTGTTGTAATATTCAGCTACCGCTTTTTCGATAGCTGCAATTTCTGGCTGCTTATGATGATTAACAGGATAGATAAATTGTATTTCCATTTCTTCCGGTTCTTCTGGGTCATGATATGTTGCGGAACGTCCGCGAATATGTATAACTTCAGCTTCCAGCTCTAACTCCAGATTCATTCCCGGCGCAAAATATAATTCAGGGTGAAATTTAAAATATTCCATTTCATTTACCTCTGTTGTTATTTAAGTCTTTTTAGTTCTGCTAAAATAGTCTTGATATCATCAACAGCTATCCTTAACTCAGAAGCCGTTGCTATAGTTGCGCACAATGTATCTGGATCTACCCAGTGACGACCACCAGTCACGCCTTCGCTACTACTATTAAGGCCCCTGCTAGAAAAAGCATACAACAGTACAGAAACTCTATTCCGAAACTCCCGTTTTAGTCTTTTATGTTCGCCTTTATCTAATACTGGCATTCTCTATACCTCTGTTGTTAACTTAACTAATAACCGTATTGATAAGACTCGACAAATAGATTCCTATCTTCACTGTAATCATCATGTTCATAGCACCATGCCCATGCATCATCCTCTGTTAAGAAATGATCTTTCTGGCAATAAACACCATCTTCTGCGTCAAGCATTACTCTGTAAAAAGCCATTAGATTCCACCTTTATCGTTAATTTGTTTAGCTTCAGAACGAACAAGTAATGTTCTGATTAGCCCGTCGATCTTAGATTTCAATGAATCTGATAAATCAATCAGAGCGTCGTTGTGGCTGCCAGGATTAAAAATATCAATATCAGAAACAACAGAAGCACGTTGAAAAGTTAACTTGTTTATTTGGTTTTGTATCATTGCTATATTCATCTCTGCTTCCTAGTTGTTATTTAGTTGATGAGTGAATTGTACACGATGTATATCCCTATACAAGTATTATTTGAAACTAATTAAAAATAACTTGAAGTGGGGTAATACAGTCTGTATATTGGCGGCATGAATAGAGAATTTAAAAAATATGTAGATTTAACTGGTAGCGTAGAAGGTGCAGCTAAAAAGCTGGGCTGCTCTGTGTCTAAAGTGTACAAGTCGATAAGTGGTGAACGTGGGTTATCGCCTAAGTACGCAAAGATTGTATGCCAGCAGTATCCAGAGATATCGTTCTATGCTTTACTGTTACCTGATGATTAATTTTCATGGTGTTTTACCTCCTAGTGGCTTTTAGAGCTACATTAACCCAGTTAAACGCTGGGTTTTTTTTAACGCATAGCTTGAAAATCAACTAAACAGGTTAAAATCATCATGAGCTTAAAAATGGAAATAACAGAATGGGCGCAGATAAACAAGCTGAACCCAGAATCTTTCATGCAGGAAATGATAAACACATTTATAGCAATGAACTCTATCGGCATGGACGCGCATAATACTAATGCTGTCGATATCACAAAAGTAACAAGTGGTTTTGTTTACACAATTAAAGTTGAGCGGGTGCGGTCATGACAACGATAGAAAAAGAAAAAGATCCTGAGCAAATATACAGGGATTGCGGGTATACGGACGGTAACTATACATGTAAATGCTCAAGTTGCGGATGTAACTACATGGGTAGTAAACGTTCATATAGTTGTTTTGGCTGCGCTATACAGATAAAGGAGTTTCATCGGGATAAAGAACGGGTTAAGAAAGTGATTAAAAAGAACCAGCCAGGACAGTTAGTCGTATCAAGAACATTTGACGAAATTACGTTATTAGAAATAGGATTGCACAGGGATAATAAGATAACGCTGTCTGGATCAAGAATAGACCAAGTGTTTGCGGCTATTGAAAAGATTAAAAATAAAGGGGTGATGAAATGTCAAAATGTAACCATGTCTGGAGAGACACGCCATATCCAAAGCCAAAAGAAAATAAAATGGAATTATTGGATAGCGTTAAATCAGCAGGAGTAAAGGGTTGGAGGCTTAAAGGAGATGAATTTATTTTTGCGCTATCATTAATAGAAGATGGTGAAATTAAATATTGTGACAAATGCCCTCACAATAAAGCTGTGTTAGTAATAAAAAAGGGCTTGAGAAATTAATCGCAAACCCTTAGTATTTTACTGTCGGAGATATCAACTCCTGCAAATCAGATGAAAAGAACATCGAATTCATAGAAGTATTTTAAATTCCACCATCATCTTTTGCAATAGTTAATTTACTTTTGTTTCCAATCGGAAACGCTTCGACCGTTTAGGACGATGTTAAGTACACTGGTTTAATTGTGCCAATTCCATAAAGCAATAAAACATAAAGGCGATTTGAGACCGATCGCAAGGTAAACCAGGTAAATGATGCCGTAATGGGAGTTGACATGCTAATCAGTGACGATGAAATGTTCTGGCAATAACTTTATGTTTTAATTATTTAGGTAATGGATAACCTTGCAGTAATGAATCAAGTTCCTTTGTTAATCCATATATGGCGTCCAAAGGTCTAATGATAACTATTGAGTGAGGGGTAAAAGTTGAATAACGTCATTTAATGATATATATTGAAGCAACGCTGTGATAAGCGTAAATAGTAGGTATGAAACAAGTCTCTTTTGGGCAGTTGATTCGTACCGCCTTTGACCACCCTTAACTGGTCGCACCTGCTTCGGAATTATCACCGAATCAACTGCACCAAAGGAGATTTATAATTGCAAGGTTATATCCAATTACATCGTAAACTACAAAAATGGGAATGGTATACAGATGCCAATACTTTCCGTTTATTTATCCATTTATTGCTTAATACTAACCATGATTATAATAGGTGGCATGGTGTTGATATACAGCGTGGTCAGTTAATTACAGGACGTAAGGAGCTGGCAAAAGCGTTAAACTTATCAGAACAACAAATACGCACTTCTTTAGATAAATTAATAAAAACGTCAGAAATAACCAGCAAACCAACCAACAAATACAGCCTTATAACTGTTACGCAGTATGACTCTTATCAATATATCAAAACGTTTCCAACCAGCAAACACGCCAACAAGCAACCAACAAGTAACCAACAAGTAACCACAAACAATAATGTTAATAATGATAATAATGTAAATAATAAAGATATATGTCCTGAGCAAATAGCTCAAGACAAGATTGTAATCTCTCTACCAACAAATAAATTCAATACTGAAAATCAAGAATATCAAGTAAGCAAAACTCAATGCTCACTTTGGGAAGAAGTTTATCCAGCGGTTGATGTGGATCAAACTCTAAAACGAATAAAAAGCTGGCTGGTTAGTAATCCCAAAAAACGAAAGACAATTTCAGGCATGAGTAAATTCATAGATACATGGCTATCAAAACAACAGGATAAAGGTGCGAACAATGCAAAAACTTTCAACAATGGTCAATACAAGCAAAATCAAGACGGGGATATACTCGGAAGGAATGACCTCGATTGGTGAGCCTACTGAAAAAGATAAAGAGTTTATAAATAAATTATTTACAGAAATGGCTGGTATTTTCCCAGCATGGAAACAAGCTTTTAGTGATATTGAAGGAACTAGGGCAGCTAAACGTAACTGGATGTCAGGCTTGATAGGCTCAGGTATTAACAGCATGGATCAAATACAAACAGGTTTAAGAAAGGCAAGAAAGTCTGAAAATCCATTTATGCCAAGCGTAGGCCAGTTTATTTCATGGTGTAAACCTGATCCTGAAGAACTTGGGTTACCTTCAGTTGAAAAAATTATAAATGAAATATTAGACCGCAGAAGAGCAACATTTGGAGGGTATGAAAAAAAAGAGTATTCGCATGGAATTGTTTTCGCTATTACACAATATTCTGAATTTGATTCTTTTTATCTGTCTGGTTTAACAACAGAAAAAGCAATTAAGTACATGCAGCCAATTTATGACAAATACATGAAACAAGCCATGAGCGGCAAAGAGTTTGAAATTCCGGTAATGCTTGAAGATAAAAAAGATATGCCAGTTACAAACAAAGAGCGTAAAGAGTTTGCTGAAAAGCATTTAGCAGGATTAAGGAGAGCAGTAAAATAAAAGCTTGCCATCATCTGCACGATGCGTACAATGGTACAAAGTTTAATGCATAAATTTATAGTTGAAGATTCTACAAAGTGCTTTACAGCTATGCCTGACTACGTGCTTATATTTACAAAAAAAGGTGATAATGAAGTACCTGTCACTCATGAAAATGGGTTTAAAGAGTATCACGGGGAAACGCCTATTTTACCAAATATCCTACGCGCCTTTAATAATGCTAATGAATCGAAAATGACTGAGACTAAATTATGGGATTATTTAGAGACTGAATATGTCGATCATAAAGACCCGAAGTCTAACAAGTTAAGTCATTACATATGGCAGCGTTACGCATCAAGCGTATGGGATGATATAAGGATTGATAATGTTTTACCATTCCGTGACTCAAAAGAAGAGGATGACGAGAAGCATGTTCACCCGCTTCAGCTCGATGTTATCGACAGGATAGTAGAGTTGTACACAAACAAGGGTGAGGTAGTTTTAACTCCATTTATGGGAGTAGGTAGCGAGGTATTCAGCCCCGTATCTCTGGGACGAAAAGCAGTCGGGATAGAGCTAAAAGACAGTTATTACAAGCAAGCTTTAATTAATGTTGAAGAGGCAGAAAGACGATATAAAGAAAAGCAGGTTCAAGCGGAGTTGTTTTAATGGTTGAGATAAGGCTATTACTAGCAACATTTTTATTGGTTTTTATGCGAGTAGCACAAAGCCAGAATGTCATCCATAAGCATTATGTTCTAGCTGGTATAACTCCGTATTTCATAGCGGTCGGTGAGGTTGCTACTGTTTTATGGGTTGTTGACAATGGATGGTACTCAATACCATTCGTAGGTACTGGTGGAGCTGTAGGAGCTGTTTTATCAATGTATGTCTTCAATAAGTGGGTGAGAAATGGATAAATTTTGTAAGTGTGGTTGCGGGGACAAATTAATTAAACGATCTGATGAAAATAACACTCATTTCAAGCAGCGTAAATTCTTTAACCAAAGTCATGCTAATAGTTTCACCCAGGGCGATAAGAACAGGGCTAGAGTAAAGGATTCAAGCGTAGACACGGTTAAGCAGGAAATAATTAACAACTGGATGAGATCATGATGCAATCAAGAAATACCTACCCGATCACAAGCCAAATGGCGGAGCATGATTATAACAACGAGGTAGAGCTATGAGATATTGCAACGCGCCATCAGTCGAAGATGAAACAAAAGAATGCGGAAAATTATTAGTTAGAAAAAGTTACACGAACGGAAAAAATGAAGGCAAAAAACATTTTGAAACTCGTGAGGTATGTGACCGAACCTGCCAGAACAGGAAACGCAAAAAACAGACAGATGATAGATGTGTTTTTGATTCTGTCTGCGAGGTATGCGGCGAGGTTATTAATAGGATCAGATACCCAAGCGGGAAATGGGAGCCGTACTCTAATTACATCAGAAAAAAATCACATGATGAATGCAGAGGAAAACTTGCGTACATGACAAAACTTGAAAATGAGAGAGATGTTTTCACGGTTTTTAAAGAGAACAAAGAACTTTGCTGGACGTGGTTAACCTCTGGTTTTGTGCACAACTACAAGCCAGATACTAAACCCAGGTTAGTAGCATGATCGATCGAAAAAGCATCCAGCGCGACATCGGAAATATCAGAATATTGAGAATCCCATTACTGACAAAGTTTTTTTATAACGTGTACCAGATTAAACCGTTTAAGCAGATTTTAAGAACAGCAAACGAAAGTGAATATTTGAAATTTAAGGAGTCAATGCAATGAGTTTAGGTTTATTAAATGCAGTAATGGCGCTTGGAATTGGCAATGCTATTACGCCAAATCAGGTAATTAATAATCCACATCAGATTGATCAGGAAAAAAGAACAAAGGCCGCTGGAACAAAAAAACGGTCTATGCCGGTTACTAGATACCAATCTAAACCAAATGGAGGAAGGTCAATGTTTAAACAGAATAGGCGCAAGCAGTTAAGGCTAGCCAAAAAACAACACAAAGGACGAAACAAATGAATAGCGATATAAAAAGAGAGAGTTGGCGGTTTATTGTTGTTACTCGGCATTATAGCAGGTGTTTATTTTGTCGGGTTTGTTATCCCGTATATGTTTAATTAAAAGGTGAATTTAATGAGTGACACAATTATTTTATGGAGTGGAAAACCAAGCTATAAAAGAATACTGATTAGGAAAGAAACGTGGCGGATGCTGCATCCTATTAATATAAAAACAAAATTGAAAATTGCATTAAAAGAACGTCAGTGGTTTTGTAATATTCAATTATGCCTTATTGGTTTTTTAAAATATAACGGTGAAATACAAATACGGTTATTAAATAGAGTTTTAGTTATTGGGTGGTAAACAATGAGCTATCTAAGAAAAAACATAGAAAGCATCACTAAGTATTTAGAGACATTAAAAAGCCTGAGTGATGCTGATAAAGACGAATTGCATAATCTTATTTTAGGTTATATGACTGTCTGCCAGGATTTAGAGTTTAGCAATATCAAACTAACAGGCGCTAAAAAGCAGGCGTGTTTATCACTGAGTAAAATCAATCAGGCATGTTTGAGTAATTCTGATGCAAAACTAGTTCATCAGGCTATGGAGATTTTGAAGTGAATAGAACATTAAAGCAAAACTCAAGTTTGCATAAATGGTGCGAACTATTAGCAGAGTTTTTAGACAGCAGCGGGCAGGATATGCGGGAGTTGATAACAATCCCGATAAGGCCCAACAAAGACAATGTGAAAACTGAAATTATTCACCCGGTGATGAAAGCCATTAATCCAGATGTAACGTCAACGGCAGATTTAAGCACAAAAGAAATTATGGAAATATACGAGACCCTGGTTAGGGCATTTGCAGATAAAAAAGGCTGGACGGTTCCTGCGTGGCCGTCTGAGCAATCTATGAGCGAGTCGCAAAGGTGAGAACCTGTCGTATCTGCAAGCAGAAATTTGAGCCGCAATATAATTCAATGGCTCGGGTATGTTCGATAACTTGCGGGATTAAAGACGCAAGGAAAAAGAAACAAAAAGCATACAAAGTAGAAACAGCACGACTTAAAAAAGAGTTTTACGAAAATGACATTAACACACGGTCTAAAGCGGCTAAATTGGCTTGTCACGCGTTTATCAGGGAAAGAGATAAGCATCAGGGCTGTATCTGTTGCGGACGTGAACTAGGGGCTAAATACGACGCTGGACACTGGCTAGAATCAGGTAATTATTCAGCAGTAAGATATCACGAAGACAATATACATGCTCAGTCTGTCTATTGTAATCAATACAAAGGTGGCGACTCTGGAGATTATGAAAAAAATCTCAGGAATAAAATAGGCGATGAAAGAGTTGACCGGTTGTTATCACAGAAAAATGTATCAGTTAAAAGAACAGCAGAAGATTATCGAGAAATTGAAGTGCATTACAAAGCGAAAATTAAACTTTTATGAATTTGCGAAACGTGATAGCGCAAAAACTGGAGCGCGGCCAGAACCGCATGAATAAGCATTTGATGCTTTCCTGAGAGTTGTACTCAGGTTTTTCTCAAATTTAACAGGGTTAAAATATGACTACAGATAGTTTGATATTTTTACTAAATGAGTGGGGCTATTATGTCAGATCTGGCAACGATGCAGGAATAGGCTACTATAAGCGAAACATCATACATAAGATGATGAAAGAGGGCGCAGGGTCCAGCCAGTCTACATCTAACATTGGGCTGGACATCTCGCCAGAGTTTGATGCTATAAATATCTGTTATGGATTAATGAACTCAAAACTCAGGGACGTTATCAAGTACCGATATGTTTATAAACTATCAAAACGAAAAGCAGCAATTGAAGCAAAAATGAACAGAGAGAAATACCGGCAAATGCTCTGCCAGGCTGAATCAAATATAGACGGGTATCTAAAAGCTAAATTAAATTAATTAAAATAAATGTATATAAAACAGTTGACAGTATAACGCATATAGATTAATATACATACATGGACTAGAGGAATTCACCGAAAGCCAGAAGAGGATAAGAAAATGTATATAACAGCTAAAGCAGCAACTTTTGACACATTGAAAGAAATTAAAGGTGAATTATCTTTAGAAGAATTCACAAATCTTTACAGGGTTGTAAGACACGGAATAGTCACAGTAAGAAAATTTGACGTTAAAGACGGGCTACAGAGTGATGATGATATTTATGCTGAATACCAGTCTTTATTAGCATCATTTGAAATCGATAATCACGGTTAATATATGAAACAACAAGGAAAATGTAAATCTGCCAGACTTCAAAGCCTGGTTGATTTTATCGCAGCCGAACACGGGGGAAACAACTCCGCGTTCGCTCGGTTTCTCGATGTAGAAAGAAATCAGGTTCAGCAGTGGTTGAAAGCGAAAAAACCTGTTTTTGTTATCGACGGGAAACTAGTTCATTTAATACGAGAAATAAATTAATAAATTCGCTTGTTTTAAAATGACATGTCACTTACGATAAAAATATATAGAGTAACATCTGACCCTGAAACAAACAAAGCCTGCTTTTTAGCGGGCTTTTTTATGCCCACATGAAAATATCAGAACATTTCAACAGAGAAGAATTCACTTGCTCTTGTGGCTGTGAATTTAACACTGTAGACGCTGAATTATTGAGAGTGTTAGAGCAGGTTAGAACGCATTACGACCAGCCAGTTACTATAAATTCTGCTTGCAGGTGTTTAGAACATAACCGAGCTATAGGATCAACTGATACGAGCCAGCACGTCAATGGCAAGGCGGCGGATATCAAAATTAAGAGTGTCAGTTCTATCGGTATATACCATTATCTAAATAATTTATATCCTGATTGTTTTGGTATAGGGATTTACGATAGCTTTTTACATATCGATGTCAGAGACGACAAAGGGAGATGGGATAACAGAACATGAGTATATTTTCATTTCTTCAAGCTGCTATAACTCCGGTAACTACTCTGATTGATGAATTACACACTTCAGATGAAGAACGCGAACAAATCAGGTTAGAGTTTTATAAGCTTCAATTCACTGTTTTTGAAAAAACAATGGATTATGAGAAGCAATTACTTAAAAGCAAAGCAGATATTATTACAGCAGAGGCAACCGGTAGTTCATGGATTCAAAAATCATGGCGTCCTATCACAATGCTTACATTTTTAGTATTAGTGGTACTGGATAGTTTCGGAGTGTTAGCAAGTCCATTGGCTGATGAAGCCTGGACACTCTTACAGATCGGTTTAGGTGGTTACATTACAGGCCGAAGTTTAGAAAAAATAACTCCGAAAATTTCAGACGCGTTAAGAAAATGATTACTGATTTCATCACCTGGACGATTGAAAATCCATTCCAGTTTTTTATATTACTGTTTATCCAATATGTAGTTCTATTCAAAATTTATTATCGAGTAGTCGGTACATGGGTAGAAAAACCGGTGCGATTAATCGGTTTATTTATATTCATTCCTCAGGACTGGTGGATGAATATAATTCTGTCTGTTTTATTCTGGGATTTGCCAGGCTCAAAAGGTGAGCTGGTAACAGGCCGGATGCAGCGATATAAAAAACAATATTCATGGAGTTTGTATAATGATATGGGATACCGAGAAAGATTTAGATTTAGATTTGCTTTAGTTTTATGCGAGCATTTAAATAAACATGATCCTGAGCACTGTTAAAACAATGAGTAGACCAGTTAACGATATGGGGCTGATATGGATGGATCACTAATTGCAGAGCATGGAGGCGATGTGGTGCATATTTTAATAGTTATGCTTGGAACCATGGGAGCTATTGTCATCACCTTGATCGGATGGTCTATAGCGCAAGTACTAAAAAGACTTGTCGGTATTGAGAGTGCAGTACTCCATACGAATGCAACGATAACAATCATACGAGATGACATTGAAGAGGAGATATCTTTAGTAAAAGCTCAATTATCGGACTTACAAGGAAGAGTAACCGCAACAGAAACTTCCATCAGGATTTATCATGGTAATGATAGACGCTCAAGTGGCCTAACCACAGAATAAAACAGATAGAGGTTATATAGCTAATGGCTCAATTATTAATTTTTCAGCGCGATAACACCCACTCCGATCCTGTGATTAATGAGCAGGATTGTTACAAAACGGGTGATGTCATAGTGGTAGCTGATGATAGTCATGTGTTTAGTTCAGCCGAACATCAGCAGCCGTTTAAAGTTGTGTCTGTCGCAGGTACAAAGGCTGATTATGACTACTTAACTGATCCAGCTCCTGCGACGATACGGGATAAATACCCTCGTTCAATGTTGCAAATCAAACGCCTGCAAACAGCAATGATAAAAACTGTACGAGCAGACGGAAACAGGCGCAGAAAATACACAGCAGACAATATCGGTAGTGCTGAGATTAAAATTATAGGAGGCGTTTAAATGCCATTAACAATTGATACACCTACAGTAGTCAATCAAACAATTGACACTCTGGAAATAAACAGTTTCGCAGTGGATATTGAAGGACAAGCTATTCATATCGCATACGATGAAGGCTATATGCAAACCGGTGCTTTTGTCGAAGTGACTAAGGATAAAATGCTAACCCTCACGGGTTTAGAGTTTATGACTGCTCTGGGCGAGGCTGATGCGGCACAAACAGGATCAACCTACGGAGACTTAAAAACAGCATTATACGCTCGACTGATTGCAGCAACAGGGTTGACCGGGACTGTTAGTTAATAATGGCGACAGCAAAATTAACAGCGGTAAGGACAGCAGCGGCATGGATAGCAAATCAAACGGCTATGGAGGCGTTGTACGGTATTGATAATTACTATACAACACTAACGTCTGCACTAGCCGCATTACCGGCTAGTTTAGTAATAGCAGGCGAGCAATGGACAATTGACTGCTATAATGATTGGCCTAGTGGGCTGCCAGAGTCAAAATTAAGTTTGACTAATTCTGCGGATTCTACTAGGTATGTAGTAATTCAAACCCTTTTAAATGAGAGACACGGAGGTATACAAAATAGTGGTTTCTGGTTGTATATATCAACAGCATGGGGATCAACTATAAATTTTACCAGCCAATATCTTGTGCTTGACGGTGTTGAAATAGACCATTCTGCTAGTAGCGGTGACGGTTATTATAAATTCGGCAATAATCAGGTAATCAAAAATAATATACTATCTGCAACAGGTAGTTCAACTAGTCGGTTAATTCGGCACACGGCACAAGGATCAAAATTTTATAAAAATCTGGTTATCGGAAACGCTAGTAAAACAACTGGTATCTGGTCGGAAAATTATTATAAAAATAACATATTTTACAACAATGTTATTACCGGATTTAGTGGTGAGGGGCTAGAAGAAGATAATGCTGCCAGCGCACAAAATATATATATTAATAATGTTGCATATAATAATGGAACAGATTTCGGTGGTACGGGCACATATAACGCGAGCAGCAGCAATAATGCGTCCGGGGATTCAACCGCATCTACTCTTAGTATAGGCACAGTAACAGGAGTAGTTTCTGGAGATTTTGAGAGTGCAACAGACTTTCATTTGGCGATTGGGTCTAGTTTGATTGGTGAAGGGTTGAACCTTTATAGTGATTTCCAAACTGACATCGATGGGGATACCTGGCCCAGTTCAGGCGCATGGGATATTGGTGCTGATTACTATGTTGCGGCAGGTGGTAGTACAGTAGAAGCAAGTTTTACAAGCTCATCATCATCAAGCTACATAGGACAGTTAAAACATAATTCAATCTTTGATTCAGTATCGGATTCGATTAGCGCATATAACGGCACATTAAAACAATACGGTTTATTTAATTCAGACAGTGTTTCAGGGTCGAGCTATAACAGCAGGGTTATTCAATCAGGGTTATTCTCAAGTGCCGTAAGCTCAGGCAATTCATACACAGGACAGATCAAGCAATATGGATTATTAAATTCAGTTGCTGTTAGTTCAGTTACATTTAACGGCTCATTAAGTAATAATTTAACCGGGGCTTTTGCGAGTGCTGCAAGCTCAACGGCTGTATATAACGGTCAGTTAGTTCACTCTGGTTTATTTAATTCTGTAAGCTCAAGTTCAGCAAGTTTTAATGGTTCGCTGAATGGAGTGTTTACGGGAGAATTTAGCAGTTATTCAGTAAGTGCGGCAAGCTATCAAGGCAATTTAAAACAGTACGGATTATATAGTTCAGGGTCTACAAGCTCTATATTATTCAACGGGAAAACTGTTTTTTATGGATCGTTTGATTCAGTTTCTAGTAGTTCAGCATCATTCACAGGATCGTTAGATAGTTCAAAACATGGATTATTTAACAGTGTTTCATTAAGTAGTTTTGCAGCAACGTCTAAGCAGGTTTTATATAGTGTTTTTAATAGCTCGTCATCGAGTCTTGTTACGTTCGTTCCAGAGAGCGCACACACAACAGCACCAGCAAAAAGGACAATCAATGTCAATCAATCAAACAGAGTCATTACATCATCAACAAACAATCGGACTATAACGGTAAACTAATATGAGTTATTCAGACTACACAGAAAACGCGGTACAGGATCATATCCATGGCGGGACAGCATTTACGCAACCAGCAGCACAGTATTTAGCATTGTTTAGCATTGCTCCTACTGACGCAGGCGGCGGAACAGAGTTAACCGGGTCAGGCTATGCCAGGCAATCAATTACTTTCAGTGCTTCAAGTGGTGGTATAGCAGCTAATACTAATACAGTGACATTCACGGCATCCGGTGGTGACTGGTCAGCGGCAGTTCATGGCGCAGTATTTGACGCATTGACAGCAGGTAATATGTTAGAGCATAACGCGGTTACAAGTGTAACTGTGCTAGATGGTTCTGACCTGGTTTATGCTGCCGGTACAATTACCAGTGCGCTTGATTAATGAAGTACAAGGCCCCAACAATATCAAAGGACTATACGATAGAGTGGTCTGGTGATTTGCCAACAGGCGTTACTGTCTCTGCATGTGTATGGACTCTTGAGGATGGATTGACAGAGGATAGCTCGACAGTTAGCGGAACCGAGTCAACTATTGATATCAGTGGTGGTGTATCTGGTAGGACATATGAAGTCGAAGCAAGCGCAACAGGGTCAGACTCTGAAACTTATGAGCAGGTGTTTTATATTCGATGCGGATTGAATATTAACTAATGCCGTACTCTCCTCCCGTGCACAGTATCAAGCAGTCAGAACAAAGCAGGTTGCAAGGTCAGAAGGAATACAACAGAACTAAGCGAGAGAATCAAAGCTTTTATTCTAGTAGTCAATGGACCAAAGCAAGTAAGCAATACAGGAAAGCAAATCCTTTGTGTGTTATGTGTAATGGCAAAGGCATAACAACTCCAGCACAGTGTGTAGATCATATCAAGCCTATAAAATACGGCGGCGATCCATTTAGTCACGATAATTTAAGAAGTTTATGTAACATGCATCATGCTCAAGTAACAGTAGAGCAAAACGAGAAGTATAATAAATAAGGGGTAGGGTGGGTCACTTTTCTACAACCTGTTGATAAAAAGAGCGACGGTAGAGTCAAATTATTACATCCGCAAAACCAGACATAATATGTCAAGGTAAGATATGGCTAGACCACGAACACCAACAAATATTCTTGCGTTAAAAGGCGCGTATAAAAAAGATCCACAACGGCTAAAGGAAAGAGAAAACGAGCCAGAGAATACCAAGCCGATAGGCAAACCAAAACACTTAACTGATCTTGAGACTGAGTTTTACAACGAGATTATAGAAAGCACGATAGATGGTGTTCTCGGTGCTGCTGATCGAATAGCAGTAGAGCAGGCTGCAATATTATTAGTTGCTTGTAGAAATTTACGAACTGTTGAAAAAGTGATTACAGAAGCCGGTGAAGATAAGGTTATAAATATTCCGGTTCCAGCATCACCAGCAGAAAAAAACCAGTTGTTTAAATACCTTGGTCAGTTTGGCATGTTGCCTGCTGATCGTTCAAAGATTTCCATAGCAAAACCTAAAAAGAAAAATGCTTTCGACGACTAATGTTAGAACACTTCGAGAATTATCCGTATAGCAAACGAGCTTTAACGTATGCGTACGATGTTGTTAATGGTCATAGGGTAGGATGTAAAGAAGAGACACAGGCTTGCCAAAGGTTCATTGATGACTTACATGGTTTAGAGGGATATTTCTACGATGTAGAGAAAGCTGAAAAAGTTTGTAAAAAGGTTGAACTGCTACCACTAACTAAAGGCAGGTGGGGAGCGCAAAGAAAGTTATTTATTCTTGAGGCTTGGCAGGCTTTTATTATTTGTAACCTGTTCGGATGGGTTAACGAAAAAGGATTAAGGAGATTTAGAAAAGCATATCTAAAAGTTCCTAGAAAAAACGGGAAATCACCTTTAGCGGCCGCGATTGGTCATATCATGTTTGCAATGGATGATGAATATGGGGCTGAAGTTTATTGTGGAGCGACAACAGAGAAGCAAGCATGGGAAGTGTTTCGACCCGCTAAGCAAATGGCAGAGAGGACGCCAGAATATACCGAGCATTTTGGCATAGAAGTTAACGCGAAAAGCCTTGTTGTTATCGAAAATCAATCCAGATTTGAACCTTTAATAGGCAAGCCTGGAGACGGCAGCTCGCCAAGCTGTGCAATAGCGGATGAATATCACGAACACGAAACAGCGGATTTTGTAGAAACAATGGAAACCGGCATGGTTGGCCGTGAGCAGCCATTGTTATTAATGATTACAACTGCTGGCAGCAATATCGCAGGCCCATGCTATGACACTGAAATAGAATGTAAGAAACTGCTGGATGATGTTTACAAGGATGAAAGGGTTTTCTGTTTGATCTTTGGAATCGATGAGGATGACGACTGGACAGACCCAAAGATATTAGAAAAAGCTAACCCAAATTTAGGCGTATCTGTTGAGCTAGAAACATTACTTGCTTATCAGAAGGAAGCTATAAGAAACGCCACCAAGCAAAACATATTTCAACGAAAGCATTTAAATAAATGGGTCGGAGCACATACAGCATGGATGAACATGGAAGTATTTAAAAATTGCTCTGATGCTTCTTTAGATATAAACAATTTTATTGGTAAAGAGTGTTATATCCCTGTTGACCTGGCATCGAAAATAGATATCACATCAACGCCAGTTGTATTCGCTGAAGAGATAGACGGGAAGACTCACTACACGATGTTTAATAAGTATTACATCCCAGAGGCTCAGGTATTTAAAGATGAGAATCCGCACTATCAGAAATGGGTTCATGATGGCTATCTGATCTCAACTGACGGAAATGAAATTGATTTCAACGAGATTCAGCGAGATATAAAGCTCGACTTAGATAAATACCTTGCAAAAGAGGTTCCATACGATAATTGGAGAGCTACGCAGTTAGCGCAAGGGTTAAAAACCGAAGGAGCTAACTGTGTGGAATTTAGACAGACAGTTTCAAACATGAGTCCAGCCATGTATGAACTCGAAGCGGCTATTGTAGGCGGTCGATTCCATTATGACGGTAGTCCGGTTTTTAAATGGATGATGTCAAACGTGATAGCAAAAATTGACGCAAAAGAAATGATATACCCACGTAAACAAAAGTCATCAAACAAAATAGATGGCGTGGTCGCTCTGCTAATGGCAATAGGTCGAGCAATGGCGCATGACGAAACAGAACGCAACTCATACGAGGAGCGCGGCTTTAGAACCCTAGGTTAATTTATGAATTGGTTTAAAAAATTATTTAGCAATGCCAGCATGAAAGAGCCTGAATGGTGGAAGCAAGCAGGTTTTATACAACAGACTGGCAGCGGTCAGAGTGTAACTGTTGAGAGTTCACTCAAAGTATCTGCGGTCTATGGTTGCGTCAGGATATTATCAGAAGGTATCGCTTCACTACCATTAAAAATATACGAAAAGACAGACGAAGGAAAGCAGGTTTCAAGCCATCCATTAAATGATATTTTTTTACTGCCTAACGGGATACAAACAGGGTTTGAATTACGAGAATTTATAGCTTCTAGCCTTGCTTTACGTGGCAACTCATATAACCAGAAATTAACATCAAATCGCGGCCAGCTTGGTGAAATAATCCCATTATATTCAAAGGATATGAATATTGATAAAGATAATCGTGGCCGTTTGGTTTTTGATTATCAGGAAACAGGATCAGCGCGAGTATTTAAACAGAATGAAATCTGGAGAATAGCAGGTTTAAGCTCTAACGGGGTAACAGGATTAAGCCCTATTGGTTTAGCAAGAGAAGCAATCGGGCTTTCTATGGCCCTTGAGGAGCATGGGGCCGTATTATTTAAGAATGGTACACAGCCTGGAGTAGTTTTTGAGATGCCAGGCGCATTAGGTCAAGAGGCATTTGATCGGCTTAACAAAGAACTGAAAGCAAAACAGGGTTCAGCGCATGCTCATGAAAATTTAATTCTTGAAAATGGCATGCAGATAAAAAACATCGGCATGACTTCAGAAGATTCTCAATTTTTAGAAACTCGAAAATTACAGATTGCAGATATAGCCCGTTTTTATCGAGTACCTTTGCACATGCTCAATGAAATGGACAAGGCTACATTTTCAAACATAGAGCATCAATCCATAGAGTTTGTCAGAGATACTTTAACCCCTTGGCTGGTAAGAATCGAATCATCGATTTACAGAGATTTATTAACACCAGACGAAAGAAAACGATACTTTGCTAAACACTCAGTAAATGCCATGTTACGCGGTGATATTAAAGCAAGATATGACGCTTACAATTCAGGAATTAACGCTGGATGGCTTAACGGTAACGAAGTAAGGGAATGGGAGGACTTGAACACTGTTGAGGGTTTAGACACGTACAGAAGCCCATTAAACATGGCGAGTGACGAAGAGAGAAAAACTGAAATACAAGACGCCGTAATAAGTGACTTGGTTGATCGTGAAATCAGAGCGTTGAACCACGATAAAGAAAAAGACCCAGCAAAGTTTATCGATTTTTATAAAAGACATTTAAGCACGTCAGCAAAACTATTAGCTGTTGATGTTAATGATTTGATCCCATACGGGCAAAAACGACTTAATGCAATTCAACAGGGCTTATCTGATGATTTAATTGCAACAATTAGCGCAAATGCAGCGCAGGAAATGAGTGAATTATTATGCCAGAGATAACGATTTATGGAGATATAGTCGAAGAGGGTTGGGGTTATGGTGTATCAGCTCAACAAGTTTATGACTCATTGTCTGGAATTACAGGTGATTTAACTATAAGGATTAAATCAGGCGGTGGTGATGTTTATGAAGGTCATGCCATTTATAACCTGTTAGATACTTATGATGGATATAAAACAGTCATTATCGATGGGATAGCGGCAAGCGCGGCAAGCGTAATTGCTATGGCTGGCGATGTTGTGCAAATGCCTATAAATGCAGAGTTAATGATTCATGATCCGTGGACTATCGCTATAGGCAATAGTGCAGACATGCAAAAAACAGCGCAAAGATTAGACGATATTAAATCAACAATTGTAAAAGTTTACGCTAGAAAAACCGGCTTAGATAGCGAAGTTTTATCTCAAATGATGACTGATGAAACATGGTTAAATGCAGATAAAGCTGAAGAATTAGGTTTTGCGGTAAAAAACACAAATGAAAAAACAGTTAATAATAAAATAGAAAAGAAAAAATGGATTAATAAAATACCAAAGCATTTATTAAATGAACTAGACGAAAGAACTTTTGAAAAAGAAGAAATTGCCGTTATCGAGCCAGAGCCAGAGCCAGAAAAAATACAATACCCAAACAACGAAGCAAGAAAACGAATTTTAGAAATTGAGGCAGAAGCCTTGTAGAGCAGAAGCTTTACACTTTGTAACAGACCGCTTGAATGCGGTTTTTTTATGCCTGAAAAATGGCTTTTGTAACAAACATTACTTAAAGGTAAAAATTATTATGGATACATTAAACGATATGCGCTTTAAGCGTGGTCAAATTGTTGACCAAATGAAGGGCTTGATAGACATCAATCAGGGCGAAAAATGGACTGATGAAGTTGAAAAGCAATACAACGCACTCGACAAAAAGCAAAACGAAATTAAAAACCAGATTGGGCGCATTGAGAGCCAGCAAAGGCTTGATAATGAGCTTGATCAGGTTGTTGAAAATGCCGTTCAAACAGGTCTACATGCTGAAAATAGCGTACCTGGTGTGGCTTCCTCTGAGTATAAAGACGCATTTCTGAACCTTTGCCGTGTAGGTCGTAGTAACATCGGTATTGATGTATCGAATGCCTTACAGGTCGGTACAGCTTCAGAGGGTGGAAATATTACACCGACTGAACTAGACACCATGTTGGTTGAATACCTTCTGGATTATAACGAGTTTAGAAACTATATTGACATTATCAATACAAGTTCAGACCGTAATATTCCTATTGAATCTACACTTGGTTCGGCAGCCTGGACTGCTGAAGAAGCAGCATATAACGAAAGTGACCCAGCTTTTGGGCAGGCTTCTTTATCAGCTCACAAATTAACTAGAATTGTGAAAGTGTCAGAGGAATTAGTGGCGGATTCTGTGTTTGATTTAATGCGTTATCTAGCTCGCAATTTTGGTAAAGCATTCGGATTAGCAGAAGAGACTGCCATTGTTGCCGGTAATGGTACTGGACAGCCTACGGGCTACACAGTAACAGCAAGTGCAGGCGTAACAGCAGCGGCAACTGGAGCAATTACAGCAGATGAATTGATTGATTTATATCACTCTGTTAGCCGTCCTTATCGTCGTAATGCAATCTTTACCATGAATGACACTACAGCGGGTTCGGTTCGCAAGCTGAAAGACTCTAACGGCCAATACTTATGGCAAGCAGGACTTCAAGCTGGGCAGCCTGATATGTTACTTGGTAAGCCTTTAATCGCCACCTCCGCGCAAGCAACAATGGCCGCAAGTGCTAAAGCTGCAAGCTTCGGTGATTTATCTTATTACACTTTGGCTGAGCGTTCGGGGCGTGTAATGCAGGTTTTAATGGAATTATATGCGGCAAACGGTCAAATTGGTTATCGTGGTTATGAGCGCATTGACGGAAAACTGATTGATACTAACGCGGTAAAAAATCTGGTAATGGCGGCAGCTTAATCCTTAATTTTAACGGGCGGGGGTGAAACCCTGCCCATTTCTTAGGCATAAAAAATGATTGAATTATTAGTTTCTTTAGCTGGAAAGGATGTGAATGGGAAATCTTTTTCTGCCGTACCTGGTGACGTTGTTAATCTTGGCAACCCTTCAGAGGCTAACATGATTAAAAACGGTACAGCTAAACCAGTTAAAGCAGTCCAAAAAGCGGTTAAAAAATGAACCCTTACAGATTGCTAGACGCTGAATCAGAGTCTTTATCATTAACAGATATTAAAAACCATTTACGAATATCTGGAACTGATGACGATGACTCATTGAGAGAAGATATTGCAGCGGTTAGAAGATACACAGAAACCTATTTAAGTAAAACTCTGGTAAAAACTACCTGGGTTTATAAATTAGATAGTTTTCCAGATGAAATAAACTTACAAATGGGGCCGGTGTTAAGCATTAGCTCTGTTGAATACGTCGATACAGACGGAAATACGCAGACCTTTAGTGATATACAATACGACGACAGAAACGGGCGTTTAAAACCGTCTTATAACTCAAGCTGGCCTGATACACGCGACCAGTACAACGCGGTGACAATTACTTATATTGCCGGGGCTACTCATGCCGGTAATGTTGCAGACGATATAAAAAGTGCTATGAAAATGCTTGTCGGTGATAAGCAAAATAACAAAGAGGACAGCTTGATCGGTGTCTCAAATAGCCCGCTAGTAAATAGCGCACATAACATCTTAAACATGTATAGGAACTGGCAGGTATGAGAGCTGGAAGGCTAAATTCGGCCATAATCATAGAGTCAAAAACCGAAGTTATTAATACAGTCGGCGAACCAATAGAAACATGGTCAACCTTTACATCGATACGCGCAGAAGTAAGAACGCAATCAGGCAAAGAGTTTATAAGTGCCAAAGCGCAACACTCCGAACTAAGCCATGTCATTACATGCCGCTATATATCTGGTGTTAATAGTAAAATGCGGATCAATAATGGTGGAGAATATTACAATATTCTCTCTGTTTTTGATCCATCGAGCAGAAAGCGCGAAATGAGGATTTATTGCAGTGAGCAGCTTTAATTTTAAAATTGAAGGCGGCAAAGAACTCGATAAAGCTTTGAAGCAACTTGGTTATGATATGGAAAAGAAAGTAGCAAAGTCAGCAGTTAGAGCAGGAGCGCAAGTTATCAGAAAAGAAGCCATGTTAAATGTCCCTGTTGAATCTGGAACATTAAAAAAGTCTATTAGAGTAGTTACCAGGTCTAGGCGTGTCGGTGATGCTGTCGCGTCAGTAGTGACCAGAAGCGGGAAAAAATACCAATCTAACGGAATGGACGCATGGTACGCGCCTTTAGTTGAGTTCGGCACTAAAAACAGACCTGCAACTCCATTTTTAAGGCCCGCTTTAGACTCCAAAGGGGTTGAAGCAGTTAAGAAAATGTCTGAAGTGATACAAAAACGAATAGCGAAACTAGCGGGTTAATATGGGTATTGAAAGCGCAATTATAACCAGGCTAAACGCTGTCACAGACATTACAGATATAGTCAGCAACCGGATTTATGCCGACACATTGCCGGACGGATCAACACTGCCGGCTATTGTCTATCAATTAATTTCTACAATACCCTATTCAGCACTTACAGAAGATACCGGACTATTCCAAAGCCGTGTTCAATTTAATCTAATTGCTGATAGCAAAACTGAAACAATCAGTTTATCAGAAGCAATGAAAACAGCACTACAGAGATATAAAGGCGCAGTATCAGATATCACGATATTAGATGCTCGATTAGAAAACATATTTGACCAGTCTTATGACATCACCACCGACCAGACCGCACGTGTAGCGGACTTTTTATTTATTTATGAGGTTTAAATCATGCAAATGAAGCACCCAGACGCGAAACATCCTATCAAAGTACACCCAAGCCAGATCGACAACATGAAAAGGCGCGGATATGTTGAAGTTAAAGAAACAGCTAAAAAAGAGGTTAAATAATGGCTACTTATACAGGCGCAAGCGCGATAGTTAAGGTTTCCGCTAATACTGTCGCAGAATTAAAAGACGTGACTTATACAGACGGGGTTGGAACAATTCCTGATGACAATATCAATTCAACTCTATCAAAAGTTAAGGCGGGCCGTAGAACTTTCACCGCATCTTGTACTCATAATTGGGATCCTACAGACACGCTTGGCCAAAACGCGCTAGCAGCTGGAAATAGCGTTTCTCTTATAATTTATCCAAGGGGTGATACAAGCGGTGATCCAACGGTAGAAGCTACGTTATTAGTTGCCTCTGCTGTAACAACCGTAGCCGATGAAAGCCTTGTTACTATTGCGTATTCTTTTGAGAATGCTGGATCAGCAATTACTTACGGGACAGTAGCCTAATGTCAGAAATAGCGGAACTGTTAAAAACAAAGTATCAGGACAGGCTAAACGGCGAACTTGAGTCATACGCAATTGATGAACTAAACGGTTTAAAGATTTACTGGAAACCTCTCACAGGCAGACAACAGAAAGTTATTCAGAAAGCTGCTGTGAATTCAACGGCAGAAGGGATCTGTATGCACGTCAAGAGTCGCGCGTTAGATGAAAAGAAAGAGCTAATATTTAAAGACATCGCTTTAATCGGGTTAATGAATGATTATGAGTTTAACGATATCACAAAAATCTTTTTTGCTATGACTGGATCTGATTTTTCCGTTGATGATATTGAAAAAAACTAAAAGCGGATGCTGATTTATTCGCGCTGTTTGATATAGGCGCGTTATTAAGTAAATCAGTGTCCGAAGTTTTAGACCTTCCACAAGATGAGTTAAAGGGCTGGTTCGCGTACATGAGGATTAAAAATGGCAAATAATGTAATAGGTTCTTTGATTGTAAATTTAGGACTTGAAACTGGCCGCTTAAACTCGGATACAACAAAGGCAGCAAATCATTTTAACTCGTTTGAAAATAAAGCGAAAAGGTCACTCGGAAATATAAAAACGAGTGTGGCTGGGTTAATGGGGTCAATGGGATTATTGACAGGTGCGGCCGGTGCTTTGTCTGTCGCTGGTTTAGGTGTTATGACTAAATCAGCGATAGATAGCGCGGACAATATAGGGAAATTATCGGATAGACTCGGAGCCAGTACAGAGGCATTGTCTCAGTATCAATATGTTGCCGAATTATCAGGGGTGACGTTTGAGACCTTGACAATGGGCTGGCAGCGGATGACGCGCAGAGTCGCAGAAGCAGCACAAGGCACAGGCGAGGCAAAGAATGCCTTAATTGAATTAAACCTATCAGCAGTAGATTTAAACAGGCTGAAACCAGAGCAACAATTCGAGGCTATTACACAGGCTTTAAGCGGGGTAGAAAATCAGGCTGATAAGGTTAGGTTAGCTATGAAATTGTTTGATTCTGGTGGCGTGTCTTTACTGCAAACAATGACCAAAGGTTCGAGCGGTTTAAAAGAAATGAGACAGGAGGCTGATGATTTAGGGGTTACATTGTCAAGAGATACGGCAGACGCAGCCGCTAGAGCTAATAACGCTATGACAAAGCTCAACGCATCGTCAAAGGGTCTAGGGATAGCGTTAGTAAATAACCTGTCTGGCCCAATTACAGATTTAATTGCTTTTCTTGCAAAGGGATTACCGCGAGCACTTGATCTTGTGCATGACTATTTTAATACGTCTAATAGTGAGGCACTATCTGCTGCAACTAAAAGCTTAAAAAGTTATCGTGAAGAGTGGGAAAGAATGAGCGTTCTTTTTGCCACCAATCCACAAAACCCAATATTACAAGGTGAGGCACAGCGCGGCATGGATGCAGCAATGGAGAAAATAGTTAAATATCGGCAGGAAGTCGAGAGGTTAATGGGAGTTATTAATAATAAAGAAGAGCCAAAGAAAGACCCTGTAATCACTATTACACCTGGCGGCGGCGATGATGGAAACAACGACGCAGCACAAAAAGCAATAGAAAGTTTAACTCTCCAAATGCAGACAGAAGAGGAAAAGATTTTTGAATCTTATGCTAACAGGCACTTTATTCTTGAGGATGCACGGGCGGCTGATTTAATCACAGATAAGCAATATTATGATTTACTCGGCAGGGTTGAAGAAGATCACGCAAAAAATAAATTAAAACTTGAAGTAGATGTTCAAAACCAAATCAATAGTATGAAGCAAAACGCCGTCCAATTGGGTTTAGGGTTATTAAATGAATTGGGAAAAGGCCATAAGGATTGGGCGAGGGCGTCAATAGTTATTGAAAAAGGTTTAAATATAGCAATGGCTATACAGAATACAGCGGTTGCCGTAACAAAAGCACTTGCGGTTGATCCTACCGGAGTTCTGGCAGCTAGAGCGCAGACCATTGGTAGCATTCAAGTCGGCTTGATCGCGGCAACTGGAATAGCGCAACTATCAAACGTCAGTGGGGGAGGGACAAGTCCTATATCAAGCGGAACGACGGCACCTTATACAGACACAAGTTACACATCAGAAACAACAGCAGCAAGCACAAAGTCACAAATAAACATCTATATCGAAGGATCTGCAATAGGGAACGATGAAGTAAGACGAGTTATCACAGAAGCAATAGAGACGGCACAATCAAATGATGAAATTTACATAAGATCATGATAATTGATTACACGGCAAAACGAAGCTTAAAAACTGGTCATATTGTCGATACGGCATATCAAATAGATGTTGATTTGAATCAGTTTGATAGAGGCGCATACACTAAAGGAAGCCAGCAGGAGGCTATTAGCGGGAACACGGTCACGATAGTACAGGCACGACAGAAAAAATATTCAATAACAACAGTATTAATTGATTCCTCGACAACTCCAGATATTGACGATATGCGAGAATTTTTAGATTCTGTTATGTCCGGTGAGACGTTCCAGATTGACAGTGAAAACTTTATTTTAGCATCAATTAGTAGCCCTTATTCAGAGACACGGAACGAAGGTTATTTTCGTTATTCTTTCACAGCGCGTCAATTATGAAAACAGAAACAGCAAATTACATAACCGCAGCCAGCGCCGAAACTTTAAACCCTCGTTATGTCGCGGCTTTGTCGTTTGATAATGGGAATCTAATCCCGGATTCGAGTTTTGAAGATGCGGCAAATAGTGTTGAGACTACATGGAATATAGCAAGGCCCGGCACGTTATTTGATAACTCAGGAGAAGCATCTGGATCAAGTGCAACATTAACGGCATCGAGTTCTATTATTTACTGTGAAAATAAAAAATATATTCCAGCTGTTATTTCTGAGCAGTTTATAGTTTCAGCAAGGATTTATGTTTCATCAAATTTTGATGGCCGATGTGGTATTGGTGTAACAACATTTGATAGTAGTAAAACAAACCTGTTGAGCTGGCCCATGCTGACAAAAAACTATACAGAACTTAGTCTTGGTGAGTGGCAGACGATTACAGGGGTGTTAACAATATCAGCTGCTGATTCTGCGTATATTAATTTTTTCTTGACGATCAGAGAAACCGCAACGGTAGGTTATGTTATATATGATGATGCATCTATTACCCGCGCAGACACATCAAACCGCGATGACTTTGACGGCGATATTACCTTTTTAACGAGCCACAATGATGCAGTTTTACCATCAGACGACAACACGGTTTTATCAATAGATAGAATAGACGGCTGTATCCAGTCAATCAGCGGTCAATCACAATTCATCAGCCCGGACAAGGCGCAGCACTCAATCGGCAGCATAAGTATAAAATTACTCGACGTTAACAGCGAGTTATCAACCAAAATAAACACAAAATTAACCGGCGGTAATGGACTAAGAAACAAGCGAATTGTTTTATACAAGGGTGACGAATTATTAACAGCCTGGGCAGACTACTCAAAACGGTTAACTTATTTAATAGATGGAGTGTCATATAAAGACGGTGTTTACACACTGTCATGCTCAGACATTCAACGCACCACCAAAACAGATATCTTTGATCTGGATCAGGGGGTTTTAACATCCACTATCACCGACACACAAACCACGATTCCGGTAACCATTGCCGGTGCAGAAACTAAATTTCAATTACTCGAGCATGATGCATTCTACAGCTCAAACCCATCGGTAACAGTCGGCTATATCAAAATAGATGACGAGGTTATATGCCACTCAGGCTGGACTGATGCCAATTACAACACGCTGCAGGTTGTAGAACGTGGCGCAATGAATACCAGCGCAATATCGCACGAAGTAACCGCCACAGAAGATGATCAGAAGAAAAAGGTAGACGAATACATCTATCTGGAAATGCCAGCGCCAAAATTAATCTATGCGCTGCAAACCGGTATTATTTATGGCCAGACTGGAACCATGCCGGATAGGTGGAATTTAGGCGTATCGGTTGAGTATGTAACGCTTGGCGATTTTACCGGAATAGGAGATGACCTGTGGAACACGACAGCCAGCGTGAAAAGTGAAGCCGGAAGGTTTGCCAGATTTATAGGTGTAGAAAAAACAGAGGGTAAAAGTTTTATAGAAAATGAACTGCTTTTATGGATGGGCGCATTTATGCCAATCAATGCTAGTGGAGCATACAGGTTAAAAAGATTACAGAGTGTTTTACCTTATTCTAGTGCCCAGGCTGTTTTAAATGAGTCGCAAATAACAGGTTATTCAGATTTAATTTATGACCAGAAATCGGTCATTAATAATATAGCTATTAACTGGAACTGGATTGATTCACTGGAAAGATTCACAAAAACAACGCAATTAGTTGATTCTAATCCAGTCAGTAAATACGGTTACGCCTCTTTAAAGACGTATAATTTTAAAGGGGTTTTTACCGGGGTACACACAGACAATGATATTTTTAACTACTTTAATCAAAATATAAGCCGCTACGCAGCACCACCTTTAAAAATCACTCTCGATGTTTTACCGAAATGGGACAAACTGGAGGTAGGTGACACAATACGGATTGATTGTGCAAATATACACGATATAAATTCAGGCGAGTCATTATCAAGAGTTTTTGAGGTTCAGCGCATTACGACAGACTGGATCACTGGCAAAGTGAGTTTAACGCTTTTTGGCGGGGTAGAGTCCGCCCATTTAAATTTTAGTAACTCTGATTATTCACTAACAGATACTTATTGGGCAACTGGGACAGATTTAAATACTGTATTGAATATAGTTTCAGGTGTTGTGCAGGCTTCAGCAGTTTTAAGTGGTGCAGATAATCATTCTGACGCTGTTTATTATTATGCTGGAGATTTAACTATTCCATCTGGGGTAATAATTAGCAGTGATAAAAATATAGAGTTACGGATAAAAGGCCATTTGCAGATCGATGGTGAAATTACCACAAAAGGTGGTGGTGCCGCTGGCGGTGCTGGCGGAACTGGTTACGCAGTAGCTACATCTCCATGGATACCGCATTATAATGTGGCAGCAGCAGCCGGTATATCGGGAATTTTTGGCACTACATCTATTAATAACGGATTAAATTATTTTGCGCCCAGGTCTGGTCATACCACAAGCCATGACCTAATAAGTACATTGAACCTACAGTGGAGTGTATACCCAGATAATATGCCTGTTACTGCGGGGCAGTGGGACGAATTACCATCATTAAACCTGATTAATTCAACTGGTGATAATATTTATGGGTTGCCTGATAGTTTAATAGGCACAGGCGGTGGCGGCGGGGATCAGTCAGTTGAGCTATCCTATGAGAATTTAATAGCCAATGGCGGTGCCGGTGGTGCCGGTGGTGGCGGTCTCTATATAATAGCTCGCGGCATGTCGTTCGGCTTAAGCGGCTCAATTGATGTATCTGGCGGCGATGGCGGCAGCGCAAATTCAGGGGTAAGCAACGGAAAAACTATTTACTCTGGCGGCGGGTCAGGTGGCTATCCTGGTGCCTGTATTATTTTAATCGATGGTTACGGTTCCACTCCGTCAACATCTCACATAAAAACCTCGTCAGGGGTTATTGATAGCCCGACAGTCGACGTGCTTTTAACAGCTGCCGACATGGTCGCTGGTCGTTACGATGTTGGCGGGAATATCGGAGCCAATACCTCAGCGGCTTTATTTTTACCCATATTAAACGGATCGGATGAACACAAAGACGGTTTAATTTATATCGGTTATGTGCCGCCAGCATTAAACGGTTATACCTGGCTACCAGCAGACGAAGCGCAGGAAGTAACCGGTTATCTCAACAAACCGCAAAGCTGGACCACTATTGTCGATGACGGTGGAAAACCGGCTAATTATGCGACCGTCGGCGCTGAATGGGGCATTAATATTTCAGGCTCAAACCTGCCTGCTGACAATGCAACGGCAGGAGCGACCTGGGGCGCAGACATAGCGAGTCAACCATCTGATAATGATTTACTAAACGCGAACACAACATGGACTCAAATAGCAGGCACGGCAAACGCCCCGGCAAATAACGCAACAGCCGGAGCAACTTGGGGAAGTAATATATCAAGTCAACCAGCTGATTCTGTATTGCTTAATAGTTATCAAGAATGGTCAGATGTTAACAATTCAAGTGAAATATTAAAGAGATATAACGGAGCAGATTTAGCAACTGATAATAAAGAATATTATATTAGTTGCGAGGTAGATAACGGTCAAGGAGTGACTGGTTGGTACAAAGTTGCATCATTCACATTAGTTAATCCTTATACTGCTTGGTCATTTGCTGGAACAATGAACTGGGGTTCATCTGCTGGTAGATATTATTATTCAGCTCGAGTTTCAATGGGCGGTATTATTAGTACAGGTACACCAATGGGATTAAGTGGGCAATTATTCAAAGTATCTGCTGATAACCAATCTGATTTTGACACTAAATTTAAGCTTTACAGAGAAGGTATTGGTGATCCTATAACTTCATACAAATGGACACTTTACGCGCAATTATTTAGTTATAGTGCAGCACGTATAGAAGGAGTATGGCGCAAAGGTTCTAATGCAACTGCATGGATAGATGATTATCAAACCTATTATGCATCGTTAGGTACAACTTATTCACCAGCTGGCACCTTGTTAACACCGTCTTTCAATTACGAGCCTGGAGCAGATGTTACAGATTATGATGCGGCTGCATTAGATGCTCAAAACAGAGCAGATGAAGCGATTATTGTCGCGCAGTCATTTACCGAGGGCTGGAGTGATGAAGGTGCCACGGTTGGTGCCGACTGGGATGTGACTATGCTTAATAAACCTTCAGATGAAGCCATATTAAACTCATATTTGAGGCATGACGCTGACGTTACTGTCACAGTTGGGTCTGGTGGCGACTATACCTCTATAAGTAGTGCTATCGCAGTGTTAACACAACAATTTCCTACTTATACCGCTGCGGGCGTCCAGGCTGAAATACAGTTGTTGGCTGGCTTTGTTATGGAGGAACAGTTAACAGTGTATTCTGTCAACTTGAGTTGGATCCGGATTACAGGGGTAGACGCTACCACTACTTTTGATGTGTCATCACCGACGGCTAATAATCTGAATGGGCTATTATACGGAGTCAGTAAATTTTTGTTTGCCGCCCATGATGGAGGTGTTTTGCCTATAATTGACCAAACTTTTGTCATGTCTGCCTGGACGTCCACAATAGGCGGTATTTTATGCTACAAACCGGGTTCAAAGGTCATCATGCTGCCCGGTACTGGTATAGGCAACGCTAATACTGGCATAGTAGTTTATAATGGCGCTCATGTTTTGTGTGATAAGACAGACTTCTACACGGGATACACTTATGGCGGAACTATAGATGCCAGTTCCAATAGCTTTGTTGATGCCGACGACTCTAAATTCAGGTCTATTACTGCGGCTTATGGATCTTCAATAAACTTTAATCGTAGTTATGGCTATCAAGCACCTTCCACTGGCCCTATCTTAGCTGCTATTGGCAACAGTAGCATATCTGCTGAGGGGGCCGTGATAAATACAAGCACAGTCAATGTGATAGACTTAGTAAGGGCTACAATAAATTCAAATATTGATATTGATGGAGCGACTATCGGTGGAACAAGTGCTTTTCAAACAGGGTTGTCTGTTGAAAAAGGTTCTCGAGCTTCCTGTACAAGTGTTGATTTTTCTGCTGCTACGACTGTCGGAATAGAATCTTTACAAGGAAGTATTATCAATGCGTCTGGCTCTATAGGAACACTGAGCCAGACAGCCAACACGGTCACCGCTAATGGTATTATTTTTAAATAGCCAGGTTACCTGAACTGGCAGGAATTTCCTGTCACGGTGCCATTTCTTAAAGGGTCAAACTGATCAGGCATATTTTTAAGCGGATCATTCGGCTGGATTATTTGATCATCATAAGTCCGCCATTGTCGATGTAAGTTGTTTAATTCCTGTTGCCATACAGGTGGTACTGTCGCACAGCCAGATAATAAAACAGATAAAATAATAATGTATTTCATAACAAATTCCCTCTCTATATTTATAATAACTCAGATAAGTGCTTTCAATCCTTCGGCGTAATCCCATGCTTTCTGCCTGTCGTGATCAGCTTCATGTTCTGCCAAATTTGCTCTTTCAATATGCTGTATCATTAGCGTAAAAACCTGGGCAGCGGTTAGCTTATTACAAGCTATTTTATGTTCTATTTCTTTTAATTCCATAAATCACCTTTATATGCAACAACCATTCTACCGGAGCGATTCACGATCCTCATTCCACGCATAAACCGTATGCG
>FLOH01001409.1_pt1 | contig 37681 bp, 33 predicted proteins | sample 756751 | NCBI WGS metagenome assembly FLOH01 (sample SAMEA4026879, study PRJEB14308) | marine metagenome | biome: coastal water; material: water | depth 74 m
AATCAGAATAGAATTTCTTTTCCAAATTTATTTTCTGCCGAAGAAATGGCGGCTTTTATAGGCAGCCGGTTAACTCCCTTTGCCTATTCTGGCCAAGAAGCAGGAATAGTCCTGGATTTAAGAGTATGATCCGAGTTTCACCACTTCCACTAGAATTAAAGCACCCGTTTCGAATTGCTCACGGAACGAGCACGGTTCGTAATAACGCGTTAGTGGAAATTGGATCTGGAATTGGGGAGGCTGCTCTTCCTCCCTATTATCCCACCACCTTTTCTGACGTTAAAGAGTATGTGGAATCTGTTTCGGATCTTTTAGAAGAGGCATTGCTAACTGAACCTTTTGACTTAGTGGCAATCATTGATCGGCTTCCAGAAGGCCCCAGCCCTGCCCTCGCAGCCATAGATATGGCTCTCCACGACATCTGGGGTCAGAGACTTGGTCATCCGCTCTATCAATTATTTGGATTAAGTCAGCGACGTATTCCAGTCAGCTCGTACGCGTTGCCTATTCCTTTAAGTTTAGCTGAATTGGACGAGCATCTGGCTCCCATTTTGCATTTCCCTTTTCTGAAACTCAAACTTGGATCTGGAGACCCCGAATTCGATCAAGCTATTGTTAGGCGGGCTCGAGCCCAGTTTCGAGGGCATCTCTGCGTTGATGTCAATGGTGGTTGGCAAATTGACAAGGCCGTTCATCTAATTACGGCCTTAGCCGACGTAGATTTGGTTTTCATCGAGCAACCCATTCGGCCTGTTGATAACGACGAATGGCACCTGCTAAATCGGCTATTGCCTAACAACACGATACCTTTAATTGCGGATGAAAGTGTTCAAGGCCCCTCAGACGTTATCGAATTGGCTGGCGCTATTTCAGGAATAAATATTAAACTGACCAAGTGTGGAGGCATTCGGCAGGCTCAAAGGATGATTCACCTGGCCAGATCTCTGGACATGAGTGTTATGCTCGGGTGTATGATAGAGTCTTCCGTTGCTCTGACGGCCGCCGCACATCTTGGAGCACTGGTCGATTTTTTAGATTTGGACGGCCAGCTTCACTTATCAAACGATCCTTTTAAAGGATTAACATTTGATTCAGGAGTGATTGGACTGCCCTCCCATCCAGGACTTGGAGTTCAGCGATCCTATTAAGTACTCGCGAGCTCTGCTCTAATTACCGTTTGATCCATAATAATACGGTGAACAGGGCAACGTTTTGTGATGTCCATAATCCTCTCGATCATTTCGGGAGTCAATTCCTCGCCTGTCAAGTGGACTTTATAGTCAAGGACATTTACCCGGCCTTTTGCGTCTTCAGGCAAACCACAATCGACACAATCACTGGCTTGCACTAATGTTTGACTCAATTCCAATCGGATGCCTTCCAATGGCCAACCTTTTCTATCGGCATACATTCGTACCGTTATGGCAATACAGGCCCCTAATGCTGATAGAAGCAAGTTTTTGGGAGTAGCACCCAGATCAGTGCCGCCGAGATCTTCCGGTTCATCCGCGATGAACGCGTGACCATCGGCCATGATGTGTGTAGCAAAGTGATCGCGACCTATCTCAATGGAAACAGAGTGCGTATCTGCCGAGAGCTTAGAATTTATGGTCATACGGAAGCTCAGTTACTTAGTGGACGGCTCATCATCGAGGTGATCCATCCGTGGTTGAATTTCGAATTGCAAAATAGCGGCGTCCAATCCTACGGGATGTAGGGTCTTCTCTGCAAAACGGATACTTCCATTTTGCCAAAGTCCCACCATGGTCATGCAACGGGTGCCGTAATTAGGCGATTGAATCGTCATCGCAGAAAGCGTTCTTTCGAGTTCGAGGCCTACTCCAGTGTCAGGAAGCTCGTTGTCCGGAGCCTTCGAAGGATCGCCCAAAAGACCGAGTGTCGACGGGTCAGACCAAAGCGAATCTGCATTTGGGGAAGATGAAACTGCATTTTCCAGGCGTTGTTTTGCACGCGTCACCTTGGGCCAGGGTGAATCTAAGAGGTCATTACTAAGTCCATAAATTCCTTTTTTCAACAATTGTGGCCCAAATGGAGCTCTATTAGAACAATAACCAAGTTTTTCACCATCATAAACGATCAAATTGAATCCATTGTACCGGGTAAAATCATCTTGTAATGCACTTAAAAAGGCATTCGAATCCAATTTCTCCGTCAGGAATTCAGTGACCATTCGTCCCCTTGACAAGGCATTTTGAACTTCAACCCCCGGCTCTCGAAAATTGGTAACCGCAGCAAATCGCCCCGATGAATGCACGCCCAACCAAGTCCCTCCTGCTACTAGATCCCGACCTGCCAGTAATCCCGGTTGATCTGGCCAGAAACCAGCCTGTGACGCCTCCCGTTCGTAAAATTCGTCTCTATTGGCAAAGACGAGTAATTTTTGGTCTGCGTCGGGATCAAAAGAAAATGCGATCAAACACATAAGGGGAAGTGTGGTATAGAGAGGAAGTGCAATATAGGGCGATGTTGAATGCGGGCGATGTCGAATCGCCAAGACGCACGGCGGTATTGGCTCGTGATTCGTTTATTGGTGTTTTGAAACCCAATAATGTTTCGGGTCGACGACGTGGTAGAAGTCAGACGCCTTATCGATCATTTGGCTGAACTGCGGGTATAGATTCCGTATCTTCCAAAACGCATTTAAAAGTACTCTTTCGCGTCCATTTTTGTTGTTGAAATGTTACTTCAAAACAAAGAACTACCTATCCGTATCGACTTGCTCGGAAGCCGGGGATATGATCTTATATTTTCTCCTCTGCAAACGCTTCCGGCAAAGATGCGCGATGTCGGATTGCGACCTGGCAAATGTTTAATTATTACCGATACTAACGTCGCAGCGCATTATCGAAACGCATTAGTTGGAACCCTTCAACTTGATGGCTGGGATCCATTTGTTTTGGCCCTTCCACCGGGAGAAAAAACAAAGTCTGCTAGCCACCTGAACGCCATTTATGACGCAGCCCTAGCTTGGAATATTGATAGGAAGACTCCGGTACTCGCTCTTGGTGGTGGAGTTATCGGGGATTTGGCCGGTTACGCTGCATCCACTCTTCTTCGTGGTCTGCCATTCGTTCAAATACCGACTTCTTTAATTGCACAAGTAGATAGTGCAATTGGCGGGAAGACCGGAATCAATCATGCCGAAGGCAAAAACCTAATTGGTGCGTTTCATCAGCCAAAATTGGTCTTGATTGATACGAAACTGTTATTCACGCTTCCACGGCGCGAATGGTCTAGCGGACTGGCGGAAGTTGTAAAACACGCCCTCATTAATGATGAAAGCTTTTTTGCTTGGATTGAAGCTGAAATGCGTCAGATCGTCGCAAGAGATCCGCGAGTGGTACCCGATCTGATCTATCGAGCTGCATCAATCAAAGCAGTCGTCGTCTCAGAAGACGAACTTGAACACGGAAAACGAGCACTCTTAAATTTTGGCCATACGTTTGGGCACGCACTTGAAAAAACCTTTGGGTATGGTGTGTTCACTCATGGTGAAGCCGTAATCTTGGGAATGAAGGCTGCATTATTTATGTCCCGACGATTTAATAGAAAACTTGAGCATACACGCGCTCAGGCTATGTTATCTCAACTATTTAGCCCACAAATTCCATCTTCCATTGGCATCCCAGACATTCGTATGGCAATGTCTACCGATAAGAAAAAAGTGTCAGAACGCAACCATTTTGTACTCCTTCGTCAGATCGGCGAGGCCTACACGACGGATGATGTCACCGTTTCAGATATCGATGCCGCAATTTCTTTTGCGCTCGGACGACCTTAATCGGACGAAATGGCTTTGTTCGGAAACTTTTTAACACATATCTCAAAAAAAACCCTCCACACAATCTTGTGGGCCGTTTTTGCCTTAATTGTGCTTTTTTTTGCTGCCACCAGAACCCAGGTGGGCCGCGATGAATTGGGTCGACAAATTGAAGCGCAGTTCGAAGGTAGATTTGCTGGTCAGTTACAGATTGGCGGATTGACTGGAAATCTGTTGAACACCTTGTTCGCCACCAATATAGAGGTTCGGGACCCTAGTGGATTGACGGTGATAAAAATCGATTCCATGATAATCAGGCCCAAATGGACCCACTTACTACGAAAAAAGTTTTCATTACATGAATTAATCCTTATAAATCCGAATTTTTTCATTGAATTCGATCAAAATGGAGATACGAACCTAGCACGTGTTTTCGTCCGTTCGGATACCTTGGAATCAGAAGACAAAGCAGAATCAGAATGGAATTTGAAAGGCGTCGCCTTTGAAATTCGAAATGGCCAAATTGCTACCCGATCTCCAATGCCTATTAATAAATTGGTTGCGTCTGGTTCTCTTTTTGATGTTGGTAATTCATCAGTGGATGGAGTCTCGATACGAGCAAACCTTGATTTCTCCGAAGAGGGTAAACAAATAGATATTCTTAGGGTCTCTGGGCATTTAAGAAACCCAAATATGGTTATTGAATCGGGAGAGAGCCAGTTTCTAATCAAAAACGAAAGGATTACTATTAACCAATTTGCGGTTTTAATTGGTTCAACCGATTTGTCGCTTACCGGCTTTTGGGACTTAAAGTCTGATTTGAATGAGACGCAATATCCTCCTTTTTTGATTGAAGTCGAATCTGATAACGTTAATTTTGATCAATTAAATCTTCTTTTCCCAAATTCTCCTCTTCGGGGATCGGCCTCCTTTTCCGCTTACGTTCAGGGACCTCTTTCTGAGTTAATCGTGTCTTGGGTACGACTGCGAAAAAATGAAACGGGGGTCGAAGTCGCAGGGACGATTACCGGATATCCGGGAACGCTGGTACTGGACCTTTCCCTTGCAAATAGCTTCATTTTGACAAGCGATCTTAGCGAGTTGCTACCAAAGTACAGTATTGAAAAGACGATAAAAGCCCCTTCTTTTACAGTATCGGCATATGTCCAGGGAGTTGTTGAACTTCAAAACACGATAGTTCAATCTTTGGAGGGCAGAGGCAGCTTCGAGCTCAACTCCGAAGGAAGCGAATTGTCAGGGTCCGTTCTCCTTGGGGGTTCTCTTGATTCGTTGTCTCATCAAATTTCGCTACAGGCCAGACAAATTGACCTTGCTGCGTGGACGGCAAGGCCTCAATTGAAAAGCGACATCTCTGGTACCTTCCGAGCCAACGGATATACCGTCGATACTGACAAAATTTACACGTCCGTAACTGGTACTATAAATGATTTAAAATGGACTACCAGGCGTCTTGGTCAGGTGGAATTTGATTTGGATGTAGAGCCGCAGAACATTGGTGGAAGGCTTGTCCTGACAGATCAAAACAGTAAAATTGATGTCGAGGGTGATATCATCTTAACTGATAAACCTTGGGTACAATTCGTTTCCCGATTCACTGACTCAAATTTTGGCGCGCTCTTGGGCAAATCCGATCTTCAAACGGAATTTAATGGCCAAATTGAAGCGTCAGCCAGTTTAGAGTGGAATGATAACTTTGAAGGTTCCATAAGCATAGGCGTTGACTCTTCTTGGGTCACAATGACTGGCGAAACGACAACCATATCCCCCTTTGATTCAAAAATTGATTTTGGAAAACCGGCAACCAACGCTGAACCACTGCTGTCCTTTACTTCTGATTTTGCTACAATCCTTGTAAACGGGACGGGTTCTGTGCCGGTTTGGAGCAAATTGGCTTCGTCTTGGATTTCCGGTTTGAAAGGAACCGCTTTATCTGAATTCAACAAAACGATGTATGCAGACTCACAACAAATAGATTCTTTTCCAGAATCTGCACTTGAAGACTTATTAACGTGGGAGGATGCACGGACTGCATTTGTGCTTGGAGGGTACAAAGCTCCGCTTTCTGCAACGATGCAAATTGAAGTCCTTGATGGCAGAATGTTTTCACAGTTATCCCCTCGATGGTCGTCCTTAAAAGGTCAAACCAGACTTACAAGCAAATGGCTCATGTCTCCAGACACGGTCCAGATTCATACTGACATAGACGAATTGACAGGATCCAGAGGCTCGAGTGCGGTTTTTGGTTCAAAAGGGACTCTTTCCCTTAAGGCGGGAAGGAAAACCTCCATTTCTCGGTCGCTCGCATGGTCTGTGACGATAGATTCAGATTCGATTCGCGTGGGTTCAAATTCGCTTCGTCACACGATCTTGTCCTCGGAATATGAAGACCGATTTGGTTCAATTATAGCAAAAAGCAAAGGGACCGAAAGTATTGACAGTTTACTTGTTTCGTTTGAAATCGCGAATCGAGATCGGTACAACGAAGCAAAATTGACGGCGCTGGAAATCTCAACCAAGTCCGGAAGTTGGGAAATAGAACAACCGGCCGTCATTAAATTTTTTGGCGATGCCACTTCCCTGTCTGATTTTGGCCTTCGATTTAATACTCCGGCTGGACCGTCGAACCAAGTCGTATTTGCTAACGGCATCTTTTCTTCCCAGCCTTCGGATAGTTTGACCGTAGCTCTAAACGAGATCTCGCTTAGAGCTTTATCTGGATTCGCTGACATTAACCCTACACTCGGCGGAATTCTGACAACTCGGCTAGCCTTTTCAGGCGGACTTAGTCGTCCAAAGTTAGCTGGACGAGTGAACGTTTCCTCGTTCGCTCTCGATTTTCGAATTTTGGGAGATCTAGAGATACAAAGCTCGTATTCGTCGGCCTCACCGGATGCGTCGGTGTTGTTGACCTTGTCTCCACTTCCAGCAGACCGACCCGCCATCCTCTTGGGAACGGAACTACCGGGCGAAAAATTTGAAAACAGCCTTACCCTTTCAGGAAAACTTAGATTGCCAAGCGTGGACAAGTCCGAACAGGGAATGATTGATCTTTTTGTGGACATCGACCGGGCAGACTTGTTTTTCCTTAAATACATTTTTAATGACGCCATCGAATCTGTCTCAGGATACGTTTCTGGAGATGGTTCGATCAAAGGGTCACTCTCGCATCCTCTATTCGACCTTAATTTAGGCATCTTGGATGGCAATTTTTCCGTACCAATTACTCAAAGCCGATACAAATTAGACGGGCAAGTTCACATTGATGAGGAGGCCATTCATCTTAACTCGGCCCGCATTTTAGATGACCAAGGAGGCAGAGCAGACATTTCCGGTAAAATATTATTCAATCGATACCGATTTTTCAGCCTCGATATATCGGGCCGTCTTCAAGAACTACAAATCATGAACGTTGCTGCCTCACGGAGCCTACCTTTTTATGGCTTTCTTTGGGCAAGCGGAGATATTACTCTTAACGGCCCGCTGAACGATGCGTTGTTGTACTCACCGAACGCCGTCACAAGGTCAAACTCCGAACTGTTTATTCCGGTCGGAGAGGAATTATCGGAAACCGACGAAAGTTTTATCGTTTTTGAAGACTCCTTAGGTTTCATTCCCGATTTCAAACAATTGTCCCGACGTAGGTTCATTTTGGCCCATAGGCCTACCTCGGAACGCCGTTTTCTAGACGGTTTAAATCTAGACCTGTCATTATTTGCACCGGAAGGCTCCACCGTGCATTTGGTAATTGACCCGCTACTCGGCGACGTAATAAATGCAAAAAGTACTGGAACGGTTCAGTTGATACGCGGAGATGATTCATTTCAGACCTTTGGTCAATTGGCCGTAAGTGGGGGCGACTATCTCTTTACAGCCGGAGAACTGTTCTTTCGAAAATTTAATATTAAGGAAGGCGGTACCATAACCTGGAACGGTGACCCTGTAAATGCGATGCTTGATATTCCCGCGTCATATCGGACGCGCGCCTCCAGAAGTGGCCTTCCAGGGGCTGATGCTCAAGCCACGGGTTTAATCCCTCTTATTGTTAATCTTGAAATTTCAGGTACTGTTACCTCCCCTCTAGTTGATTTGTCTCTTAGCATAGATAGGGCAAATCAAAATGTCTTGGGTGACTACCAAGCTCTTGAAGCGCAATTGAACCAGCCAGATAGAGCAACTGAATACGCGACGAGCGTGCTATTAACAAATACATTCCAGCTTACTACAGACAATATCACATCAGATTCAGGAAGTCAGTTGGCATTTAATAGTGTATCCCAACTTGTTTCTGCTCAGTTGAATCGGTTCTTGAACGAAGCGCTCCCGAACGTTGATTTTACGTTTGGGTTATTGGGCGAAAGTGCAGCTGACCTCGATGTTACCTACGGCGTTGCACTGCGACTATTGGATGAACGATTGATAATCAGAGGTGAGGGAGTTTATCAGGGCGCCCGGGCTACCGAAAACCTGCGCGCTAACGAGGGATTGCAGGGAGAATTCGTCGTAGAAATACGCATGAGTCCCCGGGTTTCCATCGAGGTATTCTTCAGGCGGGAAGGTGACATTTTGGAAACTTCCGAACTCACCAACACAACAGGCGTTGGGATCTCGTATCAGACCGACTTTGATTCTTGGGGCACACTTTACCGACGGATCACAGGCACTTCTGCCAACAAATGACCTACAATTGACATGAAGCCATTAGCAGACCGTACGGATCACCTTGCGCAAAGTAATATTAGAGCGATAACGTTACTTCTTCAGGGAAGAGATGGAATTAATCTGGGCCAAGGCATATGTGATATGCCCACTCCCGACCCAATCAAACGCGGAGCACACAAAGCAATAGACGAAGATCAATCCATTTATTCCCATTATGGCGGAATCATTGAATTACGTCAGGCTCTCCTGAAAAAAGCGGTCGAATACAATCATATTCCTGTCACCTCAACTGACGAGATTATGGTAACAGTGGGCTCGACTGGTGCATTTGTTACGGCGATGTTTACGTTACTTAACCCGGGAGACGAAGTAATTGTGTTTGAGCCATACTACGGTTATCACTGCAATTTGCTAACTGTAATGGGTGCCAATCAGAAATTTGTTCGGACTTCAGGACCTGATTGGAATATTGATTTTGACGCGGTGGAGGCATTAATTACGCCTCGAACCAAAGCGATCATCGTCAATACCCCCGGAAACCCGAGTGGAAAGGTTTGGTCCCGTGCAGAACTGAATAGGATCGCTTTGATTTTGGAGAAGCATGATTTGTTCGCAATCACCGACGAGATTTACGAATACATGCTCTATGACGACCGGGAGCACATCTCCTTAGCATCGATCCCTGGTGCATTTGAACGCACTATAACGTTGTCAGGCTTTTCCAAAACCTACAATATGACCGGATGGCGGTTGGGTTATGCTGTTGGTCCGGCAAACATTATCTCAAAAATGGGCTTGCTCTCTGATTTAATCTATATTTGCGCCCCTACCCCGCTTCAGCATGGAGTTGCCGAAGCTTTTGAAATGGACGATGACTATTTCAAAGAAATGGGCGAGGCGTATGAGCGCAAACGCGAATTAATGTGCACGACGCTTGAAGAGATCGGATTTATTGTGCCGTGGCCCCAAGGGTCCTATTATGTTTTGGCTGATTTTTCGCCACTTCGGGAGCGTTTTGAAGGCTTCGAAGATGATATGGCTGCGTCCCTTACGCTAGTGGAAAAAGCAGGAGTTGGAACCGTGGTGGGTAGATCATTTTTCAATAACGACCTGGACGGATCTTCGTGTCTTCGGTTTTGCTTCGCCAAAGAGTATCCCGTCCTCCTGGATGCCTGCGAACGGCTAAAAAAAGCCTTCCTACCGGCGTAAAAGGTTGTTTTCTCATCGGATACCGCGTTTTCGGACATCCGTGAACCTGTTCTACCCAGTCAACTTAGTTTGTTTTACCGCATCCAATATGGAATCATGTAGACCACCATTGGACACGATGATCCCTTTGTTTTCCAAAAGTTGATAGCCGTATTTAAAGGCCAAATCTTTCCCGTTAATATCCGTAACCGTGCCACCGGCTTCTTGCACGATGAGCATTCCACCTGCATGGTCCCAAATATTCTCAACATAACGTCGTTTGGAGGGCATTCTCAGATAGATTTCTGCATCTCCAGCGGCAACCACAACATATTTTGCTTGAGAATCCAGCCTTACTGCGTGTTGAGAAATGCCCAAAAGATCGGCAATTTTTTTTGAATCTGAATGTGATGTATGCGTTGACTCCACCGATTCTGAAAAACGAACACCTTTGGGATCCGTTTCTGAGCTGACCTCAGCCTTTCCCATGATTTCCATATCGCTCAGCCGATAAATCTCAGTGCCTTCCCCTTTAACGGCCACAGCCACCACTCCTTTTTCTTGGGGTGCACTGCTTATAACAAGATTTGGGCACGCCAAAGCAGCTACAACTACTTCCCCTTTATCTATCAATGCCAATGCAATCGCATACTGATCCCCTCGTAGGAATCCCTTGGTCCCATCAATAGGATCCAGCGTCCAAAAACGATCTGCTTGATCTTTGTGGTCGCCATAATCGATCCATTCTAGTATCTCCTCAGCATCAGCGTCTGGGCGCAACATGCGAACGCGATAAATTACGCCAGTTCTATCCTTTTCATTTTCAGCGAGACGCAACATCGCAGAGGTCTCCTCTGCGATAATCGGGTCGGATGGGTAGGCCTTTCGAAGCCTCGAACAAATCAGCGCCTGACTTCCAAAATCAGCAACCGTAACAGGACTTCTATCTGTTTTAGTGATCGAAGCAACGCTCAATTCATGCTGGACTGCTCGACACAAGTCTGCCGCCTCTCGAACGGCAGCCATTGCTATCAACTTTTCAGAATAGTAATTCATGAGTTCAGAACTATTGATTTTTCACTCCCAAGAGGGCATTTGATCCAAAAAGCTAACAGCATCTCCGTCAACACTCGCGCAAAAATGATCCTTTCCATTTGTTACCAAAAGATACGGTGCCTGGTATTTCCGATTGTAGTTTGAAACTTGTTCAAAAGTACGCTGACTGATGACCACCTTTGGCGCCTTACATTCCACAACCATCCATGGCTCCCCGCTTCGACTATATACAACTAAATCAGTCCGCTTGACAAAACCTTGCTGGTCGTGTGCTTTTTCGACCGCGATCAAACCCTTGGGGATGGCCAGAGCATCATGTAAAAAAACGATGACGGCTTGTCTAACCCTCTCTTCGGGCGTCTCTACTACCTCTTTTTTCCGAATGGGGTCTTTCAAAGGAGTTGTCGCTGGATCGAAGGATTCAATTATTCTGTTACGCTCTGACCAGATAACAAGAATAAGACTGACATTCGAACCGCAACGCCATTAGTTACCTGATTTAAAATTAGGGCGCGTTCGTGATCTACAACCTCACTCGCAAGCTCCACACCTCTGTTCACCGGTCCCGGGTGCATCACGATTAGGTCTTTATGCGAATCCAAATGATGCATTTGAATTCCAAATTGGTCGTGGTACTCCCTAATACTAGGAAATAGATTTCTACCCTGTCGTTCCATCTGAATGCGTAATGCCATAGCCACATCACACCCCTCTAGCGCCTCGTCCAACCGATTCGTAATGCGTAATTGACCATTGCTCGTAATCTTGTCAAGGTGGACCGGCAGAAGTGGCTTGGGACCACAGATCGTGACATTTGCCCCCATAGTAAGCAAGCCATGAATATTAGAGCGTGCGACCCGGCTGTGTAGGATGTCACCAATTATGGACACGTTCAAACCTTCAATCTTTCCAAACTGATCGGAAATCGTCAGCATATCGAGAAGAGCTTGCGTGGGATGCTCATGTGCTCCATCACCCGCATTAATAATTACCGCATCAACACATTGTGTCAAAAAATGAGGGGCTCCTGGAGATTGATGCCTTACGACGACCATGTCAATTTTCATGGCCTCAATATTTTGAGCAGTGTCTTTTAGTGACTCTCCTTTTGACACACTCGAGCCCGATGCGCTAAAGTTTACAGTATCTGCCGACAGCCTTTTTTCCGCCAATTCAAACGAAATTCGGGTTCTGGTCGATGATTCAAAAAACAGATTGACCACCGTAATTCCCCGTAAAGTAGGCACTCTCCGTATGGGTCGGTCCAAAACATCCCTAAAACGCCGTGCCGTTTCAAGAATCAAATTTAATTCTCGAGCGGAAAAATCAGACAAACCTAGCAGATGGCGGTGGTCAAGTCCGGTTATTGTCTGTTCAGTTGTCGGTTCCACGTATACCAAACGTTCAAATTGTGGGTGATGATGGGCGTCCAACAAGCCAAACGCCTTCCTTATCGTCCAATTCTAAAACTCTAACTCGGACTTCTTCTCCTGGCAGCGTGGGCACTCGGCGGCCCACGAAGTCCGCTTTGATGGGAAGTTCTCTCAGACCGCGATCAATCATGACCAGGAAATGAACCGAAGATGGACGACCTATATCAGTCAGGGCATCAAGGCCGGCCCTGGTTGTTCTTCCGGTAAATAAAACGTCGTCTACCAGCACGATATCGCGTCCGTCGATATCAAAATCGATCTTAGTTTCTCTAACTACAGGCTGTTTTAGGCGCATTCGAAAATCATCCCGATACATCGTAGCATCAAGAATCCCAAGAGGAATATCAATTCCGTCAACTTCTTGAATGATTTTTCGGATTCGAGATGCGAGGAATACGCCGCGGGTTTGCATACCAATTAGAGCGAAAGAAGACGCCTTCGATGCGTCAAGATCAAACTTCTCAACGATCTGACGCGCCATTCGATTTAATGTGCGCTCTAGGTCGTGCGCATCCATTAGTTGCGCTTTAATGACGTCATTCGGCTCCATTCTAATAAGTTACGGTATTTTAAATCAACTCCTTCTATGCCTTAGCATTATAGATTTGGTAAAAGTGGTGAAATTACCAACGAAATTGATAATTTCAGCGCATCATTAGGCCCCGGGTGGAATAGTGGAACGAAATCTATCGTCTACGTATATGTATTCCATTTCATTTATTATTTGAGTTTTGTGAGCGGAGAAAGCACCAGCCTTAAGTATCTCGATCCAGCATTTGTTGGTCAACTCTCGAATATGGAGCTCCGTGCCCGGTTAATCGTCGAGGGTTTTATTACGGGACTTCATAAGAGCCCGTACCACGGTTTTTCTGTTGAATTCGCAGAGCATAGACCATACAATCCTGGCGATGAGCTTCGGCATGTTGACTGGAAGGTTTATGGAAAAACGGACCGCCACTACGTAAAACAGTACGAAGAAGAGACAAATCTTAGACATTATGTAGTCTTGGATACCTCTGCTTCCATGCGCTATAAACACACGTCTGGCCTTTCAAAACTTGAATATGGAGCATATCTGGCTGCCTCCCTTCACTTTATGATGGTGAAGCAACGTGATGCAACGGGCCTCATTGCGTTTGACGAGCGCATTCACACACTCATGCCTCCAAAAAGCACCCAGGGCTATCTGCGGCAGCTTTTGACAAAACTAGAGCACCTTAGTGCGCCCTCTGATTCAAAGAATAAGACGAGTGCCGCATCCGTTCTAAATGAAGTGGCCGAAAGGATTGCAAGGCGGTCCTTGGTTGTCATCATTACTGACTTATTTGAAAACGTTGGCGAACACGATGCCTTACTCAATGCCCTGCGACATTTAAGATATAAGGGACATGAAGTCCTCGTTTTTCACATCCTTGAATCTGAAACTGAACGGCATTTTCGATTTCCTGACGTTCCCATGCGGTTTGTTGATATGGAAACAGGCGAAGAAATGTCCATTCAGCCTTCTCAATTGAGAGAAAATTACGCTGAAGCCGTTCGCGGATTTTCAGCTCGGTTTCGTGAAAAATGCCGCGAGCGGAATATCGATTTTATAGAACTTGACACTGCAGAACCGTACGGAACGGCCCTTTTGGCCTATTTGAACAAACGCGGCAAGCTTACCTGATTTTAGGGTACCGCATTTTATGACACCAAGTAAATAAACAAAAATGGAGTTAAACAACCTCCTTGCCAGCTTGCTGGCCTTATTGCTTGTATCCGCCCTTACGGTGCAGGCGCAGACAGACGGTCAGCGCAAGCTTGCGACTCCTGGGGATACGCCTACCACGTTCGAAAACCCCGAATTGGTCGGAAAATACCAGGCCTCAATTACGGCTGAAGACCTAGCTGCTCATCTTTATTTCTTCGCTTCTGACTTTTTTGAAGGAAGAGAAACAGGTATGCGTGGCCAAAAACTTGCAGCGGAATATCTTGCAGGGCAATATCGCAAGATGGGATTGTCTCCGAAAGGAAACAGCGCTAATGGTAATCCAAGATCACCAGGTGCGTTTTTACAAAAATTCCCGCTATATGGATCTTCCTTTGATAAGGCTGAGCTCATGGCTGGTGGTCAATCCCATGTATTTGGGGGCGATGCAACAGATGGGTCGTTTGTAACCATGCTAGGCGGCGAGGGTGAAGCTTCGGGAACAGTAGTATTTGCTGGTTATGGCATTGGTGATGACGAACTTGGATACAACGACATGAGCGCACTCGTTGCTGCTGGTATCGACTACACTGGCAAGTGGGTTATGATATTGGCTGACGAACCCATGAAGGACGCTGAAACAAGCTTACTGCCTACAGAAGGAAATGCCATTTCGACATGGACAACCGGTCGTTTCAATAAGCTTCGTCCATTTTTTGGAGCTGAAAATGCACCGGTTGGCGTACTAGTGGTAGGTGATCTGTCTTCGCGTCAAACGGTTTCCATCCACGACACCGCTATGAGCCAAGCGAATGCACCAGCTTCCGGTGGAGCTTTATCGTTAGATCCCCCTACCGGATCTGGCCGGCCTAGCCGCTTCCCTACGGTGCTGAATATTTCAGCTGAATTGGCGAACAGCATTATTGCTTCTTCAGGCAAAACGGTTCAGGGATTAAAATCCGCCATCGACGCTTCCCTCAAACCAACGGTTTTTGAAGTAAGCGGAGTGGTTAGCTCTAAAGTTGCCAATAAACAATACGAGGCATCTACGGAGAACGTACTGGCCTATATCGAAGGTTCTGATCCCTTATTAAAGGACGAGTTTGTGGTCGTTAGTTCGCATTACGATCACATTGGTATGCGTCCTGATCCTGTTGATGGAATTAATAACGGCGCCGACGACGACGGATCTGGAACCGTTTCCGTCTTGGAAATTGCGGAGGCATTCATGAAGGCGAAAGACGATGGGTTTGGCCCGCGCCGTTCTATCTTATTTCTCAATGTGACCGGCGAAGAAAAAGGACTTTTAGGATCTCAATACTATACAGATCGTGATCCAATCTTGCCGCTAGAACAAATTGTAACCGACCTCAACATCGACATGGTTGGCCGAATCGACCCTACTCATACAGGCCCCGACTCAGAATATGTGTATATCATCGGTTCTAATTTAGTCTCTCAAGAATTGCACGATATCAATATCCGCGTTAACAAGGAAATTGGTACCAATTTGGACTTAAACGAGCGTTTCAATTCCAAAGACGATCCCAATCAATTTTACCGTCGGAGCGACCACTGGAATTTTGGCAAGCACAATATTCCGTTCATCTTCTTTTTCACGGGTACCCACGAAGATTATCATGGCGTGGATGATGAACCAGAAAAAATTGGATACGAACGTATGGCACGAATTGCTCAGGTCATTTTTGGTACAGCATGGCAGGTAGCTAATCAGGATACGGCTCCGGTCGTATCTGGCGAAGGCTTTAATTAATCTGACTACGTGGTTAGTCCAATTGTTTTAGGTTTACGAAAACGGTAAAGGGGCTCCGAGCTAAAGCGCGGAGCCCCTTTGCAATTTAAAACGATCTGTTCTTGCTGCTAAATATTTACCGCTTCGACCCTAACAATTTGTGGCACACTGCGCTTAACAGCCTGTTCTATTCCTGCACGCAATGTCATCGAACTCATAGGACAGGTTTCACAAGCGCCCAGCAATTCGAGTTCGACAACCATTTCTTTGGTAATGTCAACCAATCGAACAGATCCGCCATCTGCCTCCAAATATGGACGCAACGTGTCTAACGCAGCCTCGACCTGAATCCGGATTCCTGGATCCTGATGGGGAGTTATGGTAAGAGTTTCATTCATGCGATTGGAAATGGCTTTTGGGCCGGTTAGCCTTCTTTTAATCGATTAACACCTAAAGGACCGAACCACTTATCCGGGGAATATTCTACTCGGTCCCGAATGGTTAGTTCAACATTGATTGGTTTCTTTTAAATCATCCCCGAACAATATCAACGACCTGAGTGGCAGGCCGGACCGCATTGCGCCACTCAACTTGAGAAACCAAATCCCGCGCAACACTAATAAAAATCTTAGAGGCGTTTTGGCTAAAATCCGTTACAACCGGTGTTCCTTCATCGGCGTTTGTCCGAATAACTTCTTCCAGTGGAATTTCTCCCAAAAAATGAACGTTTAAGTCCTCTGCCAACGCCTTTGCGCCACCTTTACCGAACAAATAATACTTCTTGTCTGGTAATTCCGGTGGGGTGAAATAGGCCATGTTTTCAATTACGCCTAATACAGGCACACTCACTTGATCAAACATTCCAACCCCTTTTCTCGCATCGGCAAGCGCAACTCGCTGTGGGGTAGAAACGATGACTGCGCCGTTGAGCGGTACAGTTTGAACAATTGTCAACTGGATATCCCCAGTCCCAGGGGGCAAGTCAAGTAATAAATAGTCTAGGTTCCCCCACTCGGTGTCTGACAAAAACTGTTTCACCGCACTTGTCACCATGGGCCCTCTCCAAATGACTGCTTTATCTGGATCAACCAAAAATCCCATCGATAATAGTTTGACTCCAAATTTTTCGAGTGGGATAATTTTTCGTTCGGGGCTTACTCGCGGTTTTGCGGTTTCAAGTCCAAACATCGTTGGGATAGATGGACCATAAATGTCAACGTCGGCCAATCCAACTTTGTACCCATCCGCCGCCAAGGCAACGGCCAAATTAGATGCCACTGTACTTTTGCCTACGCCACCCTTTCCGGATGCTATGGCTATAATATTAGTAACTCCTTCTCCAGGACCACGTTCTGCCACTTTACCGTCGATGCGAAAATCATCTCCCAATCCAATCATTGGACTATCTTGTTCAATTCGAGTCTTGATTTGAGGAAAGTTTTTTTGCAAAACACCTTGGCATTCCCTTTTCACCGAACCAGCAAATTCGATAGTGGGATCCGACAATAAAAGAGTAAAGGAAACCTCAGCAGATTCTGCACTCCCCAGTTTTAAATCGCGAATCCACCCAAGCCGAACAATATCCCTTCCAGAAGATGGCTCAACGACTTGTCTTAATGTGGCAAGAATTTGCTGTAATGTCGGCATATCGAATGTTTGTGTCATAGATAACTGTGGCTCTGTGCTTCCAACTTTCCGCTTCAAATGAGTTCCAATAATCGGTTGATTAGGCGCAGGATTCCCGAAAATATCGAATTGCTACACCATGCCGAACTCCAAAAGGTGAAATAATTAACGTTTCGGCATCAGTAAAGCGGAGCAGTTCCCCCAAAATGAGCGCTCCTGCAGGCAATACGTCGGCGCGGCCGCTCATTTTTATTGGATGTAATGCTGTGACCTCTTCGAATGTCATCTGAGTTAGTCGATGAACCCAACCTTCAAGTTGGGACCGGGTTATTGAGGCTGGCCCATTGGTGGATGATAGCTCATTAATCCCATGATGAACGAGAGCAAGAATTCGGGCCGTCCCCGAGGCCCCCACACATATTTTGGTCTTTTTGGCATTTTCAAGATGGGATGACATGAGCTCCCGAAATTGAATTTTCGCAGTTTGGATTTCAGAGTGTGGTGCAGGCTGTTGGGAAAAATATCGCTCTGTCATTCGGACTGAGCCCATGTTAAGGCTGCACTTGAATGATATTTTCTCTCCGTCAGCCCGCGCCGCACCTTGCACAAATTCAGTTGATCCTCCTCCGACATCGATTACGGTTAATTCTGGGCCATCTACCAGTGAACCAAGTCCTGCCGCTGCTCCAAGAAACGTAACGAGCGCCTCTTCATCCCCACTCAAGATGGTAAGGTCCGATTTTGTAGATTTCCAAACTAGTGAATGAATCTTGTCCGCGTCCTTTGCGTCACGTGATGCGCTTGTCCCGGTAACAATGATATGAGAGGCTTTATGGATGCGAATATGCTCCATATGTGAATGAAGTACGCCTTCCAGCCTGTTCAGAGCTGCTTCGCCAACTCGTCCGCTTGAATCCATTCCTTCGCCCAACCGAGCAAAACCAGAAGCGTTAAAAACTTCTTGTAGGCCATCGTCCCCCCACTCCGAGATCAACAATAATGCTGTATTCGTGCCAATATCAATAGTTGCTAATCTCATGCATCCCAAGTCTTTAGAGTACTGAGTTTGATAAAGTACCGAGTTTAATATAGTACCGAGTTCACTAGAGTAATGAGTTCAATATAGTACCGATCGATGTCGAATTAATGGCCCACACGGACCACCAGTCCCCTTCCGTAGTTTCCCGAACTGAAATCAAGCCGTTCGTTTCTAGCTCCTTTAGCATGATCTCTCTATCAGAAATTAGCAGACCAGCCAATCCCAATTTTGCCTCGTCAGTCATGAATACTTTCAGGGCTGGCAACATTGCACGTAACGTTTCCCGATTGATATTAGCTAACACTATATCAAAAGTCTGACTTGGCACAACTTTTTCTGTGCCCACAAACATTTGAAACCGCTCCGAAAGGCCATTCATCAAAGAATTTTCATCAGCATTCCCTTTACAAATCGGATCAACATCAAAACCTACAGCCTTAGAAGCACCAATTTTTAAGGCAGAAAAGGCCAGTACCCCCGTTCCTGTACCAGCATCCAAGACACGATCTCCTTCGCGAACCATCTCTTCAATACCAGCCATCATCAAGCGGGTAGTTTCGTGATACCCAGTCCCAAAAGACATTTTCGGATCTATTATCAGCTCAATTTTATCTTCTGGAACGATTCCGATATCCCAAGATGGGCGAATCCAAAACCGACCAACTTTTATTGGTTTTATGGTTTTTTCCCATTCCTCATTCCAATTTTGATCGAGAATCAATTCACAGGAAATGGGTCCGGATTGAAATGGAGCAGCGATCCTCTCAAATTCAGCTTTGACAAACGGATAACCAGTTTCCTCAAAAAAGAAAACAAGAGCGCCTTCCCTCTCTTCTACACCTTGAACTTCCTCCGTCATAAGTAAGCCTAAAAGAAGCTCATGATTTTGCGACTTTGACGGAACGGTAACGGCGGTGGATGGCATAATTTTTTAAAATTAAATTGATTGGTAGACTAATCGAATTCCATCTTACTTCCTAAATAAAAGCATCTTACTTCCCAAATAAAAGATGTGGAGTTTGCCTCGAAAACAGTACGTTGTAGCTGTTAAACATTTTAGTGACTGGGTGACCTCAAACCATCAGTTCAAAACTGATGCCCTGAATTTGATATGATGAGCAAATACTACCTAGGAATTGACGTGGGAAGTTCTTCCGTCAAAGCGTCCATATTTGATGCTGAAAAGGGTATATCCGTTGGACATGCAACCTTTCCCCCAACCGAACAGCCAATCGATTCTGACCAAGCTGGATGGGCCGAACAAGACCCAGAACTGTGGTGGCACAACTTTCTAGCAGGTTATGCCCAAATCGTATCTGAACACAAGATCAAAACAAACCAAATTGATGGTATTGGCATTTCTTATCAGATGCACGGCTTAGTAGCTGTCGACAAAAAAGGCGACGTCTTGCGTAAATCTATCATATGGTGTGATAGTCGTGCTGTTGAAATTGGTGAAACTGCTTTACAAGAACTGGGAGAATCATACTGCAATTCACACCTGTTAAATTCTCCTGGCAATTTTACGGCCTCGAAACTAAGGTGGGTTAAGGAAAACGAACCTGATAAATATGCTCAAATACACAAATTCATGCTCCCCGGAGATTACATCGCCTTCCGGCTGAGCGGTGAATACTCCACCACGAACTGCGGGCTTTCAGAAGGTGTTTTGTGGGATTTTAAAAATCGGAGCCTATCTAAAACCGTTTTATCGTATTTCGGATTTGAAGACTCACTTATCCCTGAAGTCGTGCCAAATATCGGCTTTCAGGGCACTGTTTCTAGGTCTGTAACAGACCTATTAGGACTAAAAGCCAATGTGCCTATAACGTATAGAGCCGGAGATCAGCCCAACAACGCGTTTTCGTTGGGAGTCATGCAGCCCGGAGAGGTAGCAACAACAGCCGGAACGTCCGGCGTGATTTATGCCGTAACGGATACAGATACCTTCGACCCACAATCCCGCATTAATACCTTTTTACACGTAAACGATAGTGCGTTGGACAAAAGGAATGGCGTATTAGTATGTGTTAATGGAGCAGGTGCACTTTATAGTTGGTTGAAGCGATTTCTTAACCATAATGACGGCCATTTATCCTACAAACAGATGAATGACCTAGCAAGCCTCTCTGAGCCGGGCTCCCAAGGCGTTAGGTTTTTCCCGTTCGGTAACGGAGCGGAACGAATCTTGGGAAATCGATTGATTCAGGCAAATATCATGGGCTTAGACTTCAACCGCCATAACGAAGAACACGTCCTTCGGGCTGGCATGGAAGGCATCGTTTTCGCCCTAAATTTGGGATTTGATATATTAAAATCGACCGGAGTATCACGCGAAACAATCAAAGCCGGACATGCAAATTTATTTCTGAGTCAAACCTTTCGGACGATATTTGCCAATGTGACCCAAACGTCTTTATTGGTATTTGAAACAGATGGAGCTGATGGCGCGGCTCGGGGTGCAGCACTTGGGGCTGGGTTTTATAATCGATCCGAAAACGCGTTTGACTCAGTTAAACGAATTCATACGGTCGAACCTCAACAAGCACTTAAAACCCAATATGAAGACATCTACGGTCAGTGGAAAGCAGTAGTGGAAAACCTTTCTGAGATCGTTTGAATACCAAACTACTGATTGGTATGGTACACCGCGATCCCCCAATCTTGACCGTTGTCTGGTTCCGTGTCATCAAAACTGCCAAATGAGTGACTTAAATCTGTTTCAAAGTGAACCAGGTATTCACCCGGACCAAGCGTTATTGTACCGGAGAAGCGTCGATTCCGGTCCTCTCCACCAGCTGGAACAGTGTTTCGAAACGTCATTTCCCACACTGTTTCTCCTGAGGAAAGGTCTTGAATCCATCCATAATCGTACGAAGAGCTTGATGTTAGCTCCCCGGCCGCGACAATTTTAAGAATCGCTTCTTTTTCTAAAACAAATCGCTCGTCAACTTGGACGTCGTTACCCAATTTATTTTGACGTACAAGTGCCGTTCCCATTACCTCGTCCACATCTGAAGACGCGCCGTCGGGCCTCCAAGCCTGTTCCATTGCTTTCACTCGGACAGCATCGGCCGTAACCTCAGCAGGATTCATAGGAAAAACAGCAATTCCCCACCGCTCAGAATTAGAAGGTCGAGATCTATTCCAACTTCCAAAATCATGTGACCCATCAGATACATAGTGGATGAAATAGCGTCCGGGTTCCAACGTCAATATGGCCATTTCCTCCCGATTTGTACGATCTCCACCGGCAGGCGAACTATTGTTATACGACATTTCCCAGATGTACGATGCTTGCCCTTCTCGTTCAATCCAGCCATAATCATAGTTTGACCCTTCGCCGTCTATTTCCCCCATTCCATAAACCACCACCGAAAGTGTCTTATCTAATTCAAGAGTCAAGCTTAAATCTTCGTTCGACTCTGCTTTGAGCAGCGAAACAAGGGGCTCAGAATCAGACCAGGGATCAAACAGGTGTGCCTGTGAATCGTTAGAACTATACAGTCTGACTCCCCAATTGTCCGGAGCCCAAGGGGGGTTTGCTTTCCATGAACTTGACACTTGATTTCTGCCAGCCTCAAAGGAAATTTTATATAGTCCTGGAGCCACAGCGACACTACCTTCAAAGGCTCGGTTATATTTTGAGCCTCCTGCGTCCGTTGTCATGTCTTCTGTTAGTTGCCAAACCGGTGTCGATTTAGGAAGCTGAACTAATTCCAGTTTGTCACAATTAGTTGAGCACACCGCAAGCGTCATATCCAATTTAAGTTCGGTTGCAGAATCAACTTGTATCATCTGGCTCGCCATCTGGCCTGTACGTGTCGGTACAAATGACCAAACTAATTCAGTAAAATCAGAAGTGGAGTTCTCAGTAAAATTTTTAAGCTCGGAAATCGTCCCGGCAGGAGCATTTGAAGTCAGACTAAAACTCCAAAAACTTGGGTCGTTGGTCCAGTGTGGTTTAAGGCCCAAAAATGATCCACTTTTACTAGACTTTGATGTAGGCCCATACGTCGAATAATAAGCAGTATACGTCCCTGGAGATAGTTGAGTAGAATCAGAAATCGATGCTTTAACGCCGTCACGAATTGTTTTCAGCGGTTCCGGCTTCCAAGCCACCTCCTCCGTTGCACGATTTAAAATCCAACCATAAACAGCCAGACTACTTGATAATTCATCTGACTCAAATGCAGCAAACGAGTTCACATATACAACAGCTTCTTCGGCAACGGTAAAATGTTTAGAATAAAGGTGATTTACCGACATGTCGGAAATAAAAACAAATCCGTCTCCTTTCGGGCCACTAGAATTCATTCGCCAGACGATGAGTCCAACCGTAATGACGAGTAAGAAAATTTGAAGTTTTAGAAAGCGCCGTTTTCGCATTGGATACAAATTGGATTGATAGATTTCATCTACGCCAGTTAATCTTTGAAGTTACCTGTTTTCATTCAACATTTGGCACTCTTACAAAATACATGTGCAGACTCAGCCCCATTTATTGCCGACCTTCCTAATGCGTACCTTAACATAGCTGGAAGTTGTAACAATCTGCGTTAAAATGCGGTAGACACCTTCGCATACGAATCCGATTAAATGCCCTTGTATGGCAGAAAAAGCCTTAAAGACAAAAGTTAACGAAAAGTGGACTTCGCGTTTAGCACGCCGAGGGCTACCTGTCTTGTTATTAGCTTTGTTTGGATTGAGCCTAATCCTTTCAGTTGGGTATCATTTCACTCAATTGACCTCTGGCACCCCGCCTTCAAACGGAGCCGAGTTCCTCTATTTCACTTTTGTAACCGTTGGATTTGGCTCGCTATGGTTTTGGATGAAGGGCTACTTCCAGGAACGAAATGATTCACCATCAAAATTGCTTTGGTCCGTTTTAGTATCAGGACTGTTCTTAGTAGCGATTGCAGGCTTTACGGCCCGATTTGGTACCGTTACAGCTGGTGGTGTAGAGTTACCACTCGGTTTTGCCCCTGGCACCGGAATTCCTTTGACCTCTCCTACTATCATTAAAATGATGGTCGTGAGCATTGCCCAAATCCTGTTCGCTTTCTTATTGCTTCATCGTTTTCAGCAATTGGTGTTGGTGAAGAGGACTCGATCAAGCCAGCGCAATTGGTTCATTATGTTGATCCTTATGGCTGCTGCGGCCTTATTGACGGTTACGAAACCTGCTGGTGCACCTCAGAATGAGTGGCAAAACGTTGCATTCATCCCCGCGGTCGTGTTCATGCTTGTTAATGCATTTAAGCTTTCATGGATCGTTTTCCTTTCCTTTAAGGAAAAAGTAGCCACTATTGGTCTATGTTTTGCATTGGTTCTGCTGCTCATACTTGGCCTTGGCATCGGCGATACTGGATCCAACATACTGGTCCCAAGGTCCTTCGATTATTTGGAATTTTTCTTCGTCCCTCTCGCTAGTTTTGTCAAGCAAGCGAGCATGTTTGGTATTCTGTATTGCATGACCGCATTCCTATCCTTGTTATTTCATCTGCCCACTACAGGGGACTACGAACAAAGAGAAGGAGAGCGGGCCACGATATTTTCCATGGCCCATCTGGTCAGCCAAGTGTTCGACGCTGAAAAATTATTCGGCACGGTAGGCTCTGCCCCCGTCGAAGCGGGTTCAGCCGATTTTTCGTGGCTGGCTATGCCCGACTATCAATCTGGAAGCCTTCAATACAGAGTAGTGAGTACACACAATATTACCAGCGAACGTGTAGGCGAATTGATTAACTCAGACCTCATCATCGAAGATTTGTTGACCGACCGTATGCCGATCATTGTCAATCGGGCTTCGACAGATCATCGTATGAATGTAGCGCCTGGAAACAGTGCGCTTGGAAGCTTATTAGTGACGCCTTTAATTGCTCGCGACGAAGTAATAGGTGCACTTTTCGCCGCAAAACGGGTGATTAACGGCTTTGAGCGCGATGATGCGGAGACCATTGCAGTGTTTGCGGCGCAAGCTGCGCTTGCCATAGATAATTCGAGACTATTCGAACAACAAGTAGAAAAGGAACGACTATCTCGCGAAATGAGCATCGCTCGAGAAGTACAAAAGCGGTTGCTTCCTCAAAACGTGCCTATAATGAGCGGCATGTCAATGGCTGCTAGTAGCGTGTCCGCCCAGGAAGTTGGTGGAGACTATTATGATTTCGTTCGCCTTGGAGAGCATAAACTAGGAGTCATAATCGGCGATGTTTCTGGAAAAGGTACCTCAGCGGCTTTTTACATGGCTGAAATGCAAGGCATCTTCCAATCCGTAAGTCGACTTGCGGATTCCCCTTCCATGTTCTTGCACCACGCCAACGTCGCGTTGGGGCAAAGTTTAGATAGGAACGTATTTATTTCGGCCATCTATGCCATTCTTGATCTTGAAAAAGAAAACCTTGTCATTGCAAGAGCCGGCCACTGCCCTGCTGCAATTGTCCGCCTAAGTGGTGAATCTCGATACATTCGAACCCCAGGCCTTGGACTCGGACTAGATCGCGGAGAGCTTTTTCAACGCAGCCTGACCGAAGAGTCGATCGCATTGCAGCCTGGGGACCTTTTTGTGTTGTACACAGACGGAGTGGTCGAAAGTCGTTCCGAATCTGGCGAAGAATATGGCTATGAAAGGCTTTTAAGTTTACTTGAGGATCATCGTCATGATGATGCTGATGGCATTCACGCTGCTGTTTTAAGAGATTTAAGGAGTTTCATAGCCGGAGAAGAATACGACGATGATATGACGTTAGTCGTCCTAAAATGGCATGGCATTCCTCTAGATTCGCTCATAAGTCAAGAACATCCCTTACATGAAACCGCATGACGCAGTATCTTCCTTTTTTCTTATGTGACCTTCTGCATGAGGATAGACCACACACCAAGCCTTAATAATAGCTATGAGCAACTTTTCCGTTGGATTCCGCAGTAGCGGCCATATACAAATATTAGATCTTAAAGGCGAATTGGACGCCCATACAGCTTCAGAGTTAGAGGCTGCTATTCAAAAATGCCAGGCAAACAATCAAGTTCACATCATAATTAATGGAGCAAGCTTGATGTATATATCCAGCGCTGGACTGGGTGTGTTCATGGCATACATTGAGGACATCCGTGAACTTGGTGGCGATATCAAGATCGCTGCGCTTCAACCTAAAGTATATAATGTGTTTGATTTGCTCGGCTTTCCGATGCTTTTCGACATTATTGACTTAGAAGCTGATGCCATCGGCAAATTTGATCCGTCAAACGCCTAATAATTAAACGTTTATCAGTTAGCGAACGTGGCTGTTAATACTCATACATTGACCATTCCGAGCTCAACGAGCTTCCTAGAGGAAGTTCGAGAGTTTGTGACGTCTCACGCCACTCAGGCAAAGTTTGCTGAGGGTGTGGTTGAGCAGATGAAAATGGCAGTTGATGAGGCATGCACGAATGTAATCGAACATTCCTACGAGGGTAATGCCGATCAGGTAATCGACATCACCATCACTACTATGCCCGATAAATTGGTGGTCGTTATTCGGGACAAGGGGCTTAAGTTTGACCGGGCGGCATACCAGGAACCTGATCTTTTACAATACGCGAAGTCCAAAAAGACGGGAGGATTCGGAGTTCACATCATGCGAAAACTTATGGACTCCGTGGAATACCGCAATACTGGCGGATTTAATGAGTGCTGCATGATCAAATTCAAATCCTGACTGTAAACCTCAGCATGCAGTAACGTTGCCTTTGCTTCAAAAACCGCCTATTGGCGTTCTCCCACGTAAATTGAAGCCACTCCAAACGTAAGACGTTGATCTCTTACTTCCTTGAAGCCTGCTTTTTTCATGTGGTCCAAAAAAGCTGCTCCTTCTGGGAAAGCGGCGATAGATTCCGGCAAATAGGTATAGGCCGCTTGGTCTCCTGAAATAAGACGGCCAACCAAAGGGAGAATGTATCGGTTGTAAAAGGCGTAGCTTTGTTTGATTGGAAACGCGGACGGCTTACTGAATTCGAGAACAACTAACCGACCTCCTTTTTTAAGTACGCGAAAAATCTGACTCAACCCTTCATCTAGATTTTCGAAGTTTCGAACCCCGAAAGCCACCATGGCTGCGTCGAATTGGCCATCAGAAAAAGGAAGTTTTTCCGCATCTCCAGTCTGAAGAACAACTTTTTCAACTAGTCCTTTTGATGATATTTTTCGACGCCCTACGGTTAACATTTCTTCTGAAATATCAACTCCTATCGTCTTGGGAATGCCGTTTTGAGCTCCCATAATAGCCAAATCAGCGGTGCCTGTTGCCACATCAAGGACGCTTGAAGGCTGCTTTTCTAAGACCAGACGTATCACTTTCTTACGCCATTTCTGATCTATTCCCGCGCTCAAGACACGATTCAAAAGGTCATATCGAGGAGCAATCGCGTCGAACATTCGCTCAATTTGAGGTTTTTTGCCCTCTACCATTCCAATGGGTGGCATACCTGAAGTTGAATTTTTGGACACTCTCTTATCTATTTATAATTCGTTTTATCAGCTCAGTATCTGGATTAGACCGAGCAATTCGTAACTAATGCTTTTTTTGCGGCTCCAAACATTGCGAGAAGGGGTCAACACAATTTCGTTATTTACGATTCCTACCATTACGTTAGCGTGTCCGGCCATCATCGCATCTACTGCAGCAACTCCTAAACGACTCGCCAATACGCGATCGCGTGCCGATGGAGCCCCTCCCCTCTGAGTATGGCCAAGAATACAAACCCGCAGGTCAATATTTTCAAACGCGGAATCTGCTTTCAGTACATTAGCAATTTGAGTTGCTCCCCCAGTGTCATCTCCTTCCGCCACAATGACAATGGAAGAACGATGCTGCGAGGACATCAATGTGTAAATATGGTGCTTGGCTTCATCCAAGTCAGTAAGCGATTCCGGAATCATCACCATCTCGGCCCCGCCGCCAATTCCACAATGTAGTGCGATAAATCCCGTATCGCGTCCCATCACTTCCACCAAAAACAACCGGTCATGTGCGTCTGCCGTATCTCGAATCTTGTCAATATTTTCAATGGCAGTATTTAGAGCCGTGTCAAATCCAATCGTCTCGTCGGTGCCGAACAAATCATTATCAATCGTTCCAGGACAACCGACCAAGGGAATCTGATACTCGTCATAAAACACGGATGCGCCCGCTAATGTACCGTCTCCTCCTATTGCGATGAGGCCATGGATGCCGGCGTCCTTAAGATGCGCTGCTGCCTTCGCCCGCCCTTCTACTGTTCGGAATGCCTTCGACCTTGCACTTTTTAATATGGTCCCTCCTTTTTGAACGATGTTGGAAACGGACTTTGCATCCATATCAACAAAATCGCCTTCAATCATGCCTTGGTATCCACGTCGAATACCCACCACATCAAGACCTATGGAAACAGATTTACGAACGACTGCTCTTAAACAGGCGTTCATTCCCGGCGCGTCTCCGCCAGAGGTAAACACTCCAATTTTCTGAATTACGTCCATAGGGAAATTAAATTGAATCAATTAATGTGAATGCATGGGTTTTGGCAACGTTCTCTGTATCGGTTGAAATTACTACGAAAGACGATGAACATTGTCATTTACCTGGCACAATTTGGGTCTTAACGTAGATGATCGCTTTGATGTATCTTAGAGTACATTCTATTGTTTTCTGAATTTGACTTTTCTTTCTCTTGTCAAAAGCGCGTGACCATATTCCTGCTCCTTTTCGCGTCCATGTAAATGGTGGGACGCCCGTTGATCTAGACCCTGTGCACCTAAGTGAGCAAGGAATTCGTTTGGACCATGTACGCGGGAATCAATACGTTCTGCATTCAGGAGGAAAAACAACTCCCTTAGTTATCGAAGCTGAAGATCGAAAAAACATAAAACTGTCCGCTAGGAATCAGACGTTTGCTGCAGTTGTGCTCGATCATCGCGAACAACTGCTGACCCAATTGGGATGGGATGAAGCCGAAGCTGGATTACCATCGGAATTGATTTCGCCCATGCCAGGACTAGTAATTTCTATCTCGGTTGAGGTAGGCGACGTCGTGTCATCAGGAGCGAGCCTCCTGATATTAGAAGCCATGAAGATGGAAAACGAGATTAAATCGCCTTCGAATTGTGTAATTGCCGCGATTCGGATTCAGCCGGGCGATGCAGTCCAAAAAGGACAAGTTCTACTAGAATTCGGACAAGTTGCATCGTGAAAGTATTTTTAACTGGCGCTACCGGATTTTTGGGCTCGGTGCTCGCTCGTCAACTGGTGACCCTTGGCCACGAAGTTCGTGCAATTCGGCGGTCAAGTTCGAGTTCGAGTTCTAGTTCTAGTTCTAGTTCAAGACTTGCCGCTAATAATGCTGCTTTTTCAGGTGTCGATTGGCTAATCGGCGATGTATTGGACTACGATTCCCTTCTCGCAGGAATGAAGGGCGTTGAAGGAGTATTTCATTGCGCAGCCTATTTAGGATATCAGGGAAAACAATCTGAAGACCAGCTCATGTCGGTCAACGTCCAGGGCACTGCCAACGTCGTGAATGCTGCCATTGAAGCCGATATAAAGCGCTTGGTCCATGTTTCAAGTATTGCTGCCCTTGGCAGATCGGAAACCCAAATTGGTGAGAAGAACGAATCGTCGGAATGGAAGCGGTCGAAGCTAAATACCGTTTATGCCACTTCAAAACACATGGCTGAAATGGAGGTCTATCGTGGGATCGCCGAGGGCCTAGATGCCGTTATTGTCAACCCCTCGCTAATCATGGGTCCTGGCAAAAAAGGCGAAAACACGATGCAAATAGCCGAAAAACTTGCGGCGAAATCTATTTTGTTTCTTCCACAAGGCGGAACGAATGTGGTGGACGTTGAGGATGTTGCGACCGGAATAGTCGCCGCGTTTGAGAAAGGGACCTGCGGTGAACGTTACATTTTGGCAGGCCATAATTTGACTTGGAGAGAGATCCTTACAACGTTGTCAATTGCACTATCAGTTAAGCCGCCTGCTAGACAAATTGGGAAAAATACATTTGTCATGCTGGCATCTCTGCTGGAATGGTCTGCCAAAATTACCCGAACAGAACCTGCCTTGACTCGTGAGACGGCCCAAGTAGCATCTTTAGTTTCGTATTACGACAACACCAAAGCAGTCCGTATCCTTGAGTGTTCGTACCGTCCGTTTTCGGAAACCGCACGTCGAATTGCTGAAGCGGTAGATATCTCATGATTCACTCCAAACATGTTCTATTGGTATTGTTGATTGTCTGTGGATGTGGTTCTAATAAGCCCGAGCAAACCACTTCTAGAACCATCATTACAACACTGCCCGTTTTGGGGCTGATAATCAATCCTGTAGCTGCAAATTTTGAAGTTCAGGTACTACTAAAAGAAGGCCAATCACCACACGGATTCCAGGTATCGCCCTCCCAAGCACAACTGCTGAACGACTCCCCCCTTCTGGTATATGCTCATTCTGACCTTGACGGCTGGGCTGCTAGTCTAGCGGCGCATGACACGCTACCCTTATGGAATGGAGACCGTGATTTGGATGTTCATTATTGGACGGACCCAGTGGCCGTACTGGATGCACTTCGAACCCTGACGGACTCCTTGTGCCTCCTTCAGAAAGACACTTGCCCGGTTTTTCGACGAAAAGCTACTGCCTTTTCCGTTCGAATTGACTCTGTTTCAATTTTAATAGCCAAACGACTAGAGGCGGTACAAAACGAATGTGTTGTAGTGGCTCACCCGTTTATGACGCAATTTTTAGACAGATTTAAGATTCGTTCGGTTGGCCCACTCCAGCCACTTCCTGGACACGATGCGTCTCCTCGAACCCTTAGTATGATGATGGACCAAGCCACACAGTTGGGATGCCAAACGTTATTGGTTCAAACAGCCGTCGATAATAGGGCAATGTATGCTGTGGCTCGCGATTTAGGGATAAAAGTTGTGGAAGTTGACCCCTTGGGTACCCACCAACTATCCTATGAATCGTATCTTGAGTCGTTAGTTGCAGCACTTCTACCCGGTTCGGAATGATTTCAATTCATGACCTATCTGTTCAAGTTGGCGATAAATTGATCCTGAAAGCGGTTGATTTTTCGCTACCCTCGAATGGGTTTATGGCAGTTTTAGGGCCAAACGGTGGCGGAAAATCAACATTGATTAGATGTATCCTCAAACTTCAGGAGTATAGCGGTAGCATTGAATTAGATTCTGAACACTCCTCTAGAATTGGGTATGTCCCTCAGATTAAGACGCTGGACCGCTCTTTTCCAGCGCGCGCGGATGAGCTCGTTGCCACCGCACTGAAGAGAAAATGGCCTTGGTCAATGAATAGCGAGTGCAAGGAAATTGTGGATGATGCACTTGATAAGGTTGGTGCAGGTCACCTTGGGCATCAACAAATTCGCAATCTTTCTGGCGGAGAGTTGCAGCGAGTATACCTGGCTAGGGCAGTTATCGGCAATCCTAAGCTGCTAATCCTCGATGAACCCTCGGCCGGTGTCGATCAAGCCGGAGCGGCTGATCTTTTGGAGATCGTTGAAAACTACCGCCGAAGCGCCGGCGCAATGGTTATCATGATTACCCATGACTGGGAAGTCGCGTTTCATCATGCCACTCATGTGCTGGTCCTCAAAACACATCAAGTCGCCTTCGGCAAGGCTGACGAAGCTCTAACTGAAAAAGCGATTCGAGAAGCTTTTGGACACGTAGGACACTCCCATGGTGTGCTCAGCGGAGGTCATCCTGATGGTTGATTTTATGGCCTATCCGTTTATGCAACGAGCTTTAGTGGCCGGTCTGCTGCTCAGCGCTCTGTCGGGTTATTATGGCGTATTTTTAGTCCAACGAAAGCTCAGTTTTTTGGGTGCCGGCCTAGGACACGCTGCTTTTGGAGGCATTGCTCTGGGGCTGCTCCTCGGGATTCAGCCTTTGTGGATTGCACTTCCTTTCACCGTTGTAGTTGCAGCCGGTATTTCTTGGGTTAAAAGTCACACCAAACTTTCGGGCGACACGGCCATCGGTATTTTTTTCAGTGTTTCAGTGGCCCTTGGGATCCTCTTCCTTTCGTTGAAATCCGGACAACAAGTTGATGCTTTTTCGTACTTGTTTGGCTCCATACTGTCGGTTGGAAACACAGATGTTTGGATCAGTGCTTGCCTTGCATTGGTTGGAATCGTAACACTGAAAACTCATTGGGCCGCTTGGGCTTATGCCAGTTTTGATGAAGAAGCGGCTCGCATCGAAGGGTTGTCCGTGCGTGGTCATGATACGCTCTTAACCGTACTTATCGCCATAACCATAGTGCTTTCCGTCAAAATCGTTGGAATCCTTTTAGTAGCTGCTTGGATGGTAATTCCTGCGGCGGCTGGAAGGTTGTTGGCGCCAACGTTCAAAGCAATGACCCTCAGCGCCATCGCGTTTTCCGCATTTTCGGCTGTACTTGGGCTGTACCTTTCGTATCTGTTGGATTTACCTTCGGGTGCAGTGATTGTCTTAGTACAATCCGCCTTGTTTATTTTTGCTGTTGTTCTTCAGCGTTCATGGTCTAAGTAGTTCACCAGGAGGAGTCTCACAGGGGTCCTTTTGAAGAATCGTCACTCTGTTCGTCGTCTTCAAATTCTGGTAAAATCACCCCGCGTTCTTCCGTGTAGACGGGATATTCCGCCTCTGTATATCCTGCAATAATCTCATTTAGCCTTCTTTTAAGAAGCCTGCGTTTGAATGCGGTAAGGTGGTCCAAAAATAAAATTCCTTCTATATGATCATACTCATGCTGAATTACTCGAGCAAGGATCCCATCAAAAGATTTAGTGTGAGATTGAAAGTCATAATCCAGATAGGAGATCGTGATCTGATCCATCCTAACGACAATTTCCTGAATATCAGGAATAGATAAACATCCCTCCTCAAATTCATCCTCTTCGCCAAACTCTGAATCCATTACAGGATTAATAAAAATCATGGGCTGGGGCGGCATTTCACCCCCGTTTTCTTCGATATCATCCTTCATTGAGGATACATCAACTACAAAAAGTCGCTCAGATCGCCCAATTTGAGGGGCGGCTAAGCCAATTCCCCGTGCGCCTCGCATGGTTTCCAACATATCAGAAATCAACACCCGCAGCGATGGAGAATCTCCATCAACAGGAACGGTAGGATTTCGGAGGACCTGTGATCCCAATAAATAAATCGGCTGAATCATTATGACGGTAATGTGGAATCAGTGTCTTCCAAGTACTCTTGTAAAATTATTCCGGCTGCGGCCGTATCGATTCGAGCTCGACCGGTTTTCTTAAGAGAAGGTCGGGCGCCTTCCTTGATCATTTCCTTTGCACTCTGAGTGGTATATCGCTCATCTTGAAGTATGATTTCGGCCTTCTTAAATCGTTTTTTTAGACGATTCACATACTGTTGGACCCTAACGGTGGCCGGACCAGCCTTTCCATCCTCTTCTAAGGGCCACCCGATCACGATAGATGATATCCAATTTTCGGCATTTATTCGATCCAATATAAGCAAGGCTTCGTCTTGAGAGTAGGTACCAACAGGCTGTGAAAACATACGAAAAGGGTCTGCAATCGCAATTCCGACCCGTTTTGTTCCATAATCGATTCCAACCAATCTACCTCGCATCATATTATCACCTCTTAGGTGAATCTAAGCCATCAGGCAGAAAGGACTAAATCACTTTCCGCAACCTGAGCATCCGCGTTGTTAGCAGGCATTCCTGAATCACTTAAAGGTTGTTGAAGCACGGCTTTGATCCGTTTGCTAGGCTTGAAATGTGTCTTCCTTCGGCTTGGAATAAAAACTGTTTCATTTGTTTTTGGGTTTCGAGCCTTAGGCTTCGCCCTGGTTTTTTTCACCTCAAAAACGCCAAAATTTCGCAATTCAATTCTAACTTCTGGAGAAGCTTCCATCATAAGGTCCCCAATTGTACCTATTACCGACGCTACCCAGGGTTCACATTTGTAAATAGGCTCATTAACCAATTCTGAAACGCGGCGAGCTACATCTTTTTTAGTTAAAGTCTTAGGTCGATTGGACATTTTTTTATTAAACAAAGAGAGGTGATAACTTGGCGCGTCAAATAACGGTTTACTTGCTCCAAAGTCAACTATTTCAGAAACTTAACGTGTCCCGTTTTCATCAGATTGATCTTCATACCTATAAACGCCGTGAATCCCATCAATTTTCTTGATTCGATCAATTAATCGACGAAGATGTTCTAGATCGTTTACAAAAAGCACAATATTACCTTCAAAAACGCCATCGTCGGTTGAAATAGTTATGGACCGAATGTTGGTCTTTAAAGTTTTTGAGATTACTTGGGTCAAATCACTCAGAATTCCGACTCTGTCTTCACCCATTACTCGCAAAGCAGAAACAAAATGAATGTCTTTTTGACGGCTCCATTCGACGGGAATTATCCGATCAGCTAAATTTAAAACCAAATTTGGAGCGTTGGGACAACTCACCCGATGCACCTTGATGGCACCTGTTTTTGAGATAAATCCAAAAACCGAATCTCCCGGGATTGGATTACAGCACGTCGCGTAGTCCGTGGCAATGTCAGTATGCAATTCGCCATCAATGAGAAGTCCCGGAGAGCCTGAAGACTGAGCACTGTTTAAGAATGATTCGTATTGAAGTCTTAACGTCTCAGATTCAGCAAGACCCGGTTCATCCCCCTTTAAGAATCCTTTCGCCGTCTTTAATAAATCGTTCACATCAAACAAACCCGAACCCAATTCAAAAAAGATCTGTTGGGTATTGGGAAATCGCAACTTGGTGGCGATTCGAGCCAAATCCTGTTCACTGACCTCAAGTCCAAGTTTTGAGGTTCGTTTTTGCCATATTTCTTTGCCAAGTTCCGTTGCTTTTCTGCGCTCTTCGTTGATCCAATGTCGAATGCGACTTCTGGCCTTCTGGGTGACGACAAATTTTACCCAGTCAGGGTTCGGTCTCTGCTTTTTCGACGTTATTATTTCAACTTGATCGCCGCTCTTTAACGCATAGGAAAGTGGCACCATCTTTCCGTTTACCTTGGCCCCAATACAATGAAATCCCACTTCTGTGTGAACGAGATATGCAAAATCTACGGGGCATGCTCCGGTTGGTAATGAGTGCAGATCACCTTTCGGAGTAAAGATATAAATCTCTTCATCGTACAGATTTAGGCTGAAGTCCCCCACAAAATCAGAAGCCTTTTCCGACTCTGGATTTTCAAGCAATTCTCGAACCCAATTCAGTAAGGAATCCATTTCCTTGTCATCAGAAAGAATACGTTCCTTGTACTTCCAATGCGCTGCTACACCTTTTTCAGCAATTTCATGCATTTCATTCGTTCTAATCTGCACTTCAACTCGTTGTACGCCAGGCCCCAAAACTGTTGTATGTAAACTTTGATAACCATTTGACTTGGGTACGGATACAAAGTCTCTAAACCGTTCGGTTAGAGGTTTGTACAAATCTGTAATAATCGAATAAACACGCCAGCAGTCCTCTTTTCCCTTTGTCCCCTCTCCGTCCAATACAATGCGGATCGCAAAAATGTCATAAATTTCCTTGAGCGGCTTATCCTGCCGCTTCATTTTGCGGTAAATCGAATACAAATTTTTAGATCTACCATACATTTCAAAAGAAAAACCTTCTGAATTCAATCGCGCTTTTAACGGTTCGATGAACTGTAAAATGTAGGCATCCCGCTCCTTTTTTGAATCCCGCAAGCCACTCGTGATCTCCTCCCACTCTTCCGGATGAATATATTCAAGGCACAGGTCCTCCAGTTCAGATTTGATAGCAAAAAAACCAAAACGATGCGCAAGAGGCGCAAACAGGGTCAAGGTTTCCGTTGCAATTTTTAATCGTTTATGCGACGGTAAGGAGCCCAACGTCCTCATATTGTGGATTCGATCTGCAAATTTGATAAAGATGACTCTAATATCTGAAGCCATCGACAAGAGCAGTTTCCGAACGTTTTCTGCCTTGCTAATATCTCTCGTCTCGAATGCCGTCGATATCTTGGTTAACCCGTCAATAATTGACGCCAGAGAGTCACCAAATGTCTCTCTAATGAACTCCAGGGAAAGCTCGGTATCTTCAACTACGTCGTGGAGAAGCGCGGCGGCAACTCCCACATCGTCGAATCCTATCTGTTCGACATAAATTTTTGCCACTTCGAGAGGGTGGCCTATATACAGTTCGCCAGAAGCCCGGGTGTCGTTTCGATGGGCCCAGTAACTCAGGCGAAAAGCTCGCTTTATCAGTTCTTCGTCTACTGTTTTCAGATTAGCACGACATGAAACCAGCAAGCTCTCCAAGCGATCTTCGTATTCTTGTTCAATACGAATTCCATTTTTCTTTAATATGGAGGAAGCTTCAATCATCTATTCTTTTATGCGAGTCAGGGTTATACCCTCCTAACATACCCTGTTCCACTTTCTGTTTAGATCAGCCGGTAGTTTGCGTGGTATCTTTGACGAATCGAATATGTGCAACGTTCCGAGCGAAATGTAGAGGGGATATCCGTAAAAGATTTGGATGGAAGAACATCAAATATAAGAAAGGGGCGGGCGCCTACGACGCCCGCCCCTAAATCTTGAGTTCTATCAACTTAAAACAGATCCTTTAAGTCTAGAAATCTATGCCTTTTTGGCTTCATCAGACTCATCTGCGCTAGCATCTGCATCTGGAGCGGCCTTAGCTTCGGCTGGAGCCTTAACGGCCTCCGGAGCTTCCTCAGCTTCGGCTGGAGCCCTAACGGCCTCCGGAGCTTCCTCAGCTTCGGCTGGAGCCTTAACGGCTTCAGGAGCTTCTTCAACTGCCGCGGCAACCTCTGGAGCTTCAACTTCAGGAGTAGCTTCGACAACCGCTTCTACGGCTGTTTCAACATCTACTTCTTCAGCCAAAACTACAGCGTCTTCAGCTTCTACTGCAGCCGAAGGAACGGCAGCTTTAGAATCTGACTTTGTCGCTGGCGCTGCTACAGCATCACCTGACTTTTTGCGGCGCCCTGCACGACGGGTTTTCTTACCTGATCCAGAACTTGTACCGTCTGGTCGCACATCGTTGTAATCAACTAGCTCAATGATAGCCATTTCTGCACTATCGCCGGCACGTTGACCCAGTTTTACGATGCGGGTATATCCACCTGGTCTATCTGAAATTTTTCCTGCGATATCGCCGAAAAGTTCTTTGATAGACTCTTTATCCTGAAGGTGCCTAAAAGCTTGGCGCCGATTCAATGTCGAATCTTCCTTTGCCCTATTTATAATGGGCTCAACGAACATACGCAGTGCTTTAGCCTTCGTAATGGTAGTCGTAATCCTTTTGTGGAGGATTAGAGCATTCGACAACGCCTTAAGCGTTGCTTTACGGTGGGCACTCGTGCGTCCGAGTTTAAATCCTTTTTTCTGATGTCTCATCGTCTATGTCTGTTGGTCGTCCGCGTTACGGGCTGACGTGATCAGTTTTTAACGTCTAAAAGGAACCGATCAACGTCCATTCCGAATTGAAGATTGCGCTCAATGATAACCTGCATCAACTCTTGGAGTGATTTACGACCGAAGTTGCGAAACTTCAGCATTTCAGATTCATCGCGGCGAACTAGGTCGCCAATTGTTTTGATATTTGCCGCTTTGAGGCAATTATGCGCACGAACTGAAAGGTCTAGTTCATCCACTGACTGCGATAGCAGTTCGCGGACTCGTTGGACTTCAGCATCTACTTCTTTCTCTTCTTCCGTTGGCTGAGGCTCGCTGTCCATCTTGATAAAGAGATTGACATGATCCCGTAGGATTTGAGCCGCAGACGCTAGAGCGTCCTCAGGAAGAATGGAACCATCCGTTGTGACTTCCATGTTCAACGCTTCGAAATCGATCTTCTCTCCCACGCGGGTTTGACTGATCGTATATCTCACGTTTTTAATCGGTGTAAAAATGGCATCCATTGCCACAACACCAATCGGATCGTCGGCACGCTTGTTTTCGTCTCCAGGTACGTATCCACGGCCTTTTTCCATCCGTAATTCAACGGAGAAGCTAGTACCTTTGGAAACGGTAGCAACGTGGTGTTCAGGATTTAGGATTTCGTAGTCGCTGGTGGCGTCTGCGATATTTTTCCCGCTCCACGATCCTGGGCCTTTTACGATGAAATGGATATTACCATCTGCACCTTCATTGGCCCGAAAACGGACTCCTTTGAGGTTCAGAATGATGTCCGCAACATCTTCCGTCACGCCTTCTATTGTAGAAAACTCGTGCTGAACGCCGTCAATTTTGATGGCTGTGATCGCTATCCCCTGAAGAGAGGATAGTAATACACGACGCAATGCGTTGCCAATCGTAACTCCGAAGCCGCGTTCAAGCGGTTGAATAACAAATCTGCCGTAGGTGTCTGTAGTTTCTTCTACGTCAACGCCGTCCGGCATCT
>FLOH01001410.1_pt1 | contig 37673 bp, 30 predicted proteins | sample 756751 | NCBI WGS metagenome assembly FLOH01 (sample SAMEA4026879, study PRJEB14308) | marine metagenome | biome: coastal water; material: water | depth 74 m
GCTGTCTGTTTGCGCATTTGCAGCATATTCCCCGATGATCCGGGTTGTCCCCGCAGCCAACCAGGTAACGCCGATGGTGGCGTAGTTTACCGCGGCCAAAATGATCATCAGGACACCAAAGTCCTGCTTGCCAAGATAAGTCAAATAAAGCGGCACCAGCGCAATTTGTGCAGCAATATTAACGGCAGTGGCAGCATAACCGGACGACATTGCGCGCGCGTATTCAGCGCTGATGCCAAATTTGCGCCCCAAAGCGGCAAGCATGATCAGGCCTTCCCCATGCGGTATCCCTGAATGCGCCACCATCGTTGAAGCCCGTAAAGCTTTGCAACCAACTGTGCCGAAACGGGACCGCCTTCGTCGAATGTTTTCTTGATGGCTTTCAGGGTGGAAATATTGAAAATCCCGCCGATGTCTGATGGGTCGGCAAAGGCGGCGTCGAGATGTTCCCGCCATGGGCCCCGCAAGGTGGCTTCCTCATCCATAAAAAAACCAAGCCCCCGTTTGGGAGCGTGCCTGACCTCAGGCCCTATCCGCTCAGAAAGTGCCCCACGCAGAATGGATTTCAACTCAATGATGCCGTTGCGCCGGGCGACCTTGTCGGAATAAGGAATTGTCCAGGCGCGCTCCATCAATCGCACGTCGAGAAACGGGCAGCGCACCTCCACGCCAACCGCCATCGCGGGCAAGTCAGCGGCAATGGTAACGGAGTGGGCATTTTCATGGCCAAGCCCTACCATGGCGGCTTCGTCAATGTAATGGCGCGGCGCAGGTGATCCTGACGGAAACCAGCGTGACGACCACTTTTCCAGTGCCGCTTTCGCTTTGTTTTTTACGCCGTCTGAGGTCAACAGATCAGCCCAGAGATGATCCGCTTCATCTTTGTAGAGTGCGGCCTTGCGGCAACCGGGACGTGCGCCGGCAACCAGACAGGCTTCCCGCAATCTAGATCCGTACGGCAGCACTTTGGCCAAACCGCGGAAGAAAGCACGTGGAACGAAGCAAATATATCGTAAAATATCTGACAGCCGGGCCAACTGTACGAATCCTTCATAGCCGTAAAACAGCTCATCACCACCATGGCCCGTCATGACAACCTTGATGCCGTCCTTTCGGATGGAGGTGAACAACTCAAGGGCATGTATCAACGGCAGCAAGACCACAGGCTCGCCCAATTGCGTAATGAGGCTCTCGAAATGTTTGTGATAATTTTGGGTGTTAGCAGTTATGGTCCGATGCCGGGTTCCTGTTGATGCTGCGGTCGTTTCGGCCAGAAGCACCTCGGGATCATTCTCAGCCAAACCAATGGTATAGGTTGAAAGGGAACCGCCTGATTGCTGCGCCATGGTGTTGACGATAGCCGTTGAATCAACGCCGCCAGCGAGCAGGGCGGCGACATCAACATCGGCCACACGCCGCAGGGATACAGCTTCATCGAACAGGGCGCGGAGCTCATTGGCAGAGCATGGTTGTTCTGGCTCCGTGGCGGGAAACCAGTATTGCTGGATATTTTCAATCTGCCCGTTTCGGATCACCATCCAATGGGCCGGGGGTAGCTTCTTGACGCCGATATAGGCAGACCAGGGGTCGGGTATGTGGCGAAGATTACGGAGAAGGTAGAGAGAAATACCTTCGGGGTCCGGCGACCAGTCGATGCCGGGAAATGACTCAAGTGCCGGTATCTCAGAGGCCAGCGCTACGCCCTCGGGTGTTTCGGCGTAAACGAGGGGCTTTTTGCCAATGGGGTCCCGTGCACAGAAAAAATGGTTATCGCGCCGATCAAAAATAACAAACGCAAACATACCGCGAAGATGAGACACCATGTCCAGGCCGAACTCCCGATAAAGCGCCGGCAACAGCTCTGTGTCGCCATGACCCTTGAACGAGTAGCCCCTGGCTTCCAATAATGCCCGAAGCTCGGCGTGATTGTAGATTTCGCCGTTGAAAACGACAGCCATGTCGCTTGAGGGTGACCAGAGTGGTTGATTGGCATGTTCAGAAAGATCAAGCACGCTCAGACGGGTATGCACGAGAGCATGTTGTTGTGACTCGGATATATAGGACGCCTGATGGTCCGGCCCCCTATGTTCAAGGACACGTGTGGCCTGTGCAACAACAGGCACCAGCCCGGCCTTGCCCGAACGCATGAAAAATGCGGCTAGACCGCACACAGTATTATCTCGAATGATTTTTGCAAAATCATGTTACCCGAACCGTCTGACGAGCCTGAGCTTTTTTGCAATCGGGACGGTGTAGCGAATAAAGTGCGGCCCGAACAAAATCAGGAAAAAGGATGAGACTGAATCAGTAAAAACCTGGAACCCCACGCCATGTAGCCAATATCTCCAGCAGCCCGATTGATGGGCAAGGCGCCTGTAAACCGCCAACCGCAACTGGCGGCGCTGAAGCGATTTAGGGGCATGTTGTTGATAGTCCGCTTTGAAAACGGATAACAGGTATGTGTAGCAAACGACCAGCTCGCGTGCCGTTTCCGGAGATGCCCAGTTTGCATTTTCTGAAGACAGGTCCTGGAATCGATAAATGCGCAGGACAAGCGGCGTCACCCAGAATGGCGTCAGTTTTACCATATTCACATAGCTAACAATTTCGCACCCGCGACGCTGTTTTAAATCGATATACAAATTGTTTCGGATAAACTCACCGCGAAACAGGGGCAAGTATTCCCCGAATATTTTTTCGGAAAGAAAACCTTTAATATCGATGTGACCGCGGTAGCCGGAGGATTCGGATGTGAAGTACCCTTCGTGTGTCCGGCATTCACTAAAGCAGGCCATGCAGCCATCGGGCCATTCTTGCATGATTTTTGTGAGTGATGTGAGCCATGTGGGTAGAAAAAAATCATCGGCATCCAGCATAATGACAACATCGCCGGATGAATACGCGATACCTGTATTGCGTGCGGCGGCGGTTCCCCGGTTTTGATCATGACGCAAGAAGACCGCATCCCGATAGTCTGTAACAATATTTTCGAGGACATCTGGATTGCTGCTGCAATCGTCTATAACGATAGCCTCGATGACAACATCGGCGGGGATGCCGCCTCGCGGGTTAAAAATTGATTGCAGGGTATCTGCCAATGTTGCGTGCGCGTTAAAGCAGGGAATGATCACGGAAACTTTCATTTTTACCTCGCTAGTCGCGCTTCTGCATCAGGCACGAAAAAATATCCGTGGTGTGATTGCGACATTGCGCCCTGAAGCTTGCATCCGATCCGAGTCGAACCATTGCCGCTGTAATTTCATCTTCAAACTCAGCTGTATCCGTGTGGAAGGTTGTCGTTTTTAAAGCCGGTATATCTGAAAAATATTCACCGGCACGAACCCCGTTCCAGATGGAGAGAGGGCTGTGGCGAAGCAAGATACCATTAGCGCCGTCATGCAGCATCTCGGGTATGGCGTAGAGGTCGGTGGCAATTAACGCCATGTTGTGAGCCATGGCCTCCAGCAAAACCATGCCGAAAGAATCCGCATAGGTTGGGTGGACCAGAACATCAGCATGCGCCATGAAGCGATCAAATATATCCTGCCGTGGCATATCGGCATTATGTATGGTTAGGCCTTCGATGGTTTTTGCATCCTGATAATATGCCTCAGGTAAATAAGTAACCATGTCTAGCGTCGCATCCGGGCATTGATCCCGAACATGGCTAAAAGCACGCAACAGGGCCGCCCCCCCTTTGATATCAAATTGACTGGAAACGAACAGGAACCTGCAACCGCCGTCGGAAGGAGCAGACGGTGGCATGGACTGGAGTGCCGGGTAGCAAAGACGCGCTTTATCTGCAACGTCCAGGCCAAGGGTTAAGGCAAGAGTCTCTCGACAGGCCTTGCTGAGGCATCGTATCTCAAGGCAATCGGGGGATAACAAAAAATACCGCAAGACGGGCCGATATAACCGGAGAGCCTTAACATTATATCCCGTCAACGCATATGGATTGTCGAGATCAAGGATGAATTGCCCCGGTCGAACGATGGCACCCCATGCATAAATGACCGCTGCTTCCGGCGCGGCCTTGGGCCTTTTCTTGATATTGATCAATGGCAGGCGCTGTTTCCAGGAACGGGACGTGCCGGGCTCCAGCGCCCGAGCTTTGCTGACATGACTGGGTTGCCGGTTGTCCGCCAGCTCCTTGTTCAGAGCGCCGTTATCCGGCCAGCTCCGAATCGTATCAAGGTGCCGATCGCGCAGATAGGCATGAGGATAGAAAAAAACCGGCGGGCTCATTGATCGTGGAACTCCGCAGCCAGCGATTGGTAGGTGTCCGCATAGCACGCAGCAATAGACGGCAGGGCGTAACAGCCCTTGATGCGGTTCCGGGAGGTGACACCCATGGCCGCACGTTCCGGGGCATTCGCCTTGAGAGTTTCGAGAACGGCACGAGCAAGCTCTCCGGGATTTCCCGGAGGAACCACCGCGCCGGCACGTCCCACGATGAGAGCCGAATCGCCGACATCCGTTACCACCGTTGGAATGGCTACAGACATGGCCTCGCCAATAACGTTGGGAAAGCCCTCGCCAAACCCGGATGGTGAAACAAAAACATCGAAGGCGGCCATATAGCGTTCAATATCTTTGCGCCCCCCCGGGAAATGCAACCGTCCTCGTAACTCTGGCGACTGGACCCAGAAGGCGAGCGCCGGGTGATCAGCGGTGACGCCATCGCCAACAACCATAAAATGAGCATCGCCTACGGCTTTGGCAATGATGGAGCATGCTTGCAAAAAGCCGGGATAGTCCTTTGCCGGATCATAGCGGCCGACTGCGCCTATAAGTTTGATGTTATCGGCAATGCCGAATTGGGCGCGAATCTCATCGTGCGCCTGTGCATCAGGGCAAAACTTTGTGGTATCAAAGCCGTTGGCGATAACCATGCTGCGACGGGGATGATAGCCAAACGCTGTATGGAATTTCTCTCCTGCAACAGAATTGAAAAGAATCAAATCAGGCCAGCGTGATAACAGACGAAGCAAGTGTAAGACGATGGTGGAGGTAAATCTGTATTTACGCATGTCCGTGTTGGAACACCGAATATTCCATACAATACGTGGAATACGGGTCCATTTTGCAGCAAGGATGCCTAGTAAATCGGCGTGATAAAGCCAGGTCTGCAATATGACGGGGCGCTCTTTCCTCAAGATGGTCGTCAGCTTGAAAAATGCCGAGACAGAGGGAATGCCCCGGCGCATGCCAAGGGAATAAACGTCGATGTTTGCGGCTCTAAGCTCTTCCGCCATGACGCCCCCTTCAAGCATGGAAATGACGATGTGCCGCTGCTCGTCAGGAGGAATATGTGTAACGACCTTTGAGAGCATACGCTCCGCACCGCCAAGCCCAAGCCCTGTAATGAGATGAGCTACTGTTATCATCTGGTTTGTGTACGAAGCCATGCCTGAAACATAAGAACGGGCCACAACGCATAGTGTCGGTTGCGTGCGCCTGAAAGGTGCTCCTTCCACAGGCGCTGGATTGGCTCAGGGTTAAGATAGCCTTCCTGCTGCATTTGTCCGGGCTCCAGCAGAGACTCAGCCCAGTCACGCAGCCCGGAGCGCAGCCAGCTGTTAATAGGGACGCCAAAACCCATTTTTGGCCGCGCCATGATATGGCGGGGCACATAACGATGAAGCACCTCGCGAAGCAACCACTTGTTCGACGCGCCGTTGGTCTTGAGGCATTGCGGCAGCGTCCATGCAAACTCTACGACGCGATGATCAAGGATGGGGACGCGGACCTCAAGGCTGACGGCCATGCTGGCGCGATCAACCTTGGTCAGTATGTCATCAGGCAGATACGTGCGCGTATCAAGGTATTGCATGCGGTCAATAAAATCGGGAACGAGATTCCGTATATTCGCATCCCACATGATTGACTTGAATTCCTCACCGCCCTGAACAAGGCTGACCGGATCATGGCACTGACTCACCAACGAGCGGTAAAATGCATCTTCATCCTCAACCCGCAAGACACCGGCAAATTTGTGCGCCTTGTCGCCTGTTTGCGGATGGCGAAAGCGCGACGGAACATAACGCGATAACGTGTCCCAACAATCGGGAGAAAGAGCCTCTATAGCCGTTGCGCCCAACGATCGCAGGAAGCGCGGCATGTACTTATAGGCAGGTTGCAACATAGCGCCATGGCGATATCGATTATAGCCACCAAACAACTCGTCACCACCGTCCCCCGAAAGAGCCACCGTGACATTCTGCCTGGTCATCTCAGAAACAAGATAGGTCGGAATTTGTGACGAATCCGCGAACGGCTCGTCATACATTTGTGGCAGTTTCGGAATAACCGCCAATGCGTCGCCTGCGCTGACGTAGAGTTCCGTATGCTCCGTCCCGAGATGCGCCGCCACTGCTTTCGCGTGATCCGCTTCGTTGTATCCCTGTTCATGAAAGCCAATGGAAAAGGATTTCACGGGTGTTGCCGATTGAGCCTGCATCAGGGCAACAATTGTTGATGAATCAATGCCACCGGACAGCAGGGCGCCCAAAGGCACATCGGCAACCATACGGCGCTTAACAGCATCCGATAAAAGCGTGTCGAGATGATCTGTCGCCTCCCCGGGCGATCCCGTGAAGGGGGCTTGACTGCCTTGAGCGACGGCATCGTCAAGGCTCCAGTAGGGCTCGATATGCGTTGAGCCGTCTACAGACACCTCAAGGAGGGTGCCCGGTTCAAGCTTGTGTACGTCGCAGTATATGCTGCGTGGGGCGGGAACGTACCCAAACCGCAGGTAGGCTGCCAGGGCATCGCGGTCGATCGTGGACGCCCAGTCCGGGTGGGCGAGAAGGGCCTTTAATTCAGAGCCGAACAGAAATAAGCCGCCCTGCTGTTTCCAATAGAGGGGCTTAATCCCCAGTCTGTCCCGGGCAAGGGTAAGGCTGTGCTGCTGTTTGTCCCACAGGGCAAAGGCGAACATACCGATCGTGCGCTGAATGGATTTTTTAACGCCCCATTTCGCACAAGCCTCGACGAGGACTTCCGTATCGGAATGCCCACGAAATGAAACGCCCATAGCAACAAGTTCCCGCCGAATTTCATCGGCATTGTAGATTTCACCGTTATAGGAAAGCACCATACGCCCACAAGATGACGTCATCGGCTGCGCGCCGGCGGGCGATAAATCAATGATCGAGAGCCTGCGGTGCGCCAGGGCGATTCCGGCGCGCTCATCGTACCACGCATCCATGGCATCGGGGCCGCGGTAGGCAATAGCAGCCGCCATGCTACATGCGATGTCATGCATGGGGGCGCTGTTTCTTTTATCGGTCAGATTAAAAAATCCGGCGATTCCGCACATGGCCTAAATTCCTGAACAAGCGATTGTAAGCGGGTTAATCACGGGCATAGACAAATTCGTCACAGCCTGAACCGAACAGGCCGCCCAAAGGAGATTTCTGTGCAAACACACGCACTTTACGAAAGCCCAACTCTCGCATGAGATGATCAACTTCATCTGGCGTAATGGACTCGTAAGGGTATCCGCCGAGCCAATCGCGAACATCATGGTAGAAATCCATGCCCCGTCGACTTTTGTATTCGGACAGGAAGGATGAAAATGCTTTCCCTTTTGCAAGCAGGGCAAGCCGGAAAAGAAAGATATATATACAATCGGCAACCCTGCGCGTGCGTGAGGATGCGGCCGTGTACCACTCCTTTTCCCGTTTCCAGAAGGCATCAAGTGCCGTCCGTCTGTAAAGAGCGAAAACAAACATGCCTTTTGAGGCCACGAGGCGTGCCGCGTTTCTCAGCGCAGCATCCAAATGACCCGTATGGTGCAAAACGCCCCAGGAATAGACGACGTCAAAGAAGCCAACGTCGTCGGGCTGCAGGTCGAAAACACTGACATTTTCAATGATGCGGTTTGAATCGGGCGCAAATTGTTCAAAAACCCGCTTCGAGGTTTCAACGGAATTCTTGTCGATATCGACACCGTAAACATGACTGGCCCCCTGCCTTTGGGCAACAAGGGTGTGGAGGCCGGAACCGCATCCAATGTCGATGAAACGGCACCCCTGCAAATCATCTTCCGTAACCAGTTTCAGAAGGCCTTTCCGGGCTTCTTCGATAGCCTCTTCGGTAAGGCCTTTTGCGTAGGATGACCAGTTTTCACCAAACTGAAAATGGGTATCGGCATCAAGTAGGTTTGTCATGTGGAGCGATCCATCATCGTTGGAATTTCAGAGTATGAACGGGATGCGTTTGCCGGGCTGTATATTCTTCGGTAAGCGTCAATTTGTCCGTGCCTGGAAAGTATCGGAATATAGGCCCTTGAAATCTGTTCGCGGGAGATTGGTGCCATGGATGGTGCGGAGTTAATATCGCTGACTTCGATCAAGTTACCGTGCTGGGCCGCCATGCCATGGGCACCTCTGACGGCATCTGTCATGATAACTGGCAGGCCAGCCAGACAATATTCCGAAAACTTGGTCGGTGCCGCCACCCAGTTTGTTGGTGTTGAATCGCGCAACATGAAAGCGACATCGGCGGCATTTAACAAAGCATTCATTTCATGAATGCTTGCCCGCAAAAGAATAAAGGACGTTTCAGGAATGGTATCCAGTATGTTGCGCGCTTCGGCAAGGTTGGGGGTAATGACAAGAAACACAGCCTTCGGGTCAATCTTCAAAATGGCGGCAAACATATCAATGGTTTCAGAAAAACGCTGGTAGGCCTTGATGCTGCCACTATAGACGTAGACGGTCCGGTCTGGCGTGAGGCCCAGGTCAGCGCGCGCGTTCTCCCGCAAGGTTGTATTGTAAAAAAACAAATCACCCGCGGCGCTGGAGGGTAATATCTCATGGGGTTTTGCGCCGAGAAAGGAAGCCATTTTTTGGTGGAGGGGAGAGCTAACAAAGATGGCTCGATCACAAGCATCGGCGGCCAGTCTGCTTCGCCGATTCAGGACGGCGACACGTAGTCTGTTTTTGATGAGGGTCATAAAAGACGCGTCCATATATCGGTAACTGACTTCGGCTGCGGCATCGCCGCGGCAGTCCCAGATCAGGGTGGCCTGCATTCGCTTTGCAATAGCGCGAGCTGCCAGAACGGAATACTCGGTTCGGGCATGGATGTGTGTAAAATTTCCCCCAAAACTTTTGACGATATGATCCAGCTGATAGCTGTTGATTTCCAAGGAAAAAGGAGACCCTGGGCGTGCCGCCTTGTGGATCCATACCGGGGCCTGGGCCAACGCGGTTGCCCGTGCCTGCCGTTCTGCGGACTGTTCATGGAGGTCTTCCGTCGAATCAAACACCAGAACCTCAAACTCGGCTACGCTGTGTTCCTGCATGACGCGAATATGCGACAGAACCTGGGAGTCGATAACTGTATCGGCCAGGCCTTCATATAGAACAAATAGGACGCGTGGTTTCTTTTCCATAACCTTCAGTTGCTTTGTGTGTGGCGGATGATAGATCTGTGGGCTCGAGATCGAATGGTTCGCTAAAATCAAGAATACGAAGCATTCCGCGCTCAAAAACAATGAACCGGGTCACAGCCCAATCACCCCCCTGGAGCCGCCCGACAAATCCGTCCGGGCCCATATAAAGGCAGTGGGCATGGGCCTGATGGCGGCGCGAAAATAACCCGCTTCCTGTAGCGGATGCTCGCCTATTCTTTACCCGTGGGACAAAATGTGAAATGTCGGAACTATACAGGCAACGCTTCCGGGGGGACGGAGAATAAACAAAACTGCCCGGGTCCGTTATCAGATCGCGGCCGGAAACCTGAAGCTCAAGGGCCAGGTTATCGTCGTGGGAATGGCCCCATTCGCCATCCAGGCGACCATCAAAGCAACGGACGGAGAGAAAAAAATCGTTGCTGCGAAAAATGTAAAGACCGAATAGCGGATAGGAAACGAGGCTCAAGCTGCCAGCCACGTGATTTGGAATAGGAATTTTCCATTCCCGTTGCTGTTGGGCAGGGTGCGATGTGACAGAGGCAATCAAATCACGAAGGGAGCCGAATACGGGCGTTTTCCGTGACGGTGATAACGAAACAAGTAAAAAGCCGGACGCCGCCACATCGCGGCGATCCAGAATGTTTTCAATCAGGCTATCATTCGATCCGGACCGCCACGTTGATTGTGTCTTGAATAACCTGCCGGAATCCATGTCACCAATCTGTACCATGCGACTGTCAGGCTTTGTTGTATCCGTGATAAATGCCGACATATTCTTAATGCGGTCGTATACGGCTTCACTGAAGTATGACGTTGCTCCATCCGGTCGTCTATAGATGGCCATGGGGCCCGGGTGAAAAGGTGGGCGGATACCAATCGCTCGATCGTCATAATCCCGAAGTGCCTCAATTTTTGTCTCACTCAAATTTTGAACCAGCGTAATGCCCGTGATGGCCATTTCTGCAGACAGGGCATGGTACCCGGTGGAGGCTTCAAAGTTACCGCCGTCGGGGCGAAACTGGCGGGCAATTTCAATGCCGAGCTCCTGAACGGCAAAGGCCAGCCATGCATCGCATATTCCAGATCGGGGTAAAACGGCGGCGGCAAACAACAACCCCATAATGTTTGCCAGATAATGATTGCTGCGGGCTTCTTCCGACCATTCAAGGTTCTTGGCAATATAATCCGCATGATCATGAATGCTGCGTATGAACACATCCTGGATGGACGCGCCTATGTCGGCGGGCATTTCATTGATCAAATCAAGCGCCAGCACAATGTTGGAGACCCGGATGCCGACATCCATGGGGCAGCGCCAGTTGATACCGAACCGCGGCGGATTGAGGGCAATAAAATCGAGAAGTTGGCAAACAATCTCGTTAACGAAAATATGTGCTTGTTCAGGCCCTGACTGCAGAGCGGCCTGGGCCATCAGGGGAAGGTGCTGCAAACGCCCGAGCTCCCACGGAACCTTTATATCAACGCCCGGAGCAGGCGAGATGGGAATGGTGTGGCAATGCTGTTTGGCTGACCAGCGGTATCCGGATTTGATATCGCGCTGCCAGTCGATGGGTCTGTAATCATCTCTCCCGATAAGCTGCCAGATCCGTTTGCTCTCCTCGACATTGGCGGAATTGACCTGGTTCTTGATCCAGCTGCCTTCCTTGTCAAAACGGACAGGGGGATCTGATTTGTAGAGGAAACCGTCGAATCCGGAAGGCGTCATATCGTATTGATTGCAAACCCACCCGGAGCCCAGAATGTCAAATTCATGACGCATAAAATGTCGGGCCAGCAATGGAAGGATTTCTTTATTAGCATCTAACAAAACAGAAGCGGGAACCACCGGTAATTTATGCAGAGGCCTGATGCCAGAGGAACTACTGAACGATGGGCGCGCATGATCGATGATGATCCGTTTCACGCGTGAAATACGTCGATCAATCGCGCCGGCAATTCGTGACGGAGTAATTTTGATCTTTCCCATGCCTGATTATTTATGCGCTGTCGGTAAATCGGTGGATGTGGCTTGCAGATGAGTTGAAACCACTGAATATTACGGTCTGGTTCAGCGTTTTTTGTTGTAGAGGCTTTTCAGTGATCAAATCTGTGTTTCGCGCCATCATTCCAGAGTCGGCTTTAAATGTAGTGCGGCGCTGGAAAATCATGCTTCAAACACGTCGACACAATACGGGGTCATCAACGGATTATTGGACCGGACATCATGTTCCGGCACCGGATGAGGGTTTCCGTACTATAGAAGAATCGCTTGCACACTATGATAACAGGAACAATCAGTATCCCGGCACGCTGGCCTTGACCCCGGTTGATCAGGCCACGGGCAAGTCCGTCCTTGATTACGGATGCGGTCCCGGCAATGACATCATCGGGTTCGGAACCTATAGTCGCACCAGAAAACTGGTCGCCTGTGATGTTTCGCCAACAGCGCTTTCCTTGGCGGAAGCCCGGGCCCAGCTGCATGGCTTGGATGTCCAATTCCACAAAATTGACGAAACTGATCCGCGTCTACCATTTGATGATGCGACCTTTGACCTGATTCACTCAGCCGGCGTGCTGCACCACACACCAGATCCGGAAGCAATCCTGAAGGAATTTCACCGGTTGCTCCACCCGGATGGGCACATCCAGATCATGGTCTATAACCGGGATTCCATCTGGATGCACCTCCATGTGGCTTATGAGATCAGGCTTGAGTTGGGGTTGTACAAAGAGATGGATAAAGAAGATGCCTTTCGTCACACAACAGACGGGCCTAATTGCCCCATCGCCATGTGCTTCCGACCGTCGGAGTTTCTTGGCCTGGCCCAGCGGGCCGGTCTCAAGGGAGCCTTTGAAGGGGCGGGGATATCAAAACTTGAATTGAACCTTCTGCCCAAATTGGGAAAGGCCCTGCAAGACGAAAGACTCGATGCCGAGAGTCGAGACTGCTTAGCGGCCCTTGAGTTTACCGGCGACGGCATCCCGTGTATCAATGGTCATGTCGCCGGAATCAACGGTTGCTATCGCCTGACACGGGCCTGACCTCATCATCGCGAGGTACATTGCGCACAGCTTCGAAATGCCAGGTCGACACCGCCCAGAATGGCAGCTTGTCTGCCAGCCACACATTTAATCCGATCAAAGGCCCTTTGATAAACAGGACTCCTGACAGGTCAGCTCCCATAAAACTACCATGAGAAAACTCACGGATTTCAAAACCACAGTCATCCAGCACTCTGTTTAGTTCTCGCCGTGTAAAGAATTGTACATGCCCTGATTCCAGGTTGAACGGAATTTCCGGTTCTGGTGTTTGTTTCAATCCGAAAATTCGTTTTATGCCGCGGAAGACAAAACGCAAAATATCATAAAGATGAAAGAATCGATCGATGCGTTTTTCATTTTCAAATCCACCATATCCATTCGGAATTGATCCAAGAATAATGCCATCGAGACTTAACTGGGCGGCATGTAGGGCCAGCATGTCCCTTGGATGATCAAGATGCTCCAGTACGTCTGAATAAACGATGACATCAAATGTTATATCTTTCGGAACTTCAGCCGAAAAATGTGCATTTGGGCCAGAAAAGTGCGTCTGCGCATAATCAAGACTGGGGCCGTGAAAATCCACGCCATAGTAATGGACGCCATCGCCAATGAGGTATTGGGAAACAGCCGCGCCGCTGCCGCACCCAAAATCAAGCACGCGGATTTCAGCGTTCTTTTTTGTCTGGTGGCGTTTTATGGCGCGCTGAATAAATTGTATTTTTTTCGTATGGCCATAAACATTTTCCGGCGGCAGGCGATTCTCAGAATATGTGGGGAGGGCATTATCTGACATAGTGTTTCCACCACAAGGCAAGATTTAGGAGCGCCCAGATTCGCGTATCTCCGGGCCTGCTATCAAACAATTCATCTATCCGCGCCGGATCAAGAAGCCCGGTTTCAGTTGCAAACTCCAGAACATGGGTGCGGGCTTCATCGCCGAGGCCTCTCAACAGCCACTCGTGCACGGGAATGCTGAAGCCCTGTTTTGGGCGATCTATGATGCTGTCAGGGATCAACCCGCGAACGGCATGTTTCAAGACTCCCTTTAATACCCCCCCTTTTGTCTTGATCGTCTGTGGGATGCCCATGGCCAGTGCGATAAAACGATGATCAAGGAAAGGCACCCGGCCTTCAATGCTGGCACCCATACTCATCTTATCGACCCGCATGAGCAGCAGTTCCGGCAACCTGATGTTAAGATCGAGATATGTCATCCACGAAAGTGTTGACCGGTCGGGAGATCTCTCGAGAAACCGGCGGCGGACCGGCTCAATAACACGCCACGATGTCTGGCCTGATAGCTTCTGCCGCAACCGTGGGGAAAGAAGGCGCATTTTTTCAGAATGAGTGAAAATTTCGGCGCCACCCCAGAAAACCGGCAATCCGTCTGCAGAACGTGCCAGCATTTCAAATATCTGGCGGTGATCTTGCCCAGCTTTACGAAGTGCCCAAAGCGCCAGTCGTTTTAAAGCGCGCGGCACGGGAAAAGTGTCGCTGGCCCACTGCAGGCGTAACGCCCGTTTCCAGGACGGGTAGCCCCAAAACAGCTCGTCGGCACCCTCCCCAACCTGGCAGACGACAACACCGTGATCGCGGGCCAGTTTTGAAACATAGTACAGCGGCACACAAACCGGATCAGCGATAGGCTCGTCTTGAAGAGCCACCATGCGCGGGAGAAAATCGACCAGATCCTGTTGTGTCAGCTTAAGCTCATGATGGTTTGCGCCCAATCTATCGGCGATACTGCGGGCATAAACAAGCTCGCTGGGCGCGGATGAATACTCTTCGTCATACCCGATGGAAAATGTGTGTATCGGGGCGTTTTCATTCTCCGAAAACAGGGCTGCATTGGTACTGGAATCAATGCCGCCGGAAAGAAAGACACCAACGGGAACGTCAGCAGCCTTTCTTAAGCCAACGGATGTCCTCAATTCATTGAGAACATTCCCCCCAAGTTCGGCGGGCGTGGAATCGGGAAATTCATTAATATCATCAAAGGCATCCCAATAGCGATGCTCTTCGACCGTGCCATCGTTTCGGATCAATATCCAGGTGCCGCTCGGAAGCTTTTTGACACCTTCAAATAGCGTGTTGGGCGCGGGAACGGTAAGAAAGGACAGAAAATCGAAAAACGAGTTTTCATCTATTTTGGCGTTAACGGCATCCAGGGTGAGCAGTGCCTTGATTTCTGAGGCAAACGCAAAACGACCATCAGCTTTTGTATAGTAAAGCGGCTTGATGCCGACACGGTCCCGAACCAACCATAATTGCTGCGAACGGGCGTCCCATAAGGCGAAGGCAAACATGCCCCTGAAACGCTGTAAACACTCAATACCCCATTCACGGAAAGCATAAATGATAACCTCAGTGTCCGAGTGATCGGTCCTGAATTGATGGCCAAGGGATTCCAGTTCGGTGCGCAACTCCCGGTGATTGTAGATCTCACCATTATAAGTGAGCCAAATCTCTCCCGCGGCATCACTCATTGGCTGGGCCGCCGCATCAGAAAGGTCAACAATAGAAAGCCGGCGATGGCCGAGACCTATCTGGCCGTCATCGCTGATCCATGTTCCGGCACCGTCGGGCCCGCGATGGACCATGGTGTCGCGCATGGTGTCGATTTCAGCAGCGCTGACGCGCGAGCTGTTCCCCGGTAGACTCAGGATACCTGCGATTCCGCACATTTCAGATTAGTCCCGACTTCAACTCAAGAACCCACTATCTGGCGTTGTACATCAAAGGCGATTTGCATGGCAGACATTTGCTGCCAGAGAGGTGATGGCCAATCACCACCGAGGCGGATGGCCTTGGTGAAAGCCGCCCATTGTTCGGCATGACCTTTGTCGGCGCGCGAGGCGCTGAATGCGCCGTCACGTGTGCCAAAGGGCTGGACCGAGGTGAAGTTATCCAGGGCGAACACCTTGCCATCAACATAAACATCAAGGCGTTCCTTCGGATAATCCTTGGCGCCGAGAGCCGTGTAGGTGAGCGTGGCCACAGAGCCGTCCTCGAAGGATACCGTGACGGAAAAGTTATCGTCCCGGCGGTAGTATGCTGATTGAGGGCGCAGCGATAGCGCCTGCACTTCGCTTGGCCTGCTCCCCGTCAGATAAACGAACAGGTCATAAAAATGACAGGCCTCGCCCAGATTGCGGCCGCCCCCTTCTGCGCCATGCACCCACATATCAGGCGGCAGGTATCCGGCATTGACGCGGTAGTTCATCATCATTGGCGAGGCCCGATCACGGACTGCCTTGTGAATCCCCATGGCAGGGGGCGAAAAGCGTCGATTGAAGCCCGTCAGCAAAACCGGCGGGGTATCCCCGGCCTCCTGATAGAAAAGCGCGATTTCGCCCATCTCTTTTTCGGTGAGACACAATGGTTTTTCCACCAGAACATGCTTTCCGGCATGAAGGGCGCGAAGCGCCAGGTCCCCGTGAAGGTCGTGGCGCGTAGCAATGACTAGGGCATCAACATCCGGGTCATCGAGAACCTCATTGATATCTGTGCTGGCATAGGTTGCACCACATTGCTCGGCCGTTTCGCGGGCGTTATGCCCCTGTCGGCTGACAACGGCATGAAGGGTGCTGTGCGGATTGTCACCGATGATGGGTAAATGAATATCCTTGGCAAATCCGCCGGCCCCCACAAGAGCCACACGAATGGTGCCATCGTTCCCGCCACAGGCGGAGGGGTTCGGCAACCGGCGAAGCGACGCCTTCTCGTTGGTAGGGTACTCAAGCAATGACAGCATGCCGTCGGTGCCGGGGTTGCCAAGTGCAGCATAGGCTTGTGCGGCATTATCAATTTGATAAGAAGTGCCGAGCAGATCATCAATCGAGACTTTATCCTCAGCAAGAAGACGAAGATATTCCGCCATGTTGCGGTTTTCCGTCCAGCGCACATAGCCGATGGGATAGTCGAGGCCTTCCTCTTCATAGCGTCGGTCATATCGCCCGGGACCATAGGAGGTGGAGACACGGAAATCGAGTTCCTTGGTGTAAATATCCTGACGGTCAATATTCAGGCCCACATCACCAACAAGCACAACGCGCCCTCGACGGCGGCACATGCGAAATGCCGTTGAAACCACATCATCGGAAGGTGTCGACGCCGTAATGATCACGCCGTCCGCGCCATGACCGTCCGTCAGGCGGGCCACAGCAGAGGCATCTGCGCCGTCACCAGAAGGAAGCGCCATATCCATTCCTGCCGCGAGCGCCACATCCATGCGCGCCTGATTCAGATCACTGCCAATAACCCGGACGCCACTGGCGCGAAGCATGCGGGCTGTTATCTGACCAAGCAGGCCAAGGCCGATCACAACGAAGGTCTCCCCCATGGTGGGCTCGGCGCGCCGGATGCCTTGCAGGGCAATCGCGCCGAGGGTGACGGTAGACGCGACCCGGTCATCAAGCTCATGGGGCACAGCAACAACAAGATTGCGGGGAACGCGGACAATCTCGGCGTGCTGGGCGAACTGGGCACCGCCACAGGCAACCCGGTCGCCGATAGACAGATCGTCGATGCCGGAGCCCACAGCGATAATGTTGCCATACAGGGAATAGCCGGTCGGGTGTGCCGCTGACAGCTTTCGCTTCACAAGGCCGCGTGTTTTGGCGAGGCCTTCACTGGCGACCTGCTGCCAGACTTGTTTTACCTTTTCAGGTTGTTGGGCAATACGTTTCCAGAGAGGCTGGCTGATGGAACGAATGCCACTCAATTCCGTGCCCGCTGAAATACAGGAATAGATGGTCTGGACCAGTACGGTGCCGGGCTCCACCATCGGGGCCGGGACATCGTGAACGGTCACGCCATCACGCGATACGAGAACCTGTTTCATGATACTTCTTTCCTGTGATCGTTTTCGGCTGCGTCGCACAAGGCGGCCTGGAAATCCCGCCTGACGACAGAGCTATCATGATTGTGAGCCGCGCACTGTGTGGCGTTCATGCTGAGGCGTTGCCTCATGACGGTATTCTCAAGTAGCTCGCGCATACCGTTTTTTAAACCCTCAATGCCGGGTTGATCGACAATCAGTGCCCAGTCAGCGTCGCGGGCGTAATCTATTTGCGCTATGCCGGATGGCCCATATGCCAGAATAGGGGTGCCGGAGGTCAGGTAGGCCGGAATCTTCGTGGGCATCGAGTAACGGATGTAGGTGCGTGTGTCATCATCAAAATTGACAGGCAACAACAACATATCGGCCGCGGCAATGCGTTCAAAGAAAGTTTGATCATCGGTGATGGTATCAACGATCCGGACGCTCGGGTGTACGGCAAGGAGATTATGATATCGACCTGCCTGGGCGGCAGGGCTGGCAATGGTCAGGGTTGCCGCGTTGCCTTCCTCGTTAAGTTGCGCAACCGCATGGCAGGCATCGATTAATGAAGACAGTTGAGCGGTAGGAAAGATGGAGCCAACGTAGAGGATGTCCGCAGGGTTTCCCACCGTATTTTCCGGGCGCGCAAGGGATGACCATTTTGAAACATCAACCGTGTTCTGAAAAGCCTGAAATGGAACGCCGTATCGATTTTCATAGGCGTCACACATAGCAGGCGATATGCCCAGACGGAGCGCGGCAACATCAAAAAACTGTTCTGCCTGTCGTTTCATGCGACGCATTTCCGGGCGCCCGAGGAGTCCTTTGCCGGGTGTATTCATCCAATCATCCATGACATGAACAACCAACGGTAGATCAAACCGCGTGCGCACTGCCTCGATCAAATTCATCAGGCCGCCCGTGCCGAGGATGGTGTAAAGAAGGTCGGGGTTGAAGTCTGCGATCCAGCTTTCTAGAGCGGGTGTTAGAGCCGCACGCTCCGGAAACCGATCCCCCAGCACCGCCAGCGCCAGTTGTCTGATGATGGAGCCCCGCGTTGCGCCAAACATAGGCGGGGAGCCGTCGATTCGCTCATGAGTTGTTTCGCGTCTGCTCCGGGAAAGCTGATTAAAGGGGAAGGAAAGATCGAGTTCATCATGACTTAACTTGTAATACCGCGAACAGACATCACTGCTAACAGGTTCTGGATCATTATGGGCGGTGGCTAGGCAATCCGCCGCCCATCCTCGAAACAGGTTAGAAAAGGTGATGCCCCCACCGGACATATGATTGAAGGCATGGGATGTGATGAACAGGACGCGGGGATAAGATGGCATATAAAAAACATCAACATTTTATAATTTGGGTAGAATCAGGTGATCGGATATTTGTGGCAGGCACTATGGCTCGTTGCGTAATGTCGTTATCGAGATTATTTCCAACGAACATGATTTACGCGTCTCTTTAAAAACGGATGCTTAAGTTGCTCGTCGCATTCAGTAGTTTTTTTATCTCACGTAGAAGCGGAACAAATTTCCAAAATGGAGCATCTGCAATTTTCGGAACTCTGGCGTTCGCACCTGCTAAAACTTCCCAAGTGGCCGCGATCAATGTTTCATAAGGTCGATAAATAAGATGCCGAATGGATTTCGTCATTTTGACTGGACCCGGATAAACATCAAATAAATGGGTCCCAAAAATTTTAAACCCTTGCATATGATAAAGAAGCAATGGGTCTTCATTAACAAACACCCTATCATGCTTAAGTGATAACTTGCCGCTGAGAATATTCCAAGGCCCTGCATTGAGGCCTGCGCTCTGAGAGCATATTACACCAGGGAAATCATCTACTAGTTGGTCAAGGTATTTCTGATCCGCATAGGCACCATTTGTCGGGATGCTTGGACAATATTCAATGCATTTCTCTCGCCACCAGTGAAGTGCCGCCCGCCCGATTTCTGTATTCCTAAATCCCGCATAGCCAGCATTGAAATATCCCGCTGTGGGTATAAATTTTGCAAAATGATCATTAGAGGGTCTGTGCGGGGTCAGAACGGCATTTTTATCCTGATCAGTCGGCAATGCCTCATCAGGGTCACCGAATGCCATCATGTCTGAATCAAGATAGACGACCCATTCAATATCAGGAAACTGCTGCATAGCGTGCTCAAGAATAAAGGGCTTATGTGTCCAACAATATTCATTAAATGCCCTGCTATCTTTTAACGACAATAGCTCAGGAGGCTTGTAGTCGGCAGGAGAAAAGACAAGGAGAAAATCGTCTTGTATGCTCTCTAGCAAACAGGCTGCAGCATCATCAATACAATAGATGGCAAAATAGTTATCGGCACTTTTTTGCCGAAAAGAATTATATAAGGTTAGCGCGCGTAATGTGTATGGTTCCGAAACCATAGTTGCATAAAGGTTAGTCAATTTTTACCACTCTATAAATCACTAGTACGGATGTAGCTTTGAGAACATGTATCCATGCACAATTAGGATTCGGCATTCCGGCTATAATATTTGCACTTCTTGAGACGCGCATCGAAGCCTAATGTAATAGCCAGCAGGCATACTCAAATAATGGAATCTGATAGGACTTTAATACAGAAGCTTTTCCATTGTAATTTCCCCTTGATACCTGAAGTTTTAGGACGTTGATTTGTTAAAATCATTCTCAGAGATGATATCGATAATCGGGGCAACATGCCCTCGCGATTGCAAATACAATTCGATTTCTGAAGAAATATGCCACGCAAAATTAATGATCGGGGCCCCTTGTGGCTCAAAGGCATCATCCGATTTAATAGGGATGCGTGTTCCTGGAACATAGTGACCAATTTTTTCAGATCCCGGCTTTTCATAAACTGCCGAAATATGTGACTCATCTAGCCCAAGTAATTTAATTGGAATTGCAGCACGGCCTGGAAATGCTTTTGCCTGTAATTTTCCATGAAGCTTTATTGCCGATTCGATTTCAACGAGCTTATTCCTATGCCATTTTTGAATATTGATGGATAACTCGCTCAGCCTCCTCCCATAGGATCGTTCCTTCTTGTATAAATTGCTCAAAAATTCATTCTCAAGTTCATGCCCCGAAAATTCGATAAAAACACGAATATTTCCACCATACCGTTCAGGGAATTCAACGTTTGAGACGATCATGCCAAGAGATTTGGCAATATGCTTAAAGGACGTGTAGCTATAAGTGCGAGGGTGTTCGTGGTAGAAAGTGTCAAATTGATTTTTGTCGAGAACGGCACCTAGGTAGTGGTTTTCAATTACAACTGTTGTGTTTGGCCCCGCTAGAATTCTTAAAGCTTTTAATAGTCCCTCTAAGTCCTCTATGTGGGCAAAAACATTTGTAAAAGTTATGATATCTGGCTGGCCGCATTCGGCTAAAATTGTATTTGCAACGCCTTCACAGAAGAAATCATTAATAACATGGTGACTGCTGCCTGTTTCTATATCTTTGGCGGCATCGGTTGGCTCTACACCAAAAGTGATTGCACCGAATTCAGCAAATATTGAAAGTAAACTCCCATCATTGCACCCAATATCCAGAATTTTTTTGTTTTCAAGGGGACCTGTGGCTTCTTGGCATGCAATGACCAAATCCCTCATGCCCTTAAGTACATCAGCTGTGTGACGAGAGCGGTAGTGATAGGTGGGGGGGAACAACTCGTGCTTTGGAATTTGGTATAGTTGATGAGCTGTGACACAAGTATCGCAAAAAACAATTTCGATTGGATAGCTTTTGCATGCTCTAGTATCGCCGATGCGAATAAGGTCATCACACATAGGGTGCGCACCGAGATCAAGTGCCGTATGCAATGCAGTGTTTCCGCAAACTTCACAATTAGAAATTTTATTCATGTCATTGACCATCAATACTTTCTTGAGCAGTAATAAATTCCAAAAATATGGACTTAAGCTGAGCGCCTATTAATTAGATCAATTAGAAAATAAATAGTTATCAAGTGAGTTCTTGAACGCAAGATGCCAATTTACCGATGCATGTTTCTGCCCGTTAACATATTGGATAAACTTATACAGGTGCTCCTTAAAAATATTTTTATCCTTAATACGTTCAATGTTCATTTTATAAAGTTCAGATGCTGTTAATTCAGATAATGCATATATGATGTCTTCTGACATATGTGACGTAGGTAAGGTTGAAAGCCACGTTTTTTGAGCTTCTTTCAAAAGGCAGTCAGATTTCTCAGCGGCCGTCGCTGATGCAATGGCTAGAAATTCAATATCGACCCCACCTGTCATGCCTTTAGCCTGCGCAAGAAAAGCTTCTATTTGTTGTTGGATGGGTTTAATTGTGTCCGTTAGCCAAAACTTGTCAGCACTGACGGCGAAGGCCTTGGACTTAAAAACCCCAGGCTCAATAGTAAAATCCAATTCTAATTTTGGGGCATCAATAAACTCTATTGATAAAAATCGTCGCCTTACGGAAGAGTTTCGTTCTAATAAAATAGAACAGGGAATTTCTTCAAATGTTGAGTCAAATTGAACAAATTGTCCGCCACGTTTTATTGAACACGAATTCAACTGTAAACTCTTATTATCTCTCCCTACAGCTGCATATAGTATTGACCAAATGTGGGGCATTACATCCTGGGCGACACTAATAGTAGGATCATAATGCTTTGACTCACCATAGCGCACTTCCCCATATGGGTCATGCCACTCTATCTGTATTTTAACAGGGGCCTCTTTATTTTCAGCTAATTGTTGAGAAAAATTATTAAGGTAAGAACATCGCAAAAACGTCAAAGCAGGAGTGACGCAGACATTCATTTTTTTAGCTTTTCCATAAAGTAAATTTACCTGATTTTGCTCAAGTGCAAGCGGCTTTTCAATCAATACAGGAACACCCGCATAAATTAATTTCATAGCAGAATCAAAGTGTTGTCGGGCGGAATTAACTATAATTGCCATCGCGATAGGTTGGTATTTTAAAAGCTCGTCAAGTGAAGGAACAATAATCAGGGCCCCTTTATTTTCGTGAAAAGCCTCACAAATTTCTGCTCGATTTGATCTTGAAACGACGATGAGCTGATATGGGAGATTGAGGGAACGGAGAACCTTTATGTAGACTCTTGCCCATCTGCCGCCTCCAACGATGGCTATCGTTGGAATATCTTGAGAACAAAGCTGCGCGGCCACTAATTTAGTCCTTGGTTCTTTTTGAGTGTGCTCAAAGGTAATGAGCTCTCGATTGGAAAAACTTACTTTAAGAAAGCCTCTGGCTGAAGGCGCGTAACTTCCAAAGACTGTTTTTCACAATTGCGCTCGTGAATGATTAGGGAATTTCTTGCGCAGTTCTAGTGGAAAGAGGTCGGGTCGCAAGTCCCTTTATAATCAAGGCGAATATGCGTGTCGGAAATAATCTACGAAAGACCGATGCCTTCATATTTATCCACACAGTCTTTAGGTAACATGCGCCGACCATCGACAATAAGAGGCGATAAATTATTGATTTTTAGGATATCGGGAATGTTGGAAAATTCTTGCCAGCGGGTCATGATCAAAACTGCATCAGCTTCGCATATAGCATCTACTATCGTATGACAATAACGCACATTCTCTTTGCCGAAGATCTTCACTGCTTCATGACTGGCTACTGGGTCATAAGCCGAGATATACGCGCCCTCTTTAATCAATAGTTCTATCACGGTAATTGACGGAGACTCTCGCATATCATCAGTGCCGGGCTTAAAAGATAACCCCATAACCGCAACCTTAACATTTTTAACATTAGGAAAATGTTTCTTTAATCGATCAATAATTTGTGTGGGTTGTTTTTCGTTAATGGCAACAACAGACTGTAAAACGTCCATCGGTTCGCCGACACGAATGCCGTGCGCAATTAATGCCTTAACATCTTTAGGAAAACAACTACCTCCAAAACCACAGCCCGCTTCTAGATAACCAACGATCCCTGGTGACACACGCTCGCCAGTATCAAGAATAGGAGAAATACGTTTATCAAGGTGAACCCCCTGCATGACCTCTAAAGCGTCTACAGCGCCTAAGCTAGCGCACAAGTTTCCGATCTCATTTGAAAACGAGATCAATGTAGCTAACAAGCTATTAGACGTATACTTAATCATCTCAGCAGTTTTGTTGTTGGTTTTAATTTTATCAACGTTGTGAAAATGTGCATATACGTCTGCAAGTTTATTTCGACTCTGGTCGTCGATCCCGCCAATAACAATTCTATCAGGGTGCATAAAGTCGCTAATCGCGGTGCCTTCACGCAAAAATTCTGGGTTCATTCCAACACCAAAATCACGCCCTGCTTTCTTGCCCGAATGTCTCATTAAGATAGGCAAGACAACTTCATCTGTTGTGCCGGGCACAACAGTGCTTTTAATGACCACCAAGTGATAATCAGATTTATTTTTAAGTGCCTCACCGACCTGCTCAGAGGCAAGTCGAATATACTGTAAATCGATAGTATTCTCATCGAATGGTGTGCCAACAGCAATGATCGAAAGATCAGAATTCATGACCGCGCTGAAAAGGTCTGTTGTCGCCTTTAAGCGTTTTCCAATATGCTTGGTAAGAAGGTGGTTCAGGCCGCTTTCATATATAGGGCTCTCGCCTGAGTTTATTTTTGCTACCTTCTCAGAATCATAATCTACACAGGTAACGTCATGCCCTATTTCGGCAAAGCACGCACCTGAAACCAACCCAACATAACCAGTCCCTATAACGGAAATCTTCATAAACTACTCGTCGTCGCCATCGCGGTTACCTTGATACCACAGCATACTTCGCCGCAAGCCATCTTCCAATTGTATAGTTGGGTTATAGTCAAGTTCAGCTTTAGCTTTATCAATAATGGGGCATCGCCGATTAGGGTTGTCGGTTAAATATTCTTTGTCAGCACTTACTTCAAATACAAGCCTTCCTCTGTAATCAAATAGTTCGTGCGCACTTTTAATGACCATTTCTGCGAGTTGGCGGATGGATATTTCAGGTTTATCAAGGCCGATATTATAGGGTTCTCCATTACGACCGCGAACCAATACTTTGAAATAACCAATAACGGCGTCGGCAACATAACAAAATGTTCTTGTTGGGCTACCATCGGATAGCAAGATTATGTCACTGCCCTTTAACACATCCCTACAAAAATCAGGCAAAGCTCTGCGATCTGTAATCTTCAAGCCAGGCCCGTAGTTGTTAAAAGGACGAGCGATGCGAATGGGCAAGCCATATTGTTGGGCAAAGTTAACACATAAGGTTTCGCCATACCTTTTCGATTCATCATAACAGGCTCTTGGTCCTGTAGATGAAACATTGCCACGATAGGTTTCAGGCGTAGGAATTTCCTCAGGTGTCGGGTCACCATAAATTTCACTGGTGGAATAGAACAAGAAACCTTCTACTGGTTTGTTATTTGCTTTTTGCGCGCGGCAATAATCTAATAAATGCCGAAGGCCATTAACATTCGCGTCCATTGTTTCAATGGGGTACACGCGATAATACACAGGTGAGGCTATTGTTGCGCCATGTATAATAAATTGAAAATCACCCATATCAGCGGGCAGGGGGGCAATAACATCATACTTTTGCACGCAAAGGTTCAGGTTGGCTTCAAGGTTATTTAACCATTCTGGCTTGCCGCGCATAAAATTATCATACACGACAACTGATATTGGAGCCCGCTCTGAATTAATACCGTTCCAATGCAAAATCGATTGCACAAGATAATAACCTAGGAAACCTGCCCCGCCCGTAATCAAAATTCGTTTGCCAGACATTTCGGCAAACTCGCTAGTTAAATTTTTACAGATATATCCGAGGTCAGTCGCAACGACTTCACCTGAAATCTTCATGTAATTATTATTCATTCATTTACCATAGTTTCCACGGGGCGTTGCCGCTATCCCACAACCGTTCGAGGTATCGGCGATCACGTAGCGTGTCCATTGGCTGCCAGAAACCGTCATGAACAAAAGCGCCAAGTTCACCTTGGCTCGCCAAATTCTCAAGGGGGCCATGCTCCCAAATTGTTTCATCAGCTTCGATGAGATCCAAAACAGAATAATTCAACACAAAAAAACCACCGTTAATATATCCTTCTCCGGAAATCGGTTTTTCGCTAAATTGTAGAACTTTTCCATTTTCAATGATCGTGGAGCCGAATCGTGCGGGGGGCCTGACAGCTGTAAGCGTCGCTGTATAGTCATGCTCTTTATGAAAAGAAACGACTTGGTCTAATTTTACGTTGGCGACGCCATCACCGTAAGTCATACAAAAAGGCTGATCAGGCGTTAAATAGTCACGCACCCTTTTAAGCCGTCCACCTGTTTGGGTTTCTGCGCCTGTATCAATAATCGTGACTTTCCAGTCTTCTGAAGCCTCATTCAAGAATGTAATTTCATTATCGCGAATGTTGATTGAGACATCACTTGTATGGCGCCGATAATTAGCAAAATACTCGATGATTACGCTTATCTTATACCCGCCGCATATAACAAAGTCATTGAACCCATAATGAGAATACATCTTCATTATGTGCCATAAAATAGGTTGCGTGCCGATTGATACCATCGGCTTAGGGACTAAATTTGTTTCTTCTGCTAATCTTGTGCCCAGCCCCCCAGCTAACAAGACAACTTGCATTTTATTCATTGTTTTACTCTTTCCTAATAGTAAAACATTGTGCCAAAAAACAGACGCATTATCAGTTACTCCATCTCATGCATAGCCTTTAATAATAATTTTCGATTTAGAAAACCCTTTAGCGCTCATAGGATATCCACAATGAATATTTCATTTCCGTTTCCAAATCGCGTGTACAAAACCGCATCTGATTTTGCTGGTGATTATATTGATCAGCTTAAAGCTGCGGCAAGCTCAGTAGAACCTGATAAAATCAATGCGGCGGCTGCCCTTTTAGGGAACTGCCACAAGACGAAAGGCAGAGTGTTTTCTTGTGGCAACGGTGGTTCAGCAGCAATTTCAAATCATTTGGTGTGTGACCATATTAAATCAGTACGGGCGGATACAAACCTTGAATCGCGAATTACGTCACTGAGTAATAATATTGAGATTATCACAGCGATTGCCAACGACATTAGCTATGAAGAGGTTTTTGCCTATCAGCTTCAGGCTTTAGCTGTACCAGGTGACCTTCTGATCACAATTAGCTCGTCAGGCGATTCCGAGAATGTCGTGCGCGCAGCAAAATGGGCCCGGGAAAATGATGTGCCAGTCATTGCCATGACGGGGTTTGATGGTGGGCGAATGCGGGAAATTGCTTCGGTCAATCTTCACGTTAGCGCCAATAACTACGGAATTGTTGAGGATGCGCACCAATCCCTGATGCATATTCTTGCACAATTTATCCGGCAGGCTCATATGCAGCCAGAGCTCGTTGCCGTCCGGACATTCTGATTGGATGTTTTATCACGTTGTGAATCAGGCGTTTTGAGTGAGGTCTTCGCTGGTTGATGTTGCCATCCAGTCGGTAATCTTTTGAATATCATCACCAAATAAATTCTTTCCAGCGCCCGTGTCCATCAGCCGTGTATTATAAGCCAATGCATCAAGGCCAAATGTATTGGCTTGATAATCGAAATCAATAGAAGTCATGGGAATGGGTCTCTGAAAAAAAGTTCCATATGCGTACTTTCTTGCGAGTCGCGTTGTCGCGTCATCCAGTGGTGGGTTTTTGTGTAACTCACTGAGTATTTTTCGATACTCATCCCGGGATGTCGGATCAACAGTAAACCCTCGATCAGAATATCGACCCGTGCCAGCTAAAACAGTTGGTATCCCATAACACGGCAACTCCATTCCAATAGTGCCCCTGACCGTCAGCCCATAATCAATGGCAGAAAAAAGAGAATACGTGTTGATTTCCGTATCTGCGCGCATGATAGAAATATGTGATGGTAATTCCCCAAAATTTGTTCGAAGCGCCTGCTCTTCCAATTGAACCATCTCAGCCTTATCCATTTTCGAGCGCCATACATTGACAGGGTGAACCTTGATAACCCAGTTCAGATTGGTATTTTTAATAGCCTCGCGAACAGTTTCAACAAGCCATTCTTCATAATTCGAAAATAGACTCTCGCCGAAGAAAAATGTCGCATCATAGAAAATTTGCGCAAATATGACGGCCGTTTTCTTGGACGGATCGAGATTGAGTGTCGATAAGACATCACCTTTGGGAATAACCCTTTTCCCAACCTGAAGTTGTTGTCTGTTGAACCACGCTCCGCTGGTATAAAAGCCAGCAAGTTTCTCCATCAGCATTGCATCCATTTCGGGTGGCCAGGGGGAAGAAGAGAGGCGAGTCCAGGATTCATCTGACAATGATAATGGATGCATAGACTGGTTGTCTTGGTTATAGCGCTTGAACAGCATGTGGTCAGATTGGGGGGCTCCCAGCCATTGGATACAGTCCGTGCCGTTGGCAAGGCATGCAGCAAAAATTTCGCCGGCGGGAGTGTATCCCTTTTCATTAAAAACGGCGAGATCAGGATTAATGTTAGCAAGCAAGTTAACGGCGGCCTCTTTGCTCAAGAGAGAGTCGACTAGGGCTTCCCGTAACAGATGAACATGAATCGGATTATCCTGGCGCAAGCGCCCGATGCGGAGTTGACGCACGACTTTTGACTGGGCGTAGCGACCGACCCGAAACCCCTCAGTTTCAAATGATGCCAGGGAATTAATATCGTCGGTTGAATCAATTAAAACATCAACTTCGTTACTAATGGCCTGCTCGAGAGAATGATCGATAATTTTATCAAGGTAACGGAATTCGATGGGTCCTGTGGCACTGAAACAAGACTCAATCGGCGAGTATTGGCCCGACAGCAATACGACAGCCCTGTATCCTTTTTGCCTTAACGCTGCGGCAATCATAGCTTCAAACTTCGCAGTCGCAGGCATTGTCATAACGTCGCAAAAAAGTACGACTTTATCACATGTAGGATACTGAACTCGCCTCAAGCCACGCGACTGAAAGCGCCAACATAGCTGATCGACTTCTAACAGAAGGCGCGTATAAATCCGCTTTGGAAGACTATGCAATCGCATTAGAGGGTTGCTGTAATACTTGCTCGGCTGAACGAAAATCTGATTCGTCATCTATATCAAGGGAACTGATCTCATCCATGAAATAAGGCATCAAGCGACCGCCGAAAATGTATCGAGAAAGATTGTTGGTGCGTGTTATGTAAATTGCAGCGCCATTACGAGCGAAAACCGGCGTTTTATCTTGCCGCCGCATCGGTGATTCCCTGTCAAGTAACGGCTCTAGGTAACCGCTCGAATCCTGCCTCATAATAGAATAGGGATTGAATATATGAGGGACAGGTATGCAGCTTACAAGGCTGTCCGCTTTCGGGTCAGACTTAAATAAGGATAGGGCTTCGTCGATATGGTGCGTGGTCCTAAAAGGGGAGGTCGGCTGCAGCGTGACGACGACGTCTGGCTCGTATGACTCATCTGATTGCAGGCGATCGACAACATTCTGCAGCACTTTAAGTGTTGGGGTATCGTCAGCAGCCAGACCCGGAGGACGGAGAAAGGGAACATCTGCGCCATGGTCACGACTGATAGAGGCAATCTCCTCGTCTTCGGTTGAGACAATGACCCGGTCAAGTTGCGTAGATGCCAAGGCAGCCTTGATTGTCCAGACGATAAGAGGATGTCCACCTAATAGATGAAGATTCTTGCGCTTCACGCCTTTAGAGCCTCCACGTGCAGGAATGACGGCCAAGGATCTCATACTTGCCACTTTTTAGTTTGTAATTTGCAGACGTTTAACATCTTCAATAAGCAATCAACTTTTGCACATTGACGGATTTATCAGCAAGAATATTGGCGATTTTTTCTCCGGCTGAACCATCGCCATACACTGTCGCCCTTTCATATGGGCCGTGTTTAACCTGTTGGCGGATTGCCGCGAGGATTGCATCAATCCCGCCTGAAACATCAATGACATTACTGCCTCGCTCGCGTGACGTCTGGCGAGATCCAATATTAACACATGGCGTACCGATAAACGCACCTTCCCGAATTCCACTAGATGAGTTTCCCACTAAACAAGCAGTCTGACTCATGAGATGCACGTATGATTCAATCGGGAGATTCTTAAAAAAGTGCATATTATCATCCATGCCTCTTTCGCGCCATTTTCGAATGCCTCGAGATAAATCTTCAGAACCGGCATCGGAATTGGGCCAGAGAATGATAGCAGGGAGCGAAGTTTGCCTGACGGCTTCAAGGGTTTCGGTTATCTGGCGTTCGCCTGTACCGTACTCCGTTGTCACAGGGTGCTGCGACACGAGAAGAAAGGGTCGATTCAGGTCAAACGAATGTCCAACGCCTTCACCAAACAGGCTTCCGTTCAGGTCATCGTGGGGGCTGGTCAGAATTTCGGAAACCAAATCAATGCGAGGGCACCCCACCAGATGAATATCAGCGGGATTTTCTCCTAGTCTTATAATTCTCTCCATAGCATCGCGACTGGCAGGAAAATGTACATGGGAAAATTTTGTTACCGCGTGTCGAATGCTTTCATCGATTGTCCCAGTCACTTCACCGCCCATGGTGTGTGCTACAGGTATATTCATGTAGGCGGCGGCTAGAGTGGTCGCCATGGTCTCAAAGCGGTCACCGACCGTTAGAACAAAACCCGGGCGCAATCGCTCAAAAACACTCGGCAGCTCGAGCAAGCCAAGGCCCGTTGATTTCGCCATTGTTGCTGGAGTCTCGCCCTCTATGAGAGTATGCAACTGTTCGTCTATGGAAAAACCGTCCTTCTGGATCAGGTCGACGACACGTCCATATCGGTCGAGTACAGCAGATGCCATGGCAACGACCTGTAGCGTCAGGCTGGGATGAACCTGAACGGCCCGCATAACAGACTTAATTGAGCTGTAGTTGGCCCTGGAGCCGATAACGATGCAAATATTTTTCATTATTCGAAATCTACATTGGAAAGTTTATGGTCCTTCGTTAGATCACGAAGTGTGGTGCGACCAACAATGTTTTGGTAGTTGGCTGCCAAAATGCCATCCCCCGGTTTTTTGAAGGCTAAATCATTCATCGTAATAATGGATCCCGCGCGCAAATCATGCGCCAATACGATACTTTTCTGGAAGACATCACGCATTTCCCGGTATGGACCGATATCGTTTTTATCGATGGGTGTTTTCAGCATCTCCCATGCGTCTCGTATGCTGCGACAGTACTGCCGAAAGTCATCCGGCTCCATGGCGTTCGCGGCATCGCTGCCGTACATCAGGCGTGAAAATGTAATGTGTTTTTCAATGGTTGTAGCGCCCATAGATGCTGCGGCGATGGCCGCCGCGAATCCGTCAGTGTGATCAGAGAACCCGACAGGCAGGTTGAATCGATCTGCCATTTCAGCAATGATATTCAGGCCAACTCGTTGAGGGGGGCAGGGGTACGCGGATGTGCATTGCATAACAGTCATGGTTCCCAATCCGCTCCGTAGAACGTCAACGGCTTGGTCAAGTTCTGCCCAGTTGCTCATGCCTGAGGATAGGAAAATCTCTTTTCCGGTAGACGCAATTCGTTTCAAAAGCGGTAGATTCGTGACCTCTCCTGAGGGAACTTTGTAGGCCGAGACGCCAACCATTTCCAATAAATCAACGGCTTCAGTAGAAAATGGTGACGACATAAAGGCGAGGCCATTGGCATCGCAAACGTTTCGTAGTTCGATGAGCTGTTTCTTGGTAAACGCCGTGCGCTTGAAATACTCCATACGCGGCTCTCCCTTGAAATAGGCCGGCATTGGCGCATCTGCGAGCGTTTCAACTTCTGCAATATGAGTTTGAAACTTGGCGATGTCAGCACCGCTCAATGCGGCCACTTCAATAAGCTTGCAGGCATTTCCGAAAGAACCATCATGGACGGACCCTATTTCGGCAATGATCAAATTATGATGATGCAGCATTGACCGTAGTCTCCACATCAGAGGGAGCAAGACTTATGCGAGCCAAGCGTTTCTGCAATTCGACGGGGCTCTCAACATCTTCAGCATACATTTTATGCCATACTGGAGAAATTCGTCCGTTTGCGCGTTCAAACCAAGTGCGATGATTTTCGCCGGCAACATCGTGGATTGGTATGCCATAGGGCCGCCCATCATCCAGATGTATAACAAAATCCCTCACGGCAGCTTCAATCTCAAGCGCCGTATTGGGGGCGAGCGAGTATCCTTCAGGTGCATAGTGATCCGAAAGGTCATTAAACAGAACGGGTGGTTTTGGCGTAACCCCGTTGGCATCACGTACGGCTTTGAAATAATGGGTGGCATTTGGTAAAGCAAAAAAATAGGGAAATGATTCCACCATTAACGTTGGTATTGCGTTGATGGTGGCAGGCCATATGCCCCCCCCCGCATTTCCGATCATGATATCTGCCTCGGTGGCCGCGTAAAGCGCAAACAATCGGTCATCGATACCAATAGATTTTGAATCAATAAACGAAGCGCCGAATTCAAGTCGCATTTGTTCAGACAGTTGGCGATCGCCTGTCAGAAAAACCTGATATCCTGAGCCTACCAGATATCGTACGGCATCAAGATATTGACCCACAGACGAGCCCGAGCGGGCCTGGCTGTCAGGGGTCGTTTCATTTCCCTTTTCCCGGAGATACAAACAACAACGCTTGGGCGGTTCACGCCATGTCTCGATTGAGCACCTGCTAACGGCTTCCTCAATGCGCCCACGGCATTTTTTTGAAAGCCGGACCGGGGGGGCAAAGGATGATTTTTCGAGTAACGCATAATAATGAAGTCCCGGATTTCCCGAATTTGGCTCATGCAGTTCAATATTAAGATCCGGCAGAGATTCAAAAAAATCGCTATAACTCAAGATATTTTTTTTGGGCCACAAAAACAGCAGGGCGATTTGTACTTTATCGAATAAAAAAAATCGCCACCGGTCGCACACAAATAAATTTCCTTTTGTGCCTAAGCGCTGAAACGCAATGGGCAAATAAAGAAAATCTATGTCGCACCATAAATTCTTAACGTACTTGTTGTGGCGGAGAGCTGAGCCATATCCGAAAACAATGAGCGATCTTTCCCCCTGATAGTGACGCCGCACCGCATCCGGGCCTATCAGTGTATGGCCGTGTCCCCCTTCCGGGCAGAGAATAATATTTTTTGCGCGAAGCAACGTTCCAAAACAAAAAGCAAGTTTAGAGATTGCCATGCAAAGTGACAGGAAAATGGAAAAAACATTTTCCATGTGCCGAAGCGTAAATTTGAACAGGTTCATTGACTTTTAAGGCTATTACTGCGTTGGGTGAACGCCATACCGAGCACCAGCATCGAGGACTGTTGTTATAATTTCAGAATTAGACAATTTTAGTCATCCTTCGATTCATAGCACTGCTTGCACACCTCCGGGATGTTGCCCGATAAATGCGCGCTTCTGAATTTTTCGTAATCTGCGCCTTTCCAAACCTCGGAAAAACTGAAGGTTTTACTTTCCGCTTGAACTTCGAAAGAATCGGGGTCTGCAATCATGCAACAGGGTACAACGCGCCGGTCTGATGAAACGTAGGAACGTTCAAACGGCCATGGACAGAGTGTTTCTTTATTATCGGCTTTATACTTGGTTGTTACATTCCAGAAAGCCACTTTGACACCTAGGCCCTCGCCCTTTTCGACCAAATCCCAGGCAAGCGATGTGCTTAACGTGTCTTCCACGGTGGCGGCTTGATTGCGCTCCGTCCAATCCTTGTTTCCCCAATCCGTGAGGTTCAGGGAGAATACCATGGAGGTGAATCCCATCTCGTGGGCGAGTTGGATCAAATCATGCATTTGATGGCGATTGCCTTTCTGAACAACCGTCCACATCTTTGTTCGTTCGACGCCTATCTCTTTGCAATAGGCATTGATCAATTTGCAATTTTTGACGACCTGTTCGAAAACAGATCCTTGGCGGATTGATTCAAAGGTTTCTTTATCCGCACCGTCGATGGATATCTGAAGCTCGTTGACCCCTGAATCAATAATTTTCTTGTAATTACCCTTGAGGTGCAGCAATGACGCGTTGGTGACCGTCCGGACCCAGATATGTTTGGAGCGCGCGTACTTGATCATTTCAAAAAATGGCTCGCGCTGGATCATGGGCTCGCCCATGCCCTGTAGCTTGATTTCCACCAAACCGTATTGTTCATCGATAATTTGCTTGAATTCTTCGAACGTCATATCACGGGCGCGTTGCCCTTTATGCCATTCACTGACCTGACACATGGTGCAACGGAAATTGCAACGGCTGACATTCTCGATATCGAGCTTGATGGGCAAATAGTCGACGTTGGAGGATCGCCTGGCAGAGGCGATATAACGATCATAATTTATTTTTTTCTGTGAACCGCTCGCCAGACACAGCTCACGCTCCCGAACGTATGCCGACATGTCCGGCATGGGCTCGGGTTGCGGCAGCTCACGTAGTTCGCGTTTTGCTATGGTTTCATCAGTCATGAGGATCGATCGCTCCGCTTGAACGGGGTCGAAGGAGGGCGGCATTTACAAGGAAGACGTCTGTGAAAAAATTTTACGGGGTGAACCAATAATAATCACCGGTATACCCGACTTCTTTGAACATCGCCTTCCATTCGTCAACATGAAGAATCGTGTTGGCAACCAGATTCCATTTATGTAGCGCATCCCGGTCTTCATCGGTGCTGTACCCGTTAACCTTGATAAAGGCGTGCTTTCTGCTGACGCGCATGATTTCCCGAAGAGATTGCTTTACCCCATCCAGATGGAGATTGTGTATGGTCGCAATGGAGATTACCAGATCAAAGCTATTATCTTCAAAGGGCAGATCGTCACAGCTTGCATGCTGAAGATCTGGTTTAACACTTTCCATGGCGTTCTCGAGGCAGTAGTCCGAGATGTCAATGCCAGCGACAGTACAGGACGGGAGCGCCTCTTTAAAATCATGGAGCATAAAGCCTTTGGCGCACCCGACATCAAGAATGGCGCAGTCATCAGCAAGTGCATAATGATCAATCATGTCCTCAACAACAGGCTTGAAGAATTTTGGATTATAAGAATATCCGCCGAGGCCCAGGCGGCGCGGGCCATCAAAATACTCTCGGCCGAACTGTTGGGCGATTAACCGTTCTTCTTGCGTGACTTTGGCCCGTTCTTCCACCATATCGGCGCGCTTGGATATGGGATAGCGTCGCATCAAATCTATTTTAGTCATTAAACATCCCAGATTAGAGCGGATTTATTTCATCGGATTGATAGAAGGCATGCATTTTTTTGAGATCGCGATTAAAAATTTTATGATAGACGGAGCTTAATAAATTCTCATCGTGACCAGGTTCATTCTTAATCACATTAAACAGGCGCTGAACCTCAATATCTAAAAAACAATAAGTTTTGCTTTCGCTCCATATGCTGATGCTTAGATCATATTCATCAATTGCACTTATTAATACATCTATCGCCACATCCGAGCCATTGTTGAGAAAAGCAAAGGCTGCATATTTCAGGACCTGCGCACTAGTCTTTTCCGGATTTTTTTCATGGTCACGAAACAATCGTTCTTTTCGACATAACCAGACTCCATCGCAGCTTATCAATGTTCCATAGCGGCTCCCGGTTGCAAAGGCATTCCGGTGTATGCCCTTGCCGTCATAACTTAGGTTCATAAGGTAGAAGCCGCAATTTAGTAATAAATCATGCACACTTGAGAAGAGCGGGACGTCCTTAAACACATGATCAAAATGAACCTCACAACGCAACCCAAGGATATTCTCGCCTAGTTGATTGAGGCTACCTTGTAATATGGCGAGTTCACTTCCTTCAGTGTCGATTTTCATAAAATCGACACTCACTCCTTCGTCAATACAATATTCATCAAGTGTAAGGGCTGGCGCAGTGTAAACGTCAACCATACGCCCTTCACCTTTACGCGCGCCTCCAAACCAGACCGAGTCTGTATTTGGCTCAAAAACCGAACTCTGCCCATTATGCTCGAGCACATTAATAGAAAGCGTGCCTTTCTTGTCAGAAAGGGCCTTGGGAACCGCTTTGTAGTGAACGGGGCTCTGTGCATATTTCTGGTTTAATCTATCGGCTTCTAACGCGTCCGGCTCGAACGCCACATAGATCATCTCCCCCTGAAATGCTTTCCAGCTTGGGTGGATTCCATACCGTCCTCCCGCATCAATAACCAGCGATGTAATCAATCAAAAAACTCCTCTTTGGGGATGTATGTAGAACAGTATGCATTTCTACCTAGGCCATCCCTATTTCTTTCATGCGCGCGATGTTCACATAACCGGTATCATCGAGAGAATTTGGAATCTTGCCGGCATCGAAGGCATCGCAAAGGTCGCTGACGGCATCTTCAATTGTGTAACGTGGTTTGAAGCCGATCATGCTTTCGATCTTTTCGCATGTAATCCGGTAAGACCGGATATCGTCCGACGGCGTCGTCTTGATGGTAATATCACCGCGGGTCGTTTCGCGGGCCTCGACAACGGATTTAACAATATCGGCGATGTCGGATACGGTTTGGTTCTGGTATCCGGCATTGAAACATTGTCCGGCGATTTTTTCATCCGGCTCTTCCAATAGCTGCAGATACAGGTCTGTCATGTCCTGGATGTGCAGGTTCGGGCGGTACTGTGACCCTCCGAAGACGGTGATCTCACCCTTGTTGACGGCATGATTGGTGAGAACATTCACCGTCAAGTCAAGCCGCACCCGTGGCGAATAACCGCAAACGGTTACTGGACGGATGCTGACACAGGTGAAGTCATCCGCCTGGCGCTCTAACATGATGTCCTCACACATGGCCTTGTAGCGATTGTAATCCGTGACCGGAATACGGGGATGGTCTTCGGTGACGCGGGGATCATCACTCAACCCATAAACGCTGGAACTGGAAGCAAAGATAAAACGCTTCGCGCCGGCACTCTTGCAGACATCGATTAGGTCGGGAAAGCAATCTAGATTTACAGTTTTAGCCAGCGCTGGATCAAGATCACAACTTGGATCGTTCGAGATACACGCCAGATGGATAACGGCGTCGCAGTCCTCGATCGCAGCGTGGAATGCTGCTGTGTCCCGGATATCGCCCTTGATTTCGATCAGGTTATCATTAGGCCGAACAGCGTCAAAAACGGCAGGGCCGTATATATAGAGATCAAACACCTTGACCCGATATCCCCGCTCAAGCAATTTGGGGATCAGGATGCCGCCAACATACCCCGCGCCGCCAGTCACCATAATTGTCTTGAATTTAGGCATTTCTTATTCCTTGCGATTAGGCTGTAAGTGTCGATAACACGTCTACAACTTTTTCTGCTGTAAGGCCGTGGAGATTGAACAGAAAATCCTGTGAGCCGACCTCATAGGTAAAGACATCAGGGATACCAAGGCGCTTGAATGGTATGGCGCATGAATTTTCCGCTAGAACTTCAGCAACAGCGCTGCCGAGACCACCAATCACGCTGTGTTCTTCCAGCGAGACAATGGCCCGTGTTTCTCGCGCGGCGGTCACAATGGCCTCCGAATCCAATGGCTTGATGGTGTGCATGTTGACCACCCTGCACGCAATGCCGCGGTCAGCCAACAAATCGGCCGCCTTCAGGGCGATGTCGAGAATCGGCCCTGCGCCGATGATTGTCACATCACTCCCTCGGCGCATGGTCGTCGCTTGGCCGAGCTCGAAATCGCAGGCACCCTCATAGAGCGACGGCTCGCCATTTTTGCCAAGACGCACATAGGCAGGGCCATTCAGTTCATACGCTGCACGAACTGCGGCACGGGTCTCGACCGGATCAGAGGGTGTCAAGACGGTCATGTTGGGCAAGGCCCGGAGGATAGCCACATCCTCAATAGAATGATGCGTTGGCCCAAGAATATCATATGACAGTCCGCCGCCTACCCCAATGATCAGAACAGGCTGGTTCTGCATGGCGACATCAACGCGAATTTGTTCGAAAGCGCGCATGGTCAGGAATGGAATGATCGTATAAACGACCGGGCGTTTGCCACTCATGGCCAGCCCTGCAGCCATTCCCATCATATTGGCCTCGGCGATCCCCATATTCAGGTATCTACCGGGATAATCATCCCTGAATTTATCAAACACCTTGAAGCCGATATCGCCACTCATAAGCAATACGCCCGGATGCTCCGCCGCTATGTCATGCAGCTCGTCAATGAAGGCGTTTCTCATGATGCGATCAACGCTTCCAGTTCGACGCGCGCCATTCTTGCTTCCTCTTCGCTGGGGCCGCGATAATGCCACATGGTCACATTTTCCATGAAGCTGACACCTTTACCCTTGATGGTGTTGGCAATAATTGCATGCGGTTTATGCAAGCGTA
>FLOH01001411.1_pt1 | contig 37672 bp, 22 predicted proteins | sample 756751 | NCBI WGS metagenome assembly FLOH01 (sample SAMEA4026879, study PRJEB14308) | marine metagenome | biome: coastal water; material: water | depth 74 m
CTGCCGAACCCTATCTTCGTCGGCAGCGTCAGATGTGTTTAACATGTCTAGGGTGTGTTGTGTTAGCATATCTCGGGAAATTTGTTTTAGCATGTCTGGGTTTTTTGTTGTTAGCATGTCTCGGGAATTTATTTGTAGCATGTCTGGGGTTGTTGAAGCCTATGTCTTTTATATCTGCTTTTTGAAGCTTACTAATTACACCTTTTGTAGTTGTGGCATCTTCAAAAGAAGGTGTTCGTTTACTTGAAGGTTTATTTGGAGACGGCGAAGTGTCTTTAGACGTCTTCATAGACTCTATTAAATTAAAGGCGTAATACTCCGTATAGGAGTTTTCGAGTTCTTGCGCTGTAAGTGCTAGAGCAGCACTTGCCATAGATTCACGATTAAATAGCCCAAGATTATCACCTTCCTTTATAGCCTTTATGCTTTCATCAGTAAGTAGAAGTTCTGAGTTTAAAAAAGCTACATTCGCATCTAATTCTGCCGATGTAAAAAGGTCTAAACCTTTTGTCTTCTTCTGCTCTTCGAGGAGAGTTTCAAGAATCTCTTTATATCCTTGAAGTTTTAGCAACTGTTCTTGAACTACGCCGGCCGCCTTTTCCATAGCTTGAAGATGCTTAGTCTCATCTTTTCTGAAGTTTTTAATGTCTTGGAAAAACGACATTTTTAATGTCTCAAGCACATCTTTTTCTTGCAACTCTTTAGCGTACTTAGTATTAATAGCAGTAGCTTGCTCAAGAAGTTGTTTAGCTTTTATCTTACTAACACGTAGAGCATCGGATACTTGATCAACTGTTCTTAAGTTTCTATCCCAAACAGCATTATAAGGCATCCCCTCCATGGTGTTAAGAGCCTCCTGTCTTCTACCCTCAATCTCCTGAAGGTTCGCTAATCCAGTAGCCTTTAGCATATTCTCTATACTACCGTGCATTTCAGTAGCATATAGATTTAGATTTGGTGGATTGTTTTCAAGCTCTTCAATACTAACAAGAACTTCAAGTTGATTTTCTATGTCTTGAGCAAGACCCTTTAAGATCTCCTCTCCCTCTTTTATAGCTTTCTCTGCTTTTGCTATAGCATCTCTTATAGGTTTAACTTTTATAAACTTTCCGTTTTTATCTCTAACTTTTCCTTTTTCAAGTCTATCTATATTTTCTACAAGTTCTGATAGATATAGATCCATAAGATCTTCATACTCTTTAACTTGCTGCTCTAGAGAAAGAATGCTTCTTTTAGTTACCTTTTTAGCCTCTACAGCTTTAGCTAAAAATTCTTCAAGCCTTTTTTTATCTGCAGCAGTTTTAGCTTTTTCTGCAGCTTTTTCTGCTTCTGTTTTATCCTCCTCTACGTGATTTATCTTCTCAATAATATTTTGAATAGCTTGAGGACGATATGTAGGATCCATAAGTTGCTTATACAACTCTGCAGCTTTTTGCCTTCTACCTCTAAGTTTTCTAAGATCTGTAAGGTATCTATACACCTCTTGTTCATTAACAGCCGCACCTTCAGGATCTGAAGCTTTCCAAGGAGCTATTATTTCGTCAAATTCTTCAGGGGATAATGTTTTTTCATCACCTAAAATCTTTAAAGCTTCTTCTAAAGCTAGTTTATCTGCATAAAGACTTTCTAAAGAAGCATCAATCTCTCGAAGTTTTTCAAGAGGCATAGTTTTTTCCCCTGCTTTTTTCTTAGCTTCTAAAGCCTTAATATTCTGAGATGTAATAGATAAATAGCTTCTTAATTCCCCGTCTTGTGAAAAGGCCCCTATGTCTACAATACGAGTATTTCCATCTTTATCTACATACTGAATAGCATCTGTTCTATCTTCCTTCCCTTTAAATTTGCCCTTTACTACTTTACCATCAGTTTGAGATACTACAGTTCCTCCCGTAAGCCGTGCAAGCTCTGCAGTCATAGCAGTCTCTCTCTCATCAGCATTATCAATTACAGAGAGGGAGTGAATAAGTTGTTGACGTAAAAACCCCATAGTACCAGGTTCCATCATTCCTAATACTTTCTCTCTATAGCTAAGTCTTAAGTGGGAATCTACTTGATCTGCAGAATTTTTTATTGCTTTTGCTCTTCTATTTACGTTTTCCACTACAAGAGCTTTTCTTGCATCTAGTTCATTGTCGGGGAGATTCTCTACAGTATACGATCCCCACGCTCTAAATTCTTCTGGGGACATTTCTGATATTGCCTTAGACTGATCCTCAATGCTTTGAAAATCTTCCTGTATAATTCTCGCCATAACAAAATCAAAGAAGTCATCATGTTCAAGATCTTTTACAAGAGCCATATCTCCTGACTCATAGGCTGAATCCAAGAGACTACTTCTTTTTCCTACATTCTGAAAGAAGTGCATATTAGCCCTTAAGGCCGAGAGAACATCCGGATGCTTATCCTGCATTTCCTGCAGGAAGTTGATAGTCTTTCTTCTTGCAGTGGTTTCTTTATGAGCCTGAACTAAAGTTGTATTTACTCCAGGTAAACCTAAAAATCCTAATCCAGCACCTATAACTACTTCAGTAAGTCCTTCATCCGTAGTATAAGTTTGATCTCCACCTTCTAGAAAGGAATCCCATGTTGAACTTATAATGTCCATCATACCAGAATCATCTCTGATACCAGATAAAAGTGCGTAGTCGGCAGCAGCTCTTTGCATAGTGCCCTGCAGGCCCTCCTCTACAACTCCTTCATAGAATCCTTTTCCTACACCTGTACCAAGAGTTCTTGCCCAGTCTCCCGCCTTTATAGCTCCAGGATTCTTTGCAAGTTCTAATGCTTTTCTACCAAAATTGGTCCTTTTTAAACTTTCTCTTAAAAGACCTTTACCTTTAGCTTTAGCAAACTTTGAGGTTTCTTTTAAAAATGTTCCTCCAGGTATTTGTCTAAGAATATTATGAGCACCTAAACCGTATAGTCTAGGTATCATAATCATATTGCTCGCACCTACAAGGCCGAAATTGCCTGCAAAAACTATATTAGACATCTTTGCGGAGGCGTCATGAATATCTTGCCTTTCCTTTACCGTTAAAGCGTTGAATTTATCTTCCTCGCTCATTGTAGCTATGTCTTCAGGGGAAAATCCTTTCCCTTCTAATGCTACGTTTGTATAGTTTGCTTTACCCGTATCATAAGTATGTCTAGACTCTATTCCTGATTCGTACGCAGCTCCTGTTCCAAGCTGACGTATCATTTTACCTGTACTTAGAATAGTTTTTGTATTTGCATACTTTCCAGCCCGCATACCTATTCCACCAAGCCTGTTAGATAAAGCCGCATTCTTAAATAGTCTTGATGCTCTTGCCAATAATCCTACAGTCCCTACAGCTTGTACTCCAGAAGCACCTCCCCATGTAGCGGCTGTTAAAGCTGATAGTCCCATTTCAGTAATGACTGCACCTGCAAGAAAGCTAAGGCCGTTAAGTACTTTATCAGCATAAAAGTTTGCTGTACCCGCCTGATCCCACAAACCTTTTTCTCTTTCAGCCCTAGTATAATGGTTTGGGAGGGCCTCATCAAACCACTCATTTACTTTATCGATATCCCTAGCAAACTCGTTATTATAAAAAGAGTTCCATTCTCCGTCACGTATACCAGAGTAAATTCCTTGCCCTAAACCTATAGTTGATCCATAGACATTAACAACAGTTTTACCCCCAAACTTCAATATACCATTACCCCACTTATCTCCTGTACTTTGAGTTGCCCCTCTATAATCTGAAACATCATCTAACTGTTCAGGGATAGAAATTTTACGATCTTGTTTGTACTTTCCAAAATCATCATCCATGTACTGCCCGACATTTTCTACAGGAGCACCTAAAGACTCTGCTTGCATTGCACCTTCAGCTACAAGAAAGTTTTTTAAGAAATTATCTTCAGGGATATCAGAGGAATAGCCCTTATCATAAGCACCACTTTCTACATTAGACCCGGAGAAATTAGAAGAATTTTCAAGAATATCTTCAGCTGAAAGGTCTTCGAGACCTCCTGTCTGATACTTGGAACTTTTATTCATATTTTATAAAAATTTATTTCAAAAAATCGGTATTTCTTGTAATTTCTTGTCGCGCAAAAAGGGCTCCTTGAGTATCTCCGGTTTGATAGCTTGATTCTATAGTACCTTTTATAATCTCTCCTAACATATTAGGATTAAATCTTGTTTTAGTACTTGTGTTTGTACGTGAGTCTATATATGTAACTAAAATACTATGAGTTATATTACCTGATGCATCTGCAATGTAATCATTCTCATATTTAATCTTGTTGTATGTAACGTCTTTTCCTCCATTTGTAACTTGATTGGTCATTAGAGGTACATCAATTGTTTTAGATTTACCATCTATTCCGGTAGCTATAATATCTGACATTGCTCCTATTTCTCTCCACTGTGCAAGAGGTTTATCGTTAAGTCCTAAAACAAGATTATGCACTCTACCCTTGCTATCAGTGTAAGTAATTTTTGTTCCACCTGCTAATTTTCCTCTTGGATATACTCCACTAATACTTACGCTACCATTTGTATTTGGATCTATTCCTGCAAGAGCTAATGGAAACTGTTTTATATAATCAGCATCTATGCCGGTTCTATCTGTCTCATCGTCAAATTCTTTTAAAGTAAGAACTGCCCCTTTAGAATTATCTTCATCGTCCAAAGAGACTATTTTTAAATCATTAGCACCTTGTGCAAGCTGGGCTTTAGCAGCATCCATACCTACAGGATTCATAACGTAGGTTTTGGTTATTTGAGTCATAGGACCTTTAATTATCGCATTATAAAGTCTCTTTGTATAATCCTTGGTAGATTCTCCGTCCAATTGTGGGATTTTGTTACTAAAATTCTTGAGCAGCCACATTGCTTTACCTACTAAATCTTTCGTGCCTAATCTAGTTATATCACCGTCAACTTCTCTCAACTTATCTTCTACTCTTTTAAGTTCTATAAGAGGCGAGGATACTGAGGACTCACTAAACCCAAAATACTCATCAAGTTTTTCTACAGTACTTAAATCTCCGATAGGCCTCTGTACTTTTTCCTTTAAGGCATCATCCTCAAAAATTTCGTCCCACTCAGCATCTTCTACTGCAATTGCTTTACTTGCGTTTACTACGCTGCGTGTATCAACATTAATTTCAGGAAGATTATTTATAACTGTAGTACTACCTTGAGGTATGCCGCTATAGCTAATATCCATTCCTATCTGAGTCTGACCTGCAGTTCTAAGATCATTTAAAAGAGCATCTTGAATCTCTTGGGCACTATTTAATCTTGAAATAGATTTAAGTTCTGCTTTTCCAAATCCCGTAGGGACAGCTATCTCATCTTTTGTTGGGCTTAACTCAAGAGCAAGAACTGCAGCTCTCTGTTGCCCTTCAGGTGTTCTACTATACATTTCTAATAACTTTTCTGCTAATCCCTCTACCTTCCCTTCAGTTATAGCTTGTCCACTCATTATGAATTTTTTAGCTGTTTCGGCATCTATATCCATTCCCTTGTCCTTATAAGCTTTTATCATATTTTTTATAAAGACAGTATCATTAGCTATACTCTGCATCATCTTATAGGCTCTAGCTTGATGATCTAAGGTTTTATCTGAATTTCCTAAATAAGCACCTTGTACCCCCGAATCCCACTGATCTCTTAAATCTATCATAATAGGATTTTTATCTGCATCTTCGTTTGCTACACCAAATTGACGTTTATTAGGGTCTTTATAGTCTTCAGCAGTAAAAGGTGTGCCATCAGGATGCATCATTTCCGGAACCTCATAGTACTTTTTGTACTCATTAGGGTTAGCAGCTATTTTTGCATCCTCTTCTTTTCTTTTGGCAAAAGTCTCTACAGAATTTTTAACCTTATTATCAGTCATAAAGCGAGTTACAGCATCAGATACAGCAAAGCTTCCTAAATCAAATCTTCCTGTTTTAAGGACACCTTCCATATCACTATTAACTCCGGCAGTTAATTCATCCACATACTGCTTATCGTTATCAGTTACTTCTAAAGCGCCTATAGCTCTTTGAGTTATATCATACTCTGCTTTATTAATATCAAATTCTTTTTTTGTTCTATCAGCCAACTCTTCTCTACGGCCTGTAGCAAAGTTTGACTCATAAGGAGTAAAATCAAATGTTTTGTAGTTTTCTTGTGCCATAGCGTATTATGATTTTCTTTCTTCGGCTAATTTTAAATGAATTGCTTTCCAAATCTGAGCAGGAGTATATTCCTTGCCTGTATCAGGATTTATTGTGCCTACCAATTTTTCATATGCACCTGGTTTTAGTTCGTAAGGATTCACTCCATCAGGAAGTGTAGCATTAATATACTCTTTTCTATACATTCCAGAAGCAAGTTCGTTTCCAAGTTGTCCTGCTACAGATCCAATATACTTTTTACGCATGTTTTCAAAGGACTCTTTTCTAAGACCTTCATTTCTTCTAGATTCAGATTCAACTATATCAGTTTGTCTATTAGCCTCATCAACTCTCATTTGCGCATCAAGATTAATTTTCTGTTCGTCCGTACTTGCCTGTCTATTTTGATCATAAATATTTTGAGCAGCCATCTCTCCAGCTCTTAAGCTTGTCATTCTAAGAGCATTTTCTCTTTGAGTTGCTCCTGTACCTGTAATGGCTCTAGAATCTCTTTTAGCACCCCTAAGCTCAGACTCTCTAAATCCTGCCTGCTTATCTTTAGCCCTATCTATGTATATTTCATCAGCTGTAAGCTCTCTTGCATTGACAGTTTCTGCGGGGTTATATTCCTGCCTTAAGTTCATAGCTATATCACCTATCCCACCAGCCAGACTAGCCATAGGGGCTCCATATTCAGCAAAGAATTTTCCAGCTCCTGTTCTTGAAACTCTATCACTAGGTGGTGGTGTTGGTGGAACTGGTGGTACTATAACGGCTCCTGCAGTTTTATATTTTGTAAGACCCCCATACTTTGCATAAAGCTTACTAGGATCTCTTTTAGCTGCAAGCTCTTGTTCTACTCTTAGTGTTTCCACATCTCCGGGTCTAGCTCCTCCTTTACGAAGCTCTTCAAACTTCTTAGCAAAGCTCATACCTCCTGTTTTAAGATGGTCTGACCATATATATTTTTTAGGGGCATTTCCTCCGTGCTTCATTTCTTCTATAATCTCTCCTCCTTCAAGTTCTGCATCGTTCACACCATCTCCACTGAGATCCATGGCTATTCCACCATTTTCATGAGAAGGACCAGTTACTTTTTGATATCCTCCTGCCATATACTTCATTAATCCACCATTTTTATGCCATTGAATGGGCTGTGCTGGGGCAGGTTTTGATGTAGACATTCCTCTTTGTTGCCTAACTAAATCGGCATCTGCTTTCATTTGAGGAGTAATTAGCTTAATAGGTGCTGCCGGAGCAAGCATAGGAGCGAGCCTTGAATTTTGTATAGGCGCACCTGCCGTAGGTCCTCCCGTTTGAAATTCCCTCATACCACCATATTTAGCTAGTCCAGATCCTTGGCTATAATAGTTTGTAGCAGCATTTCTATCTAAGCCTTCTTGTCTCCTTTCATCTTGAGACTCTTTATATTTTATCCGATTAGCTACACGCTCATCATAGGACGTACCTAAATTTCCTTGTTTAGCTTGATAAGAAGCTTTAGCCCCTTCAGCAGCAGCCATTGTAATAGCTCCTGCTGCAGCAGGAATAAACGCTAAAGGTCCCCATGCTGCAGATGTTGCTAATAATCCAGACCCAACCGCTGAGGCTGCAGATGAAGCCTTTATTTTTTTATTATACTGTTCAAGCTTCGCTTTAGTTTTCTTATCATAGTACCCAGAAGGATCATTAACTTTACTGCTTGACGCAAGACTTGCTATTGCTCCAACGGTTCCTGGTACTGCCCCTAAAGCTGTAGTTGCTATTTCCCCTTTTGTCATTTGTTGAGGCTTGGGTTTTTTGTCTAGGTATTCCCCATACCCCATTTCTTTAATTTTTTCTTGGGCTGCCTGTTTCCCATCAAACTCAGGTGTAATAGTACTATCTAATGTTCTGTCTGTTCCAGAATAAGCGGAATTAGAAGGGTTAAAACCTAGATCTGCATTAACTTGGTTGAAGTCTACAGGTGTAAATCCATAATTATTATTACCTGTAGCACTTCCAGTGTTAAATCCATAATTATTATTACCTAAAGTACCTGACCCAAAAGTATTATTTGATCCAAAAGTAGTACCTCCCCCAAAAGTATTACCTGTAGTAGGTGTAAAGCCTGTAGTGTTTCCATAGAAACTTCCTATAGTAGGTCCACTAGAGTAGGTAGGTGTAAAGCCTGAACTTCCGAGTGCTGGGCCTCCCCCTATATATTTTTTAAGAGGATTTTTTGTAATTGTCTTCTTAGACTTTACCGGGGATTTCTTTTTAGAGTTTTTCATCGCAATTGGATTCTATACAGAGCTTCTGTGTTATACAAATTTATCAAATTATTATCAAGGTTGTTGCATATAAGTCTAAATGCTAAGAACCTATCTATAAACTTACCTCGTTTATTCCAAGGTTTTGTTGTGTCTATGTACGCAGTATTGAGTACTTCATTCATTCCTTCTACATTGAACATAGCTAAAGATGCTGATGTAGGTACGGGTGCAGGAGATGTACCTGCCACTGTAGTATTTACAATACCGTAGTTACTACCTGAAAATCCACCTATAGGACCAGTATAGTAAATAGAAGGATCATTAATTTCTACAGACATATCTCGAAACTGATTTATTTTCCAAGATCCGTCAGTTTTTCTTGTGTTTATAAGGTACTCTAAAGGAGAGTTTCCAGAGTTTGCACTAGAGTCATAAAGTATAAATGAGGTAAATCCTGCATTAAGGTCTTTAATATCTCTTCTCCCGGATGCTTGAGGTTCAAATACATCTGCTAGCCAGTTAAGACTATAGAATAGTTTATTCTGTCCAGACTGTAAGTTATGTACCACCTCTATCTCAAAGCTATAGGTTGTTCCATAGAACCTACCTAAAGGAGATGCATTGGCATGTCTATAGATTCCTCTGTCTATAGCTACTGATTCTCCTTGTATAAAAGAGAAAATATCTATTCCTGAAGTACTATACATGTAAGGAACATAGTCATGGAAAGAAGTCCAGCTTCCCCCTTTTCCTTGTGTACCATCCATAGTAAAAGATACTGTCCATCCACTTTGTTCAAAGTATTGTGAATTATCTGCAGTTATTTCAAGCTCTTCCCAACTAGAAAGTGTTTCTCCTGCAGTTCTTGCAGGTATATAGTAAGAGCCATTTACCCATACGATACCAGAAGCATTTGCCGTAGAAGCATCTCTAGTGGTTGCAAATACTCCTGAGTAGTTAGCTATAAAGTACTCTGTAGGTAATATATCTCTCTTTGTAAGTAAAACTCTAGAGTATCTTTCATCCCATACAGCATGGAATCCCATACCCTCTATAGGACTATCTATCATACCATCAAACCCATAAGCTTCTAAAGCAAAAGGTATGTTCTCTTGTAGCCATCTTTGTAGCCCAAAGGAAAGAGCTGCTAAGTCTACAGGAGCCTCACCTGCCGCTAAAAATATCTTCCTTGTTTTTACATCTACAGAGAAGTACCCGAATGGAGTTACAATAGATGCCCACTGAGCCCTTGTACCCATATAGCCTGTATCAGCCATTTTAATTTCATCTGGATCTTGTGCAAATAAATCTCCACTACCTACGTAGGCATCTGTTCCGTCTCCAAGCTTCATTTTCTGCTTACCCTTTGTTCTATATAGGGTATCCTCCATGTGAAAATAGAGTAGGTTATCAGAGCTTACAAGTTTCCAAAGTTCTCCTTTATGTGTAGGGAGTTCTCTGTATTGGTCCACTCTAAAGATTCTATAGGTATCAATGATACTATCTCTTTGGAGTTTATCAGATCTTATAACTCTTGCAGGGTGCTCTTCAACTACATCTTCAGTTATAGGTTTAGGTACAACTGCCTTTACATTATTTACTAAAGAGTAAGCCTCATTATATTTCATGTTACCCGTCTCATCATCAGGAGCGTAACTGAGATCTACATCTGCTTTAACATCTAATACATCTGCTGCAGAACCTCCTGGGAAGTACATACTATCAGGATTTTCAATATGTCTAAAATTGATATTATCTGTAGACTCTACAATCACAAATACTAGAGATTTCAAATCTCTGCTACTAGGAAAGAAGTTTCTATCTCTTCTCTGTTCTCTAGAGGTCATTCTATACCCATATCTACAGATATAAGTATCTCCTCCAAATATACCTTCAGGTGTAATCCTCGAAGTTTTAAAGTTTGCAGGCCTATCTCTATAAGTTTCTCCCACTACAAAATTATTAAAGGCTTTTCCTACTACTTCATATCCGGTCCATACAAGATCTTGCACATCAAATCTATCATAGATATCAGTTTTAAATGCTTTAAGATTTGCCATGTGCAACTGCAAGCCTGTCTGGTTCCTATTATTTGAAGGAGCATTAGGAATGCCTGCAGTATAATCGTAATAGGAAATTTCCTCTCCATTTATAGGTTGCAAACCAAAGTTACCATATTGCCATCCTGTAGGATCGGTAGGACCTGTGTGAGATATTAATGAAAACGGAAATTGAGGTCCTGCAAGTTTTAATGCTAGTAAACTTTCTCCTCCTATATTATAAATATCCTTTTCAAATCCAAAAGGTTTTGCCTTTAACCACTCCCCTCCATTTAAAAATCTTTTTGCTTTGTTTGATATAACACAGTTTAGAATTACATTTCTAGGTACATTATAATCTCCACTACAGAAAAATGCTGTATAGTTTTGAGGTTCTAGACATGAACTATCTCCTTGTCCAAGAGTGGGGTCTGCTTCTACTTCATCATTGTAAAAAGTTGTATTCCCTTTAAATTGGAACATATCTAAAACATACTGCAGTTTTATGTGTGTAGCAGAACTTATATTCTTTCTACCGTTTAACAGATAAAAGTCATGGAAAGAATAAGTGGTAGGTAGAAAATTATTATAGTCATGGTATAAATGTCCAGGTATACCTGAAGGATACCAATAGTCTGACTTATCTATCACTACATCCGTATTCTCTTCTCCTACGCATCCTGCAGTATCACTATCTTTTTGAGGGGACATATAATGTAATGGAGATTGTCCAAGTACAGTTCTATTAGGATGTGTCCTATCTGCATGATAGATTCTAAATCCTTGGGCTTGATCTGCAATAGATTTAGGAACTTTAAGATTGCCTAATTCAAATCCTAAAGCTTGTACTTGATGCTCAAGATTAAGTCCTGGATCACTTTCTTTTAATATAGGAGTACATACTGCCCATGCTATCCATCCTGGTCTAATTGTTGCATTCATGCGTGGAAATTCTCCCACTCTAAGATTTGTAGTAGCGTTATTAGGTGGAGGAGGACGATCTTTTTCAGAATCCTCTATTACAACTTGATTACCTCCTATATTAAGAATTGTTCTTCCGTATCCAATATTTCCACAACTTGGCTCATTATTTGGACCATTTGTTCCTGATACTCTTCTCCACCCAACCATTACATCTACATCTACAGGAGGAACAAACCCACTATATTCCCATTCTATCTCTTCAGGATTATCAGCGCACCATTCCCAGTAGTAATAAGGAGAAGAAAAAGGGTTATTAGAGTATTTTCTAAGAGGTCCTTGAAATTCAGTAGCATTAGGATTGGTTCTAAAATTTCCAGGAGGAAAGCAAGTATTGTTAGTGTTATTCCAATTTGTACCCGACTGCTGCATGTCCGTAGGTATGTCTGCCCATTGATTTAGTTCACTTGAACTTGTAGTTTCTCCAGGTAAATCATTTTCAGAAAATCCCCACATTTTATAGTGGTCACTTCGACTAGTAGATCCAATTAGCTCACCTCCACTTCCATTTGCATCACAATCTCTTAAACTCTGAAACCATGACCAATAGATTGTAGTTTTCATACCTGTATTAGTTCCACTAGCAATATCTGTAGCATTACTACCTAATACAGTTGTTCTAGTTAGATTATTATTACTTGGGAATCTATGGTGTCTTACATTTACTTTACGAAGAGTATCATAAGCTGCATTAGGATTTTCAGCATCTACTACTTCAAAATCTTCAGAATCTGGATAAAACTCATTAAGGTTATTCCAAAAATTCATATGGTTAGCCCCACTAACTGGTGAAAAATCATACCATTGGAAAAAGTGAGATATAGGATTTTGTGCTGACCCTGTAATATGCATTATAGACCAGTTAGTAGAGCCACTACCATATAAGGTGGCGTCTTCATCAACCCTGTCATTAGGGGGCCAGTTATTCGTCCATTCTCCCACTATGTTTCGTTGGAGTTCATTCACTTGAGAGATAGGCACATCCTTTAAAGGTGCTCTACCTGGAATATGGTAAGCATAACTCATGCTACCATCTTTTAAGATAAAAGCTATGTAGAATGCATATACTTCTTCTCTTGTATACCCCTTGTATTTAAATATGTTATTTGCATCTCTATATCCTTGAGACCTATCACTAATAAAGATTGAATCTTTCTTTTGAAGATTTGCAGTACTTAATTGAAAAGGATCAAAAGGATTTAAAGATTTTACTACAGACGTAAGACTTATAAAGTTTGCATACTTCTGATACCCTAAATCTATTTTAGATCTTAAGTTGCCTAAATACAAGGTGCCATCAAGTTGTGTAATAGTTTTAGCATGCGTATATGATACAGTGTCAATTACTACATCCTCTACAGAAAATAACTCTGAACCTCTATCTCCAGAGAATACCACCTCTATTTCATAGTCTTCTGTAACAGTATTATAATGGTGGTCAAGTATTTCTATCTCTGGTAACTTTCTTGCTTGTCTACCTTCTCCTATATCAAATACCACTGCAGCATTTAGATATCTATAATCAGGGTTAATGTTAGACACTTTCCAACGTATAGTTTTACCTGAAGGTATTCCTGCAGGTGCTCCGTCATAAGAGTCAATAGGACTTATACCTTCTGGAGCTGGTACTATAGACACAGGATTTACCACTGTTACAAAGTTTGTAGATGTAAAATCGTCGTCTTTATATCCAAGTGCGAGATAGTAAACTCCTGTTTTACAATCTCCTCCCATATGTATATGCACACTATCTACGTGAGGTACAGGACCTGTATTAGGAAATAAGTCTAAAACACATATAGGATCTGGGTTTTCAGTCGTATTAGGATTTATTCCATATATATAAGTAGCGGGACTTTCTTTTTGCCGTGTAATATTTAATGTACGAGGAGGATTAAGATCATCTGTCCAATACATTACAAGATCATTATCTCCTTGCTCTATAAATTCTCCTTCAATAGGATTTGAAATTTGAAAGTTAAAGGCTCTTCCTATAGGAGACCATGTAGGGTCAGCATTTACTTCAGGGAGTCTTAGAAGAGAGTTATAGTCAGAGTTATAGTATATACCTATCTCATTTCTTCTACCAAAAGCCACTGTAGGATCGTCTACAATTAGGAATACTACAATTTCATTATCTGTAAGAGGAATAGTTCCAATTACAGTACTGTACTCAGGCAAAGATGCCATAAGAGTATTCCCTTCCTCATTAGATATCGCACCAAGGCTTCTATTTAGTATTGCATTTTTTGCATATCTAACAGTTCCTGCAGGCTGATCTATATGAGAAGTATCTTTAAATAGCCCTTTAATATATCTTATAGAGGAAGCTGACTGCTTTCCTTGTTCTTGTTCAGCCATTTCTAAAAGTTATCTGATGTAAATTGTTCTCTATCGTTTAAACTTTCAAAGAATGTTGAGTGAGCATTTATGTCTGGTACTAATCTCACCCACTGATTCATAAAAGATTCGTACTTATCAATATCTGGGTAGTTTGCAGAGTTACGTGCCTGTGTACAGTAGTTCTGCCACATATTTTCTGCGTACTCGTATCCAAGTTTTGTATTACGTCCAGTAATACCTTGTAGTAATAATTTCTTATAGATATACCAAAACATTGCCTCTCTGAAAGAAATATCATCCGGTACAAGAGGATAGCACTCCTCATCTGTAGGGAATGCCATATAGCTTATGCAAATCTTACCTGTTGCAAAAGAAGTCTTAACATATCCACAGTCTATAATATAAGTATCCTTATACCTTACAGTTGCATTTACACACCCGTCACAATGAATGCTATTATGAAATGTAGATGCACCGTACTGTAAAGGTGAAAGGCAACTTCCTCCAGTAAAATACATATTTGTAAGCACCTTTAAGTTTACATTGAGATCTCTTAACTGATTATTAGAGGCGACTCTATAGGCGTTAAGATCTACTGTTGTTGGCGTTGTCACCGCTGTTAACTGACTTGAGTAATTAAGTATATTAGAGTTTAAATCTTCAATTTGATTTGTTACAGTGTTTATCTGTGAGTCTATAGCCGAAGACACACAAGTATTTACTGCTACCTGATTAATGTAGTATAAATCTCCTGGTAAGCATCCTTTATGGTCAGTAATATCTATAACCATTTGCTTTTGACATAGCTGAGGAGAAGAACCTATATGCTCTAAAGCCTCTCCAATCCATTCTACAGCGTCATGCACAAAGTTAGCAGTACTAGGTTTGATATCCCTGAATACTTTTCTAATAATTTCCTTACTGGATACGTTCTTATAGATTGCCATTTTTATATTCTTTGAATCTTAGATAAGCAAGATCATCATCTTTTATCAGTTTTGTCAACTTCTCTTTATTGCCTTTAACTCCTCTTGTAGGTACAAATGCATAAGCAGTTTTATTCTTAATTATGCACCTATCCTTACACCATCTAAATCTAAAGTATTGAGAATCTGTAAAGTATGCTAACCACTTCTCTCCTTTACCAGTTTCCTTATTATACAAAATAATTCCTTTATCTACAAGAGCTTGTTTGTATTTTAAGGACTCTTGCCAATTTATTTTTGGAGTTCTAGGGTCTCTTTTCCTCCTCCAAATACTTAAGGTTGAAAGTCTATTCTTCATATTGAACTCTTCTCCCTCAAGCATGTAGTCTACAATTCCTTCGTTAAACTGTAGTAAAATATTTTTAAATACTTTATAGTTTACAGGAGAATCAGTTGTAGTTTCATAAGTCTCATAGATATCTTTAATTCCTTTTGTCACTAGCCGCTTGTTTAGGTGGAGTAGATATTGGTAAAGTATCGTTTTCAGTATCCGTTAAAGTCTGGGCTATCATCATAAATGTTCCCTTAGCTAAACCGTCAGTTATAGCCTGCACCATATCCATAGGTAAAGGAAAGTTAGCACTATCATCATAACAATCAGATCCGTCACATTCAAATTTAGCTACTTCTTTAGGGTCCTCAAATACTCCTCTTATGTTAATAGTGTCCATTCCTCCAGGATTATAAATATATAATCTGTCTTCTATCATGTAAGCCTTCCTTGTATTCTTTGTAAACCTATCATAAGGTAAGAATTGTACAGTTAAAGGATCTACAATAGGAATAGTAATTAGTCCTGAAGGATCTGATACGTGAGTTATTGCATCTTGAAAGTTATATCTTATAGTTCTAGGTATGTCCACCATAGTTCTTACTACATCGCACTCTATAGGTAGGCTACAGCATTGGGACGCATTTACTCTTTCCAGCTCTATGCACCCTAAACTTTGTTCGGAGTGTCTAGATACAAGTCCATTTTGTACAAAGTCCCTACGAAGCAGCATTGCCCTGTAATACTTTATATTAAATTCTATCTGGCTTAGTGAAATATGCTCATTATTAGAAGATCTTCCACCCCGGTACAGGTTTAATATGTTATATGAAATTTCTTTAAGTGTCATTTGTACCCGTGTATTTAAGTTTACCTTCTACCTGTGCAATTATATCCCCATTACTATTTAGATTAGATACGTTCAGTGTAAAGACTTGTCCCCCTCTAAATAACAAAGGGTATTTAAAATGCGTTTCTGCATGCCTATCATCTCTGTACATTGCATTATACCTTAAGACTCTTTTTTGCTGTACAGGAGTTCCACTATAAAAAGGAGCATTTGTCTGCTGCTCTATCTCCCAAGTAAAAGATGTGGTGGCTATAGTTTTAGGTATAATAGTAACACCCTCTACTTCAAATTCATAAGATACAGGCACTGTAAAAGAAAGCGTTTCTGATACCCCTGTAGATGCTCTCATTGCACAATAGGGAGTTGCAGGTACGCCTGCAGTTACTGTTCCTGAACCTACATATATCACACCATCATTTGATCCTGAAACACCTGTTTCTACAATCTCTATACTTAAAATACTGGTGTAAGCATTAAGTGTAATAACACCTGTTGTTCCATCCATCTGTATAATCTCTGCAAATAATCTTCCAGTGAAATCTAATCCTGAAATGTTTACTACTCTTGCACCCGTACCTGTTATAGTATCATTAACACTACTACTAGATATAGTCATAAGTCGTAAAGACTCAGGTATATTTATACGTGCAGTAGTTGCAGATATAGGCCATATATCCCTTACATTAGAAGTATGCCCGGTTACATATCCACTTAAAAGAACTGAACTTTCAGTACTATTTAAAGTGGTAACTATCATGCTACTGCCCAGTGACCGTATTCAACTATACATGCTCCTGTGTCTGCCAGCAACTCTAGTCCTGCAGATGCCACTATAGGAAATAGTGCAAACTCTCCAGCTCTAATTACAGAAAGAGTGTTGCCTGCATTATTTTTTATAGTTACAAAGTTTATAGGGTCTGTATTACGTAGATATACGTACGATTGTACATTACCTGTTCCAAGTATTACAGTGTCTACACCTGTAGCCACAGAAACCTTTGCCATATTAAGGAAAGGTTCTGTTATAGATACAGATTTCTCAACAGTAAAGTCCAGACGATCTGGACCTACTGTAGAGCTTATTGTATTGAGTCTAAATTTTACTGTTGCCATTTTTATAAAATTAATCGTTGTAGTCCTTTTAACTGTTTTGCATTAAGAGTTTTAGGTAAGACATCTTCACCTATATAAGTTAAGTCAACAGTTATCGTGTCTTCTAACATATCCTTAACTGCTTCTATCTGCTTTTTACGCTCATCTACAAGTGCTTCATTTTTTTCTTCAAGCTCTTGTATTTTAGTATCATCTCCTTGAGCCTCATTCACAAGTTTTGCAAGCTCTTCAAATTCTTTTGAAGGTCTCATAGTCTCATCTAAAGGTTTTAAAACCTTTTCAATACTGCTAGTACTTGCTACAACTCTTTTAGCAAATTCTAAATTTCCAATTTCTTGAACACTGTAAAGAGCTTGTAAAATATCTACAGCTTCTTGTACTGTAATTGCCTCTGTTACTTTTTCTACTTTCATTTTTATATATATAATTGATTAAACTTCCCTACTAAGCAATTGTAGCTCCTGATATTCCGATAACATGCCAGGAACTATTTGTAAATAATAATTGTGCGTTTTCTCCTACAGCATTGAAGGTTATAGTTGTACCCCCTGCCAAGTTTGTTGGTGTAAGGGTACCCGCTCCTCCGGCTGTAGCTATTTGACAGATAATTTTTGTTTGGCCTTCAGCACCATCTGCAAGTGTAAGTGCATTTGCGCCTGTATCTGTAAAATGAGTTATTTGACTTGTTATATCTACTGCTCCTGCTCCGGTTAAGGACTGTGGAGCTTGAGAGTATCTTAAAAATCCATTAGGTATAAGTACGTTTTGAGATGAATCTACTTGTACCCCTATAGTGCTACTTGCACCTGTAGCTAAACTTACAGTGCCTGGATTCCCTGAAGCTCCCTCGTCTCCAGCACTTATAGTTACGTTTCCTGCGGTTCCCGTGCTAGATGCCGCTCCTGCACGAATAACAATATTTCCTCCATTTGTAACTCCCGATCCTCCATCAGCACCATTTAAGGTGAGTTGAGAACCATTTGTTCCTCCAGGACCATTCGTTACTTTTATTTCATATGCTTTATAAGTATTTGTATTACCTATTTCCAAAACTCTTCCTGTCCCCCCAACTAAAGATAGTTGTGCGGCAAGAGAAGGGATTGTTGGGGTGGTATCCCCTATAGCTACATATCCCGAAGCATCCACTGTAAGACCCTCATTTGTTCCGTCACCACTTAAAAAGCTGTTTCCAGCCGCAGCATCCATGTTAATATTATAAGTATTAAGATCAATATCTGATCCTGCAGAACTCATACTCGCTGCAAGAGTAATACTTCCTGCACCGTTAGTAATAGTCATTCCTGATCCAGCAGTAAGTGTAGCTACAGAAGGATATCCATTAGAGGCATTTCCTATAAGTAACTGTCCGTTTGTAGCTACAGGGCTTGATGCTGCTAAGGTATTTGCAGCTGAAGCGTAAAGTATAGATCCTTTAGGAATAGTACTTAATCCTGTACCTCCATTTACAGTAGATAAAATTCCTGATACATTTGATGCTAAAGCTACAGTAGTTATAAAGTTAGAGGTGCTGTTATCACATTTACTTAAGTCTATACCTGCTTCTAAAGCCGTAAGAACAATATTGTCTGATACTGTAGTAACAGTTAATAGTCCTGTATCTCCAGACTTAATACCTTTAAAGTTTAATTGATTTTTATTACTAATACTTGAAAACAGCCCTTCTGACCCCGCTCCTGCAGTAGCTACTGAAGGGAATAGAGACTGTAATTGAAACTTTAGTCTGCTTGTTACAGGTATATAGTGGGAAGAGGTTACACTCGTTTTGGCTAACGTTGCCCAATTGATTACTTCTGACATTTTTATCTATTTAAGATTTTATAATTCCATGTTATCTCCATTAATAGTCATTCTTACTCCTCCTTCTGTGGTAGGATCAGATACATCAGGGTTTGTTTGAATCTGTGTAGGTATTGGAGTAAACCCTGGAATACCACAATCTTTACACTCATCTTTAACAAATGCAAGATACGAATCTAACCTGTTTGTTGTATCGATGAATTGTAAAGGCTCTCTACAGTACTCCCATACAACTTCTCCTGCAACAGTTTCTGGATCAGGAGTATATATAGATTGTGGAGGATGTGTAAAAGTATATACATAATATGCTCCACTTGTAGGGTGCTTTACAACATCTCCCCATACATACACAGTATTTACTGTATAGATTAAAGACTCTCCAGATGGCCCTCCTTCTGACCATTTTGTACTACAGCTTTCACCTTGTATAGTTTCACTATAAGTAGGAGATAAAGAATCTGCACAGTTAAATACACAGTCTAATCCTTTTCTCCCTAGTAAGTATTTAAGTAATACTAAGACCTCAGCTACTTTGGTTTTACAAAGGCTAAGTCTTCCTGCCTTCATAAGATTAAAGTAAGTATTAAGTTTAGCACTTAAACACGCGTCAAGTCCCGTAAGAACTCCACCTATTTCAGGAGGATTGCATGGAGAAGGTACAAAACTGTAATTACAATCTCCATTAGATGCATTAGCTGCAGGACTATAATTATCTGCATTAGTATCCATACATCCGTATACTATAGTAGTATTAACTCCTAATATATCTACTTCTGTACATCCGTTACCATTAGTTACAGTTACCGTATATACCCCATCTGCAAGAGTAGGACCTGTAGCAGTATCCTCTGTAGTTATAGATGCTCCTGTTTCATTATTTACCCATGTTACAGTGTAAGATGTAGTTATGTTTATAAAAGTTATCGTAGGAACATTACTTGCAACAGCTATACTTCCTATAATAGGTTCTGTACAAGCATATACACACCCTGTAGGTATAGTTGCATTAGGATCATAGTTTGTAGCCTCTGGCTCCATACATCCTGATATGCCATACACACAAGATCCGTTATCTATAGATGCAGTAGGATTAAAGTTAGATGCACTAGGATCTGTACACCCTAAAGTTTCATAAGAACATGAACCGTCATCGACAGTAGCAATAGGATTATAATTAATTGATAGTGGATCCATACACCCTGGAATAACTGGGGGTGGATCTATTATACAATTAAAATAGCTAGGACCAAATTGTTCATATTCCGAAAATACATTACATCCTGACCCCTCTGCAAATATTATATTAATCCGTACAATATCTCCCTCTGATACAACTATAGGTGCATTGAGGATAGTTTGAGAATTATTGTAGAATATAACTTGTTCTACTTCTGCTTCAGTATCATAAGTAACTATAAGAGCTCCTGTACAAGGATCTGGTACATTCCAGTTTACATTTACGGGACACGTAATTTCATTTTCTTCATACCCTATATATCTCCAAATAACAGCTTCACACGAGGAGTTTCCAGTATGTTCTACTACTATAGCATACCATCCAGTTGGAAGATTTGAAAATGTAGTGGTTGGTGAGGATAGATTATTTGCACCTTGTACAGGCATACCATAATATCCTTGTCCATTTCCTACTGAGTTATAGATATTTATAGTATATGTAGAAGGAATAAGAAAAGGTTCTACTGCAGGATTTATAGATCCTACATACTGTAGAGTTCCATCTGCTGTACTTTCAGAACTTGCATCTGTAACAATTGTAGATCCATCTATAAAATCTCCTTGATTCTGACCATCAATTATAAGTCCTGTACCTCCGGCACCTTTACCACAGTATATACAGCTACCATCATTAACAACTGCATCAGGATCATAGTTTAATGCATACGATTGAGTACATCCTTCGATAGGGCCTACGGGTCCACTTCCTACTCCTGCAGGCATTCTAACCTTAAACTCTCTAAAGCATCCTGCAGAGTCAGTAACCCTTACAGTGTATATTCCAAATTCATTAGTATAAGGAACATTTGTAAAAGTGTGTGTAGTTGAAGATGTCGTAGGCGGCGTTGCGTCTTCTAAATACTGTCCACCTGAAGGTATTATAAGTTCATAAGTATAATCTGCTGTACCTCCTGACACTGTTATAGCAAAAGACCCCGTAGTATATATTGTAGATGCAGGGGCTATAGTAAGCTGCGCATCTACCTCTGAACAGTTTACTGCACATGCACAACAGTCTACAAATGTTGCAACATTAAACCCACTTAAAAAGTTAGAGGGGATTTCATTTCCATCACAATCTTGTTCTGTTTCCTCAAAGTATGAGGGAGACCCTGGATCAGTACATACATCGTATGTAAATTGAGGGGGATGTTTACAGCTTCTAAGATTTACAGACCAATCAAATACTGCTACAGCTGCATAAGAACTCGAACCGTATAAAGCATCTACAAATAATAATACAGAATCAGCATTTTGAACAAAATCACTTACAGATATATTAAGTGCAGCTATAAACCTTACATGCTGTAGTCCATAGGTTTCAGGATCTGCGGTTCCTCCTGCATATCCATTTGCCGCCCAAACCCCTGATACATAACTAGATTCTACTCCAAATAACTCTGAAGTAGAGGTTCTCTCCCATAAACTAGAATATCCAAATACTCCTGCAGGATCTGCAGTAGGATAAGCTCCGTAAACATTTGTTTGAGTAATTGCAATTTCACTGCCGGCAGATTGTAAGTATCCAATATTTTCAGAGCAATCTTTAGCGTATCCTAAATGAGAATACCCTAAAAATGTAAGTTCCCTATTTATACCAAGAATATCTACATCTATAGCTGTTGTAGCTCCAGATCCAAAAGTTATTTGATACTTTTTAGATCCTCCAAGAGGCTCAGTATAATTTGCGTATTCTATCTGAACCTTTTCAAAACTATACACTGTAGATGTAGGCGCTGTGCCTCCTGCAGTAATATCTTCTACGTTTCCTAAGACGTCATACCCAAAAGCTGTGCAGTAATTTAGTATTACATACAGCTTACCTTGGTGTACAGCTGAAAATCCACTTATATGTTTAGGTCCTCCTATCATTAGCAGTTACATCCACAGCTATCAGAACAAAGTTCGAGAGCCTTATTATACTTAGCAGTAGCATTAGTGTAAATAGCAGTATTATTAGCTACATCTCCACCTATTTGAGAAAGGTCTGTCTCTATTGCTTGAATAAGGAGCATAACTCTATTTGCAGTTTCTAATGTTCCACTGCATCTTGTGCATTCACAGTCACAACCTAAAAGAGAATCTACTTTCTTAGCTATACAGCAGTCTAGTTCACATTTTCCTAGCTCTCCAGAGTATACGGATGTTCCCGCAATATTATCTGTAATTTGAACTTGAAAAATTCCTGCTTGTGTACCTACGAGGGGGGTTAAAAGTCTTGCAGTGCTATAAGTTCCAAGTGCTGTTGCAGTTGTACCAGGAATAATAATATTATTTACACTGATAGTAAGAGCTCCTTGTGCAGTAGCCCCTGAAACACCTATACTTATAAACCTACAGTCACCTGTGATACTGGTTGTAATGTTCATTGCGAATATTTTAAAAAAATAAAAACCGGAAGGGAGGTCAATTCCTCCCTCCCGGTTTAAGTATAATTAGGTACTTGTTAGACTACGTAACAAACAGTTACATCTAAATCACCTGCATTATATGTTCCATCAGTTGTTATTGAAATAACACCACCTTGAACAGCAGTTAATGCTAAAGGTGTAACTACTGCTGAACTATCTTGCTTATCTACTGCATTTAAATCTGCTGTAACTACTATTGGAGTAAGGTCAACGTGAGTACCTCCCGCTGGTCCGATATTAGCAATAACGCTAGTACCATTTGTTAATGCTACGTGAGCATACATATATACGCCAGTAATTGTTGCTTTTGGTGGAATGATTACAGTGCTGTCATATGCGCCTGGTGCAGTTGTACTGAATACAAACTTAGCAGTAGCGCAATGTACTTCTCTGTTAATTCCGGCTGAACTTATTGTTGGAGCTGCCATAATATTAGAATTTTATAGGTTAAAAATTAATTACTTGATTAAAGTACTACAGCTGCAAAGCTTCCTGGACAAGAGTTCAACCAAGGGTTGATCTTACCTTCAAAAACTGCACCATCAGCATCTCCTGCTGGAGAAGCAATAACGATGTCTCTGTAGTTATCTACACCTCGGATAGATCCTGGTGCAGCATTACCAAATCCCAACTTATACAAATCATAAGTAGTAGCAGCAACTGCGTAAGCAGGAGGTACAACTGGAAGTTGAACTCGGTCATAGTATCCTCGACCCATACCTTGTAGGCTAGCTTCAAGTTCTACCATAAAGTTTCCATCACCACCGTTTCCAATTCCTGGAGCAGCAACAGCAGTAACTGTAATTACAGTTCCAAAGTCTCCCCCTAAGTTTTCATTAGCAGATTCAAAAGAAGCAGCTGTGTTGTAAGGGTTAACTGCGAAAGTACTGCCTACTAAAGTAATTGTAGCGGCAAGAGCTGGAGCAACGTTGTTGATTGAAGCTGTTACTCTTCCTGCCATTCCTGGAACTACGTATGCGGTAGCAGCAGTAATATTTGCAATAGTGAGTCCTGTTAGACCCTCCATAATTCCGATAACTACATTACCTGCTGCATCGCCTGTAACAGCTGTATAAGTTGCAGACTTTCGGGTGAATGGTGCCTGACCAATTGATCGGTCAATTACTTTACAGGTAAATTCTCCTCCTACAGTCGGGGCGGTTGCAAATGCCCAAGTAGTATTTTGTGCAGTTTGTGCTGCATAAGACTGTCCTGTCCATCGTGATACACTTACACCGTCAATCCAAGGAGATACAACATTGGCAACGCCAGCAGTAGTACCTTGAATTAATCGAATAGCAGAAAAATCTGAAATAGTTTGTCCTGGAACAACGCTTACAGGTCCGTCTGCGGATAGTCCTACTACGTCAATTGCTCCTGGAGCTAGAAGTCCTGCAGTATATGCAGCAGTGGCTCCGTCTGAAATTAATAGCTGTTTCATAGCTTATTTTTTTTAAAATTGATAAATAAAAATTATTCTCTGTTCATCGCTTCTCCCATCTGTGTCTTATATCTTGGATCAGAGGATTCTTCTAAAATTGAAGAAGCTGCCATTGCTATTACCTCTTCATGTGTATGATCAGGTAATTCGCAATTATACCCCAAAGATAGGTTTATAGACTGAGGTTTTCTTAGGTATGTTATTTTTATACTCGACGTTATAAATATAGCATTAGTATAGATGTCTATGAAGCTTCCCCGGATAGTTGTAAGAGGAGAAGTATGCGTAGTACTATTAAAAGGATCATCTAAAAGTCTGAATATATCGTCCTGTTGAGAAAATTTATTCAAAACTGTATCCTCAGTATAATTACCTCTAGGCACTCTTACAAAATTGTTACTTCTATCCTCAAACCTAGGAGGTACAGTAGCTACAGTATTGTTTAGAGCATCTTGAGATATAAGATTAGTTACAGGAGGAGATGATGCGTCCCAGTTAAAAACCCCACCGGACCCATCCATGTCGACAATTACAATAAAGTTATTAGGTATGCTTAATGGACCATAAGATTCCCAATATATTTCAAATCCAGGCTGAGGGTTATTAAGTAAGTCAGCTCTGACCTCATTTATATATTGCGGATATGCACTTGGAGAATAACCAGAAGTCGTAAGTTCTGAACTTGCAGACCAAACTGGAATAAGAGAAGGTGTAACAGTACCGTCTTCCATTCCTATAGAACTTATAAACTGAGTACCATCCACTATAAAATCATCAAAAGTGAAGGTAAAATAGTTTATATCTTGATTAGCTATAAGATTGTAATATATCGTTCTACAGTTGTCTACAAATATCTTAGACCTTTGGTTTACCAGGTACATATAATTTGCAGGTAATTGAAATTGATCGACAAAGATGCTATCCGGCTTTAGGATTTCTTTAAAGGTTACACCACTTTCATACTCTACAAGTAAAGTACGAAGTTCATCTATACGCTTTTGTGATTCCTCGAAACCTTCCTGATACACATTATTCTTCCCGTACCTTTGGTTTATAAACCTTTGCATTGCACGGTTTAACTCAAGATCTAACTCTTCAGAGAGCAGTTGATCTGCTCTTTGAGAGTTAATCCTGTCCACCGTTTGGCGCAGGGAGATATGCATTTCAGTTACGTTCACGCTTTCTTAATTTGAAAGTTCTTTATGTCGGAGTCTAAGAGTATTCAATACCCCTGATCTTTTAGGGCTTTTAAGTACTCTAATAGCATCGTCCATATCTTCTCCTAAAGTCTCATCTACATTTACAATAGCATTACCTATCTGATGCAGTACACCTGACTCTATAAATGAGCTTATTTCAGCTCTTACGTCCAGATTTTCATCTGTTGCAAATTTAAGGAATTTTGCTGGACTTTTCTGCTTAAGATCGAAAAGCATATTCTCTATCTGTTCAGAGTCCAAAGTGTCCACCTTAACATTGCTTATAACTCGTAGAATATTTTTCATTCTAACATTGTCATCAGATGCCTTAATGAATTCTCTGTCTGCACGTTTTGCAACTTGCACAGCATTATTCTTTGTCTTATCGTCTTTATTAGGGTCTTGGATATAAAACCTCATAAGAGAGCTTTTCTGCATCTCCTCAATACTATCTGCTACAAGGGGATGCCTTTTTGCAAAATTATACTTTATAAAATCCATTAGATTTAGAGGTTCTCCCTCTTGATCTTTTCCTACTTCAAGTTCCATACCTGCAAATCCTATAGGGATTCTAAGTTCAGCCCAAAACCTTCGTACATATCTTGACCACTCGCGGTCTTCGGGTCCTACATCTAAAAGAGTTGAAAGGTATTTAACTTCAAGATCCGTGTCCGAAAAACCTCTTAAAGGTTGACGGTTTACAAATACACTTGAAAGTTTAACTACAGCTTCTGCTCTAATCTCTTTAGGGAGGTGGCTAGCTATCTCTTTTCTTCGGATATAGATTTTTTTAGTTCCGAAGTCTACAGATATTTTTGTAAAAGTAGATTTTTTTGAAGTTGTTGTTTCGACTTCCTTCTCAGCCGCTGCTTCAGGCGCAGTTTCCATTTTTGATTTTGTTGTCATAATTCTTTCTAGTTAATGGTTCTGAGGTGTAAAGAATAACTCACCCAGAGTGTAAATATAGGGGAAAAGATATAATCTTCTCCCCCAGTATCTACAGTTTACTTAAGATGCTACGCACTCAATGTCAAGGCTAGTATCAAATCTGCTAAGGCAGACAGCACCAGTCTTTAACATATGTACAGAAGCACCATCTACATCAGATGCGCGAGAAGTGTTTGCATCGAATCCTCGAGGCACAACAGATCCAGGTACACACCATCGTAGGTGTTCACGACCTTTCTTAGAGATCATCTTAAGATTTGCTTTACCGTCATAGTTAGACTGGTCAACAAATACCATTCGATAAGACTCTAGAGAATATCCAGATACTGGATGAAGACCTCGAGCACGAGCAACAGGGCCATGATCAAACAACGGCATTTTCACAACATTAACAGCATGGCCATCAATGTGCTCATAACGCTTGAAGTATCCTGTAAGTCCAAGATTTCTTCCAGATCCGTTGATGAATTGGGTAGTTGCACTTGCTTGCCATTGGTTTGCACCAAAGTAAGCTTTCATTGCAGAATCAAATTCCCGCATACCACCAGTACCAGTGTAAAGAGTAACTTGCTTTTGATTAGCATCAGTCATTCCGTAGAACAAGTCACCAATGATGTTCAAAAGTTGGTTTTCAGTTAAAGTAGCATAAGTCTCACGGTTGATGATTTGCTCAAGAAGACCTGGACCAATAACAACTGGTTGTCCATTCTCATCTCGCATATTTACAACACCGTCATCTCCATACGTACGTTGACCGTACCAGTACATCATCTCGCATTCTTCTTTGAACTCAAGCATGTGTTGGTACTCTTCGTAATCCATCCAAAGTTTTGTAGTGCCACCACCTTTCTTAGGGAGGGCGAACTCAGCTACAAAATCCTTAGCGTTACCTGACATATGGTAAGACTTACGTACTGTGGTAAGCTTATTACGTACAAGCCCTGGAGCTTGCCAGTTAGAAGCATTTCCACGAGAGAAGTCTACCCCAACAGGTGCAAATAACTGAGCCCATAGGTCTCCGGCTGTTGCTCCTGTAGTTAGAACTGTAGCTGCTGCTGGATTTACAAGTTGAAGGGTATATACCCATCCTTGTCCAATGTTAGAAGCTACAGGTTCCCTCATAATACGGGCTTGTTCTCCGTTTCCGTTCACAAGAACGTAAGGGAATACAAACCACTTATCAGGGAATGTTAGTTCAAACGTAGAGCCTCCCTGTCCTAGGTTAGCTCCAGCGTTAGTGACTGCCACGGGGCGAGTCATAAGTTTTCGAGTTGCAACACGATATTCATACTCCAAGCGATCAATCGATTCTACGTTACCTACACCCTCTGACATAAAAGAAAGTGGGAAACGCATATCATCTCGTCCTGCGAGGTGTGTGATTATCGGAGACAATTCAGTCGGCTTTGACAACATTGCGTTAGCCAGACTGTTCATGTCTGTCATTTGCGCATCGTTGAAAGTCGTACGTACAACGGAAATATTAGTTCCGCCATTTGCTGGTCCATTAATCATTTGTTTTCAATTTAAAATTCGGAGATCAGCCTCCTAGGTTGTTAACATCAAAGTCTAAAGATTCAAATCCATTGTTAAAGCTATTTGATCTAGCCCCAACACTTTTAGCCTTTTTACTGTGACCCTCCAACTTTGTCCTTAGGGTTTCTGCAGCCTGAGTGGTTGCTCTTTTCCCAATATATTTATTAATATCAAACCCTTTAAACATCAAGAAGTCTACGGCTAACTTTTGGTCCATACCTGCTTGTTGAAAATCTACATCCCTCTGAGTTGCCCCAGTAGAGTCTACAGGTTTTGATATATAGTCGAAGAATTTACTCTTATCTCTTTGTGAGATAGGAATCCCCGACAAGTTATCTGCCTCTGAGATTGTGGTACTTACATTTTCCCACATCTGCCTAGTTTGAGTGTGTCTTTCTGCATTCACTCTTCTTTGATTTTCCAAAGTAGCTTCTCTTTGAAGAGCTTGTGCATCAGAAAGTGCTTTTTTAGCAGCCTCAGCTTTACTTCTTAGTGTTCCTTTATCTTCGTATGATTCTAACATATCTCCAATAAAATCCTTCTCTGTACCTCTTGCCACAAAGTAATCCGTAAGGATTCTTTTTTGCGAAGCGGTATCATCTTCTTTAATTTCTATTCTAGAGTAATCTGTTTCAGGAGTAAAGGCCTTCATAAACTCATTAGGGTCTCCACCTTGCTGCACATACTCTAAATGCTTTTGAACCGTAGGAAATCTTTCAAAAAGACTATCTAAAGTTTCGACAGCAAGTTTTTCAGAAATTGCTTGAGTGAGCTTAGTAAGTCCCTCAGTTGTATCTTCAAATTCGTCATCAATTTCATATCCAAATTTTTCTAAAATTTCACTTACCACCGTAGATTCTTCTTCAGTGTCAGTGTCCTCGTCTTTAGGTTCAACCCTTAAAGGGGACTCTTCAACCTCCTCTACGGAGTCTTCAATATCCGCAGGTTTTATTTCTGCAGCGGGTTCTACTTCTTTTGTAGGCTCTTCCTTAGCAGGCTCTTCCCTTACCGGCTGAGGTGTTAGTAAATCATCAAATTCAATGTCTAACGGCTCTATTAAATTATCTTTCATTGTTACAAAATTAAATTAATTATTTCTTTTTACCCGACTTTACTTTATTTATAAAAGGGTATTAATAGTATAGCATTTTTAATTAAAATACTTTAATCTGGAGTGGATAATGCTAGTAGTTTTTGCAGTACTTTAGACTTTTCTTTCTCACTTTTAGCACTATCAAATCTTTTTGCAAGATCGTCTATAGCTGCAGCACTTAGTGGTCCCATATCAGCATTAAGTATAATTAAAGAGTCTGCCATACTAGGATTACTTCGAAGAAGTATCCCCATATCTATGTTGTCACACTCTGAGTTTTGTACGCATCCACCAGATAGTTCATTAGAAATATCTAATCTTTTTAAAGCATTTGCTCTTATTTCTTTTAATTTATTAGGGAATTGATGGTATCCCATATAACTTCCTAGGGCATGGAGTTTTCCATCTTCTCCTCTGTACTTAGTTGCTACAAAATTTGTTGGAGTGCCTGGAAGTGCTTTTAGATATGAATTATAGCCAGGATACTTTTCGTATCCTTTTACAGGTTGGTGTGTAAATTCATATATACCTGCAGCAGTTGCTCCTCCTCCATATTTTTCCCATAATCCTTCTCTTTTAATTTCAGGTCCTGTTTTCAATCCTTCTGGAGTTTCAAACTTTCTTAAAGAACCATCTCCATTATACCAATTCTTTTTGAACTTTGTAGCGTAAGACAGTTGAGCAACAGCGCCTTTGTGTAAAGCAGTGTTTTTACCTATAATTGTCTCCATCTTTTTTGTAATCTCTCCACCCTCTACCCTGTACATTACGTCTCCTGCAAGAATATGACCCGTATGTAGACTAGTTGCTCCTCTAATTAACATTTCTTCAAATGTCTCTTTAGGGTTTGCGTCTTCAGGGGATAAAACTAAATCAGGTTCGACTTCTGGAGGAAGGCCTGGTGCACCGCTATCTCCTCTTTCTTTTTTTACTTCTTCTTCTACATCTGCAATACTACTAAGTAAATCTGGTAAATCTTTTGCTGCGTCTATAACAGAATTTATACCCTCTTTAATATTTTCTCCAGTTTCCTTAAAGTCTTTTGCGTAATCTATAAGCTCTCCTTTAAAAAAGTTTTTTAAATCACTAAGACTTGATTGCCCTGACTCTACAGCATCTGATATTACTTCTTTTGCATATCCTGTAAATGCTCCTACATCAGGCATGTCAGGCATTGATATATCAGGCATATCAGGTAAAGAAACTTTTGGGACTTCTAGATCTGGCATCGATACATCAGGTAAATCAGGCATGTCAGGTAGATCTGGTATTGATACATCAGGCATTTGCATTTTAGGTAGTGCTACATCAGGCATATCAGGTACTGAACCTCTTAACATTTCTGCAAAAGCTTCTGTACGACTTTTTTTTGCAGGTGCTTGTTCAGGGCTAATAGGCTCTGCTTCTTCAGAGTCAGGTGTAAAAATATCTGATAAGTAGTTAGAGATCTGTTGAGATTTAGCGGCGACTGTTTCTTCTGCCTCTTTACTAAATTTAACAGCGTCTGAAACTTCTTCTTTAATATCTTCTACTTTGTCTTGTAAGAATGAAGATACTGTAGAGCCTGCAGATGCTACATCATCCATAATGTCTCCTCCTACATCTTTTGCCCCTTCCCACAAAGAACCTAACATTCCTTGAGCTTGTAAAAGTTTTTCGGATAGACTTAGATCTGGCATGTCAATATCAGGCATAGAGACATCAGGCATACTTATATCAGGCATACTCATTTCTGGGAGCATTCTTTCTGTAGGAGCTGTAGGAGCCATATCCATAGGTAGAGGCGCAACCGATTGTGTAGTGTCTCCTATAGCTTGGGGTGGAGCTATATTTAAATTAGGAGATTCTGGTATAGGCATTTGTACTGCCTCTTCTAACTCTGAAGGAGACCCAAATACGTTACTTTGGATTGCTAATTCAGCTGCACTCCCAACTTTAGGGGAGATCCACTTGTCCGCATCTTTTCTTTTAGTGTAGACTACTCCGTCTTCTTTTTTGTAGTCCCAGTTTTTATCGTAATCTGTTACTACCGCACCTCCAGTTTGATACTTAGGTAAACCTCCGTTTCTAGCTTGAGGTAATTCAGCATTAGAAGAATTTTCATAAGAGATTGTATTTAGCATATCCTTAATTTCCTCTTCTGTAAAAATACCTTTTAACTGACTATAAGGATTAAAACCTTCTTTATCCGTCAGGAGTTTATTATTTTTTATAAGCTCTTGCATTTGCTCATTAGACAGTTTTTCTGTAAAAGGTTCGTATATTCCCAGTTTCTGTGCTCCTGCTCTAATAGCATTTAATCTTGCACGAGTCTCTGTAGGGTTTGTTACATAATCAGACCATTCTTTATTTTTGGTTTCTAGCGTATTAATTTCCTCTGGGGTATAGGCTTTATTAGCATTAGATATAGGTTTATCGTACCAATTTCCTTGTAATTCTTGATTCCATCTGTAATCATTAATTTTTTCCTTAGAGGAATCAGGTATTAATCTTTTGTAAAAGAGTTTGTCTAAAAAAGAATACGGTCTATCCGAACTATGACTTACTTCGTGAACATCTGCGAGTTCATCTCTACTAGGATACAAGTTTATATTTCCTGTCGTGGGATCACTCGATCCCCCTATATTTGAACCTTCGGGATGAGCGCTGTTATGACTAGTTACAGTTATACCATTGATGTTTTCAAGCCTTTTCTGGGTGTAGTCTTTTACTGAATCGCTTTCTTCTGAGGTTTGAAGTTCACTAGTTAACATTTTTTTATGCATTGTAGAATTTAACCAATTTCTATTCCATTCTAAAGCACCTCTAGGAGTTGCTATATCCGCTGTTTGTTTAGCTGTCTGTTCAACTTGTTGTGCAATATCCCATAATGGGGTTATAGGAGCACTTGTGTTATCTTGTACCGCTTCAGCTTGTTTAGGGTCAGTAAGAAATGGATAAAGTTTGTGGGGGATCTCATGGAGAGGCTTTTCAAGACCAGCCGTCTGATACTTAGGTAACCCACCGTTTTGGTACAATGGCACACTTGAAAACACCCCAGGCTTTGTAGGTTGTATTGATTCTATTGAAGGAAGATCTTCTGTTATTTCATCTTCTACAGCATCTGCTTTATTTATAATCTTTTGCCAAGGAATAGTTTTAAATGATTGTTTCATACTATTTGGGTCTAAATACCTAAACCTGCCTAGCTTTCCAAGACCAGGTATAGCACCAAACATTTCTACTGCTTCATTGAGTGTAGGATAAGTTCTTCCAGATTTATGCCACTGGTCGTGTGACTGCAAAGCGTCATTCCAAGACGAACTTCCAAGTCCGTCAAAAATTTCAGCTACATTTTCACCTTTAAACTCAGGACGATCTTTTAATTTATTGTAAGTTTCTGTACCTAAAATCTTCTCTACTCTACTTCTTTTGTCTTCATGCATCCTATCCCAATCTTCTTTTGTAAAAGGTTTAGCATTAAAATCTATAGGGCCTGGATTAAATGGGGGGCGCTGTCCGCTTAGTAGCATATCCTTCTTTTCCTCATCTGTAAAGAAATCTGTATCATTAAAATATGGAGAGTTTAAAGTTGGTTGACCCGCATTTTGATATTTAGGTAAACCTCCGTTTCGCATCATACTCTTCTTCCACCAAGTACCTGTCATATTCTGAGGTGTTTCTTGACCTTGATGATCTTTAGCAGATTCTATTTCTTGAGCTTGCTTTGCGTTCCATTCATCCCATTCAGAACGCGCATTTTTTCTTGCGTCTTTCCGAGTCTGTTGTCTGAAGTTTCTGTTAAAATCTTTTAGTCCCCTGAACACTTGACGTTCAGATATCTCTTTCCTGTCTCCTCTAAAATTCTCTGACTTATTATGGGCTCTATCCCATTCAGTAGAGTTATTGGTGTTCCATTCATTAACATTTTTAAACCAATTCTTCCCCTCATCCACTCTTCCAAGTTGAACCCCTTGATCTGTAAACTTATCATAATCAGAATTTATCAATGGATCTACATTCTGACGAATAAATTTCTTTGACGCTCTCCAAGCCTGTCCTTTAGATAGATCTTCATCTGCAAGATTATACTTGTAAATATCCTTTAAAAGAAAATTCCTACGAGCCTTATCTCCTTCTGGAATCTCTAAAGGAACATTTCCGTCTGTTGTATTGTAATGGTGTCCTCCCTTATCAGATTTACCGAAAAAAGGACTGTATGCAAACTTTGCGATGTTCCAGTGTTTATCTCCTTCGGTTTCCACCTTTGGATATTCCGCACTGATATCTGGATACAGCCTACCAGTTCCAGGCTGCTCTTTCATCTCATGACCTTGTCCTGACCCTTTTCCACTTGAATAAAGCCTGTAGAACTCTGATTCCGCTCTTGTTTCAGGACGTTCAGTATTACTCCTAATATCTCTTCTTGTCTGAGTCCCGTTCTGATACTTTGGTAAACCTCCGTTTTGATATGACGTAGGAAGATTATTGTAACTAGAAATTACAGGGGTATTTAAAGCATCTTTGGGGACAAACCTTTTTATATCATCAAGACTTGATGACTGTAGTTTAGGAGAAAATTTTATTTTCTTTCTTATCATCTTCTTTTGCTTTTCCGGTATCTTTCAATCTTCTCGGAAAAGGAAAGGTCTTTAAGTTGTCTTTCAACAATTCCGCCTGCTCGGTATTGCGTGGGTTTTTCAAAAGCTCCGCCAGTTTTAGCATACATGGGTTCTTCGAGTACGAAATCAGTTTGAGGATGGGTGTTAATACCAACCAATCCAGGTTCAAGAACTTGAGAAGAGTCAATAGGATTGCCGTTAGCATACTCAGTCATTTTTATATTTCCAGGTACTCCTACAGTATTAAACTGGTTATTAGCTCCGGGCTCAAGAGGAAATCCCATAGGATTTGTAGAACCGTTAGTTAATCCTATCCGCTGCTCTTCAGAGGTAGATGCTACATCCATACCCATTCCTTGGGCAGCAGCTTGCTCTTGCGCCATAGCCTCAGCCTCTCCTTGCATTATAAGCTCAGTTATACTTCCAAAATAAGCAGGATCAGATCCCCAAGCACGTTTCATTACATCTATAGCACTCATTATTTTTTATCTTTTTTATTTGCTGTTGTACGAGATATATCTTCTTTAGCCCTATTAGATCTTTCTACTTCTGTTACTTGCCTCTCCTTAATTTCATTACCTCTTACCTGCACACTATTATCTTTGGGTTCAGGTGGTAAGGGTTCAGGATGAGATATCAAAGCAACCTCAATCCTATTCTTCCTGTCAAGTTCTAAATTAAGATTTATATCGCTCCTCTCTCTTTCTTTTCTTTCCATTTCTGCAGCTGCAGCTTCTTGTTCAGCCTGGCCTTGCGCAGCTTCTAGTTCTTGCATTTTAGCCTCTGCCACTTTAATCTGATCTTTCATCATAATAAAGCTTTCAGAATCAACTATATCTGCCACTGTACTTGCAGGTGTACCGTTTTGTAGCATACCCATACCTAACTCTTTCATTAGGTTTAGTTTTTCAAGTTCCTTAGTGGCATCTGACATAAAGATACCTAGATCCGCCTCTAAATAAGGCATAGGGTCAATACTTAAAAACTCTACAGTACCATCAGGCATTACATACTGTGATTTTTTACCAGTTATCCATGCTTCCTTAGAGTAATCCAATAAAGCTTGTAAATCTCTTTGCTCTATCCCCGCAAATTTCCTGTAGAGATCTTCAGTGGTATGTGCACTCTGTACAATTGCTTGCTGGCTTGTAGCCTTACCATCGTATTGAGACATTCCCCCTAGTCTTTGGCGGTTGACTCCTGAAACTCTTTCCCACTCTACTTGAATAGAGTTAAGTAGTTCCACATAAGTCCCCATTGTTTTCATAGAAAGATCTAGTACAGACTGATGTTGTGGACTCAGTTTTACTCCTTCTTTGTTGTAGTCTATCCAGGCAATACCCGTACCTTCTACGTAATACATGAATTTATCCATATCCCATTTTTTAGGGATAAGATTAATATCAAGTTGGGCAATAATATCTTTAGATCTGGCTATAGCTAGTTCAAGTCGATATTTATAAGTATTATAATTTAATTGATAAGGTATCCCTAGCATAACTAGAGATATATTTTTTGAATTTATATCTGAGTACTTTCTACCGTTTATAGGTAGTTTGTTTTTTGAAGGATTATCTATTGACATTCTTTGATTGTCAAAAGGTCTCATGTTAATATAGATATTCTCCTCTATGCATATTCCTTGGTAAACAAGGTTATGCCACTCCCATTCTACCTTGGCTCCAAACTCTTTCAATTCTAGTGGTATTCTAAATCCATCCTCTACCTCTACAGTTTCCAGGCCTCCTGTTTCAGGATCGAAGAAGGTCATAAACCCTATTCTCTGCATAGACTGCCAGTAAAGTATTCTTACCCGTACAAGTCTATCTCTTAATTCATCTCTACGACTATTAAATGTAGAGTCATAAGCAAAACTCCCAGACCCTGAACTTTGAAATACTTCATCAATCTGTTCAGGAGTAAGATCTCTCCCCCATTTTTCCACTACAGAAGATGGATGCATGTATTTGGTTACCATTGACCAATCACCATCCTCTACGTAATCTAAATCCGGATCAAGGTCATAGTCTACATCTAAAGGATTAAGAACATCATAGAACACTTCATTATTTCTTACACCTCGTTCCGTATAGCATTCTCCTGCTACTAAAAAGTGGAACCATGCTTTTTGTAATTTCTCATGTATATGGCAATCTTGAATGATATAATTCATTCCCTTTTGCCCTAAGATAGCTCTTGTGTCAGTGTAACTCCTGTCGAACATTTTTGCTAGCTCTTCAGGTAGCTGTGGCTGCTCTTGACTTGGAACACCTGTTTCTACCCCCATAGCATTTACCTCATTTACAAAGGCCTGCTTCATAGATTCTAAAACAGCTGATTTTTTCTCATCCTCCATACGGGAAACGGAGTCCGAATTCTGCACGGTTACTGAATAGTTAAACGGACGCTTTGCTTTCTCCCCTAAAAGCAGGTCAATAATCGGTTTAATAAGGGGATAGTTGCGCATTTTAGAAGGGAAGTTCTTACGGGCTTTGCCGTAAGGCTGCACAACATATTGGTAGTCGTCGTCGTATATGACACCATTGTAATAATCGTACAGCTTTCGGAGCTCCTCTTTCCTGTAAGTTCTTCCGTCTTCAGCAATAGAAAAATAGGCCTCCATCGTATCGATAGCCCATTGCTTAGTTTTTCTTGCCTGTGGTATTCTTTGATTTGGTATTTCGCTATACATTCTTACAAAGTTACTTTATACTTATGATGACTCTTAACACCTGAATATTTTTAAAATACCTTTTATAATAAGGCATTATTTATACTGCTGGTCAAACCAATCGTCGACAGATCTGTCCCCTAATACATCAGAAACTTCTGCATTATAAAGTTCTTGGGTATGATACATACCTATCATAAGCGCCATAACTCGGTCAAAGTTGCCCTTATGATTGAACTTTATTAGTTCTTGCAGGAGTGCAAGATCGTAAATTTTATGGACATTATAAAGTTGTTTTCCATCTACATCCTTTCCTCTAGGTGTTTGAAGCCAATCTCGTATGTAAAGTTCCCCTTGTTTTTTACGTGCTTCAGTCATGTGCATCCCGTAATTTCTCTTTACTGTACGGGATTGCAATTCTTTTTTATTAAGCATTTCAAACTCCTCTTGCAAATAGTGTAGTTTCCTAAATCTTTTAGCGAACCCTATTACGTCTCCACGGTCATTTTCAAAACCTATTTTAGCATTGTAGTAGTGGGATAGTTGAAACATAATATTATTAAACTCATCTTGTGACTTAGGCCTTCCTACGTAAGACGCTACGATCATGTCATCAGGCTTGGATATATTATTAATCCTCTTTATAACATAGGCCGCACCTAATGATCTAGAGTCACTCGATTGATTTTGACCATAAGGGTCATGGCATAGGAAGTAAAGTAAATTAGGGGGTCTATTATCTATTTTATGAGGGGTTTCATAGATTACAACAGCTCCATTTATATCATCTCCCTTTCTGTGAGGATATTTAGTTATTTGTTTACGGTCACCGTTAGGTTTAAATATAACCTCTCCTTTAGAGTTAGTGGTAAGGTCTCCGGCCGTGCCTATAGCATGTAAAGCTTTCGATCTAACTCTATTGTATTGTTCCTGGATAAGAGAGAGGTCAAACAAGTTAGATGATACTTGCAGGGTTGCCTCTGCAGGTGAGAAAGGATGCTCTGCCAAATACTGATCGTATGCATTGGCATCGTTACCACCTCTTTTCTTTTCCCTCTCTCCTTGTTCAAAAGTTTTAGCTTTATTTGTAAGGGAGTTACCGTGTTCATCTATAAATCCATCTAAGATTTCATAGATAGGTACAAAATACCCACACTTAGTTCCGGACATTCCTTCCTCCCACTTGTTTTCAAAAGCCATGCAATCATAGGTGTCAGGATGGTAGAACAATTCTTCTAGGGCTTCAAACCCCGCGCCTTCATTACCACCTGTACCAAAAGCTATCATTGTCCCAAGGGTTTTGTTACCCTGCCGCATAGTAGGCATAGCCATACCCCATGCTTCTAGGAGACCTGGAAAAGATCCTGCTTCTTCAAAGAAAATAAGTTCTCCAGCCTTACCCCTTACTTTATCAGGGTCATCTTTTAGGGATACTCCTGCTATAGAGGATTGTATACCTGCATCCACAAACTGTCCACTAACTTTCTTTTTATACCCAGAGGTCTTAGCCATGGCCGTATCTAGCAGTCTAGGTTGCGTCCAAGCTGTATTAGAATCGATAAAGTTTACAATCTCCCAGGTCTTTGTAAGTATTGCATCGACACCTGTCAAGTATTCCTTGATACCTGCAAACACAAAGTTTTTAGAGTTCTTTATAAGGAAGTAGTTCCGTGCAAGCATAGATGCTGCCTTGTAGGAATATCCTTTACGACGCGCCTTGAGTACAACCATATGCTTGT
>FLOH01001413.1_pt1 | contig 37640 bp, 38 predicted proteins | sample 756751 | NCBI WGS metagenome assembly FLOH01 (sample SAMEA4026879, study PRJEB14308) | marine metagenome | biome: coastal water; material: water | depth 74 m
TAGGGCACGTCGAAGAAACAGGCGTTGCGTTTTTCACGGCCTTCAATCGCCGTTTCGACCCCAGCTTCGCCAATGTCCAAAAGCGCATTGTCGCGGGTGAAATCGGCAGCGTCGAGATTGTCACCATCCTGAGCCGCGACCCCTCGCCGCCGCCGATCGGCTATATCAAATCTTCTGGCGGCATTTTTCGCGATATGATGATCCACGACTTTGACATGGCACGATTCTTGCTGGGGGAGGATCCGATCAGCGTCTATGCGGTGGGGTCGGCCCTCGTCGATCCTGAAATTGGCAAGGCTGGCGATGTCGATACCGCCGCCGTCACCCTCACAACGGCGTCTGGCAAGATTTGTCAGATCAGCAACTCGCGCCGTGCGACGTACGGCTATGACCAACGCATCGAGGTGCATGGCTCCGCCGGTATGCTGCGCGCCACTAATGTCTTGGAAAACACAGTTGATGTCGCGACCGCAGACGGCTTTCGGACAGCCCCCACGATGAATTTTTTCCTAGAGAGGTATGAGCAAGCCTACGCCAATGAGATGAGGACCTTTGTGGCGCACCTGTCCGATTCAAGTGTGGCAATCCCGGGTATCTGGGACGGTCTGCGCGCCCAAATCTTGGCAGACGCAGCAGCCCAGTCACGCGAGACAGGCTTGCCGGTTTCCGTCTAGGCGGTCGTCCATGCGGCCACGACGTTTAATCCCTAAGGCCCGATCCGCGCGTTAGGCGCGTCGTGTTCGAGACCACGAACAATGAATTAGTCGACATTCCGATTGCCGCAGCCCACTGCGGCTGAAGTGGTTCTGCTTTTTAGGACAGTTTTGCGGCTTGGCCAAGATGCATCTGGTGTGTGTTCATGCCACTTTTCGTATCTCTGCGTGGCCAAATTATGCGATGTCCGGAGTGCGCTTATCAAGGGCCATGTGAGGGCGCTCTGAGTTGTAGAACCCAATCCAGTCATCGATGGTCCGATTCGCGGTCTGATACTGGCTTTGTCTGCGTAAGACTACCGGCATAGGGTCAATGTTCGCGATTGGTTACAACCGGGTTGGCGAATGCCATTGCGACGCCGACCGCCGTAATCACGACAAGAAACGCCAGCCAAACAATCGTATTCGTCGCTGACCAGTCGATGTTGTGAACCTCGCGATCAACAATCACCAATCCTAGGATCGACGACACTCCAAAGACAATCTCCATCACGCCAGCCGCCATCAATTCGGCTCGCGTTGCACGTTTGGCCACCGTTAGCATCATCACAAATCCGGTCAAGAACACTGCGCTGTAAAGCTGGCTGTGAAAATGATCGAGGCGCCACGGGAAAAGGCCGCTAAAGAAGTCCGGGGCCGCAATCAAGCCCACGCCGTAAACGCCGAACAGAACCGCCGACACCTGAAGCGAGACCCGCAATTTCCCGCTCGTCGCCTCAAGATGGTCGCGAGGCCACTTACGATACAACCACAAATGATACGCAGCGCTGGCGGGCAGCGTGACATAGAGGGCAAACCAGATCCACACCTGCCATTTCGCAACGTTAAAGCGGTCGATATGATAGATAGACGCCACCAAAACGACGAAAGTAAATGTAAAGATCGCAGGCAACACAAGTCGCGTTGGCGACCAGCGACCAGACACATGCATCAACGCAACTGGTACCATTGCGCTAAGATAGATACCCCCCAAGAACCGAGCATTGAACGGCGCGATTTCCCAAGCCCATAGTGGGCGCACGTACTGGGGCAGAAAGAACAAACCAAATCCGACGACCACCAAAACGGCGGCCTCGACAAAGGTAAATTTTCTTAGGAAAGACGAAATTTCGGGGTTGTTTGATGCCTGGTTCATGATCTGATTCTATCCGCTGTTGGGTAAGACACCAAGGTTTCTTTTTCGCATCCGGTCAACCTTCTCGCACGGGGGGCAAGGTACCAAATACAAAGGCAGATTTTCGACTTCTCCCCGAAAGTTAAATCATGACCGGAATCACGATTTTACAACCGGATGGCTGGACCAGAACATCTTTGAAACCATAGAGGAGGCTCAAGACCAGGCGACCGAATGGCTCTGGACTTACAACAACGACAGACCCAACACGGCAATCGGCGGCATCACGCCCGCTCTGAAACCTTGCGAACAAGATATCCTCGTACCGTGATCTGATGCACCGCATCACGCCCAAAAATCTTTACTGAAATTTGGCTTCCTCATAACGGCGTTTTTGCCTCAAAATTTGGAAAGAAAGCGCCTACGATGCTTGGGGCTAGTCATGCTTCCAGACACATTTTGCGAACCATCTGTGCGATATCTTTGAGTTGATCCGCCAGTGGATTTGTTTTCCGCCAGACCATGCCGATTGTTCGCGAGGGTCGTGGCGGTAAAAGGCGCACGATGGACACCGATGCGGAGCGCGTTTCGATCGGAACCGCCATCTCGGGAATCAACGTTACCCCGATTCCGGCGCCGACCATCTGGACCAACGTCGACAGGGAACTGCCTTCCATCAAATCGCGCGGCAGGGATGATGGCGCGTTGCAATAAGACAAAGCTTGATCGCGAAAACAATGCCCCTCTTCCAGCAACAGCAGCTTCATTTCGCGCAGCAATGTAGAGTTTGGCACAGGCTTGTCGGCGTCTTCGATCGAACGCACCAAAACAAATTCTTCATCAAACAGAACTTCTTCGTGCAGGGACGGCTCGGAAATTGGCAAAGCGACGATTGCTGTGTCAAGGTTCCCCCCCAAGAGGCCTTGGATCAGTTTTTGCGTGACCGCTTCGCGTGGGCGCAGGTCGAGGCCGGGGTAGTCTTGCGTCAAACACTTGATAAAGCGCGGCAGAAAATAAGGGGCAGCGGTCGGGATTATACCGAAACGGAAACGGCCAATTAGCGGCTGATGCGACGCCCGTGCCAAATCTCCGAGTTCGTCCACCGACTGAAGAATCTCGTGTGCACGCGCAAGGAATGTTTCGCCAAAACTCGTCAAACGAAGGTGTTTAGCCCCACGCTCGACGAGCGGTGTAGAAAGCATGTTTTCCAGCGCTTTCATTTGCACCGAAAGCGCAGGCTGAGAGATTCCGCAGTCCTCTGCGGCGCGTCCAAAATGGCGATGCCTAGCCAAGGCTTCAAAGTAACGAAGGTGCCTAATGGTGATATCGATCATACTTCGTAGTTATCAGCGCCATTAGAAAATGCAATTTTTCATTATCGGATTGTCCGTCTATGATCACCCAGAGATGGAAGCGCCGGTCAGTGTCTTAGGCTCGAAACCCGATGAGTTCGGAACCTAAGAAACGCAAGGCAACCAAGCGAAAACGCGTCACGACACGTGCGCCCGAAACCACGATTGGAATCAAAATGGACGGAAACGACAATAGTACAATGGGTAAATGCCCAGTCATGCACGGCGGAAACACTGCGACCAGCGCATCTGTGATGGCTTGGTGGCCAAATGCGCTCAACCTCGACATTTTGCATCAGCATGACACGAAAACCAATCCGCTCGGCCCGGATTTTGACTACGCAAAAGAGGTCAAAAAACTGGATGTGGACGCTTTGAAAAAAGATCTGCATGCTTTGATGACCGACAGTCAGGAATGGTGGCCTGCTGATTGGGGGCACTATGGCGGGTTCATGATCCGGATGGCGTGGCACTCGGCTGGAACATACCGCCTTGCAGATGGCCGTGGTGGTGGTGGCACCGGTAGCCAGCGGTTTGCGCCCCTGAACTCGTGGCCCGACAACGTCAGCCTTGATAAAGCACGCCGCCTGTTGTGGCCGATCAAGAAAAAATACGGCAACAAGCTGAGCTGGGCCGATCTCATGATCCTAGCGGGTAATATTGCTTATGAATCCATGGGTCTCAAGACGTTTGGTTTCGCATTTGGCCGCGCAGACATCTGGCACCCGGAAATTGATACCTATTGGGGCGCCGAGAAAGAATGGCTGGCTGATAGCGACGGCCGCTACGGCGACCTTGAAAACCCGGCGACGATGGAAAACCCGCTTGCGGCTGTTCAGATGGGCTTGATCTATGTGAATCCGGAAGGCGTGAACGGCAAGCCTGATCCGCTTAAAACAGCGTTGCATGTCCGCGAAACATTCGCGCGCATGGCGATGAACGACGAAGAAACGGCAGCGCTGGCTGCGGGCGGCCACACTGTCGGCAAAGCCCACGGTAATGGCAATGCGGATACGCTTGGCGCAGAACCCGAAGCCGCTGATATCGAAGACCAAGGGATGGGGTGGCGCAACCCGAACGGCACGAAAAAGGCAAGCGAGGCTGTGAGCAGCGGCATTGAAGGCGCGTGGACCACGAACCCGACGAAGTGGGACATGGGTTATTTCAAGCTGTTGTTCGGCTATGAGTGGGAGTTGAAGAAAAGCCCCGCCGGCGCGCAGCAGTGGGAACCGATCGGCATCAAGGAAGAAGACAAACCTGTCGACGCCTCAGACCCGACCATCCGTCACAATCCAATCATGACCGATGCAGATATGGCCATGAAAATGGACCCTATCTATCGTCATATTTGTGAACGGTTTATGGCTGATCCGGACTACTTCTCGGACACGTTCGCCCGTGCATGGTTCAAGCTGACGCACCGCGATATGGGCCCCAAAGCCCGCTATATCGGCCCCGATGTGCCACAAGAAGATCTTATCTGGCAAGATCCAATCCCCGAGGGTCCGACGGATTACGACATCGCTGACGTAAAGGCACGGATTGCAGACAGTGGCCTGACATTGGCCGAGATGGTGTCGACAGCTTGGGACAGTGCGCGCACTTATCGTGGCTCTGACATGCGCGGTGGTGCCAATGGCGCGCGCATTCGTCTGGCACCACAGAAAGATTGGGAAGGCAACGAACCTGCCCGTCTGGCCAAAGTTCTGTCAGTGCTAGAACCCATCGCGACCGATACCGGTGCAAGCATTGCGGATGTGATTGTTTTGGCCGGTAACATCGGTATCGAACAAGCCGCAAAAGCCGCAGGTCATGCAGTATCGGTGCCTTTCATGCCCGGTCGTGGCGTTGCCACCGCCGACATGACAGATGAGGAGTCATTCGATCCACTTGAGCCGCATGCTGATGGTTACCGAAATTGGTCCAAGAAAGACTACGCTGTCAGCCCGGAAGAACTCATGCTTGACCGCACCCAACTGATGGGTCTGACAGCCAAGGAAATGACCGTTCTGGTGGGCGGTATGCGCGCGCTGGGCACCAACCATGGCACCACCATGCACGGCGTTTTCACGGATAGGGTTGGCGCACTGACGACTGATTTTTTCGTGAACCTTACGGACATGGGCTATTCGTGGCATCCTGTAGACGGCGGAACCTACGAAATCCGCGATCGCAAATCAGGCGCGGTGAAATGGACAGCAACGCGCATGGATTTGGTGTTTGGCTCAAACTCCATTCTGCGGTCATACGCTGAGGTCTACGCACAAGACGACAACGCAGAGAAGTTCGTGAACGATTTTGTCGCCGCATGGGTCAAAGTCATGAACGCTGATCGTTTCGATCAACAGGCCTAAAAAAGCGACAGCCCCGTGCCGACCATCATAAAGCGCACGGGGCTGCTCAATATTTGACTGAGGAGCAGCAAGCCAAATAATCAAACACCTAAATTTCGCATTTTAAGTTCTGCATAATTTTGCAAAGAAACGCGACTGACCATTCTTCTTTCCAGGCGTCGATGAAAGCAAATCTCATCGGCTTTGGCCTGCAAATAAGAATGCCGCGTTATCGGCTACAATTGATCCACTGGATCAATCGCTAGACGCCTCAACTTGAACACTTCCCTCTCCTCGCGCAGAAGCCGGACTTCTTTGCGAAGGCGGGTGTTCTCCTTTTCCACGTCGTCATGCGGTCCTGACATCAGGCCATCGTGTTGATGCTGTTGAACCCATTTATTCAGCGTCGACATTCCGACACCCAGATCCGATGAAAGCTGCGGTCGCGTTAAACCACTGGTCGTGGCGATCCGCACTGCATCACGACGAAACTCATCTGTGCATCTCTTTGCCATTCGTTCTCTCCTTCATAGCAAACATTGCTCGAAAGAGACCGGAACTAAACCGTGACAAGACCTGGGCGCGCGATTAGTGGCCGCTCTGGGCCATGCATGTTGGGCAAATCGAGATCGTCTAGCAGGATCGCGGCGATGCGGCTGACGGCAGCAGTGAGACCAATTTTCACAAATCTATTTATCGTTCGGGGCATTGCTCATAAAAGGCGACAATTTCGGTCCGATCAATGCTTCCGGTTGCGTCTCGCAGCGTAGCGTCGGTCTCGTTCTGCTTTGCGTTCTGCTTCATCCGCAAGAGCTTGATCGGCTGTCTCGGCAAGCTCCGCTTTTAACGCCAGCTCGCGCAAATTTGCTTGCTCAGCCTCGCGCTTGGCATCCTCAGATCGCTGAGCTTCCTTTTGCTGTAGCTGCTTTGTTGCCTCGGCCTGTCGCATTACCACGCGGGTAGCGGCCAGTTCAGCTTTTTTGGCACGCTCAGCTAATCTGTCTGGATCAAAAGCTGCGGCTTGGAAACGCGCCAGCTTGTTTTGTTTGGCTTCAGATGCGGTCTTGAGGCGATCGGGAAAACGATCTTGATTAGACTTCTTCATATATGTGTTGGCTCATATTTGTGATGGAGAGGAATCATTGGGCTTGTACGCCGAATCTATGCGGCAACTGGTTGCGCGGTTTTCGAACAAACCTAGCGTTCGCACTGCCGAAACACAGGATCCATTCATACAATGCACTTGCCACGTTCTCTTCGCGCTCTAATGGCAAGACGCCGGTTCGGTTTGAAAAGTGCTTTGTGAACAGCTGGAATCCATGTGGGAATTCTAAGAAGCGGGCGCACCGTCGCCGGTCCGCCCGCTGATATCTGTCAGCTTAGTCCCGCATATCGGGAGAAGCCTCAAGCCAATGCGATATTGGCTGCGCTTTCGCGACCATCGCGGCCGGACTCGATATCGAAAGTAACTTTTTGGTCATCGTTCAAACCGGTCAGACCTGCTTGCTCAACGGCAGAGATGTGCACAAACACATCCTTGGCGCCACCATCGGGGGCAATAAACCCAAAACCTTTTGTTGAATTAAACCATTTTACGGTGCCATTGGCCATCGTATGTCTCCTATGTGCTGCCCGCGGAATGCGGCAGCTCGGCTATGTTAGTGCTACATCGGGACACTGAGCCGTGAGGAGCAGATTATCGAAAAACGTAACTTAACTTGGCCCAGATAGATCCTCACGCCTAACTAAGCAAGTCTCATTCTCTTTTTCTCAGTTAACGATATCTTACAGTCGCGCAATATACGACCCGATATACTTTGTGGGCGCTGTCAGAGCAAACCGTCCCAGTCTCAGTTTACCGCATTGGGCCTTAACCTACGCCGCACAAAGCTGACGCCACTCGGAAAGCGCAGTTGAGCTTGAAGTTGTCGCGTGAGTTGAGGTGGCGCTACTGGTCGAAATGGTTGTGGACTGAGGCTTGAACAGCGACGAATTTCTGCGAAGTCTGCATCAGCCTGAAGCGAAGCATGGCCCGTTCTCGCCTTCGAAATTGCTGGTGTGAATTTTCAGCCCTGTTATTTTGGCAGCGGCCGGTCTCTTGTTTTTTGGCATTGCCAATGACCTTCATCGCCGCGCCATAGGAACGTAACTTGTCGGCGACGAAAACATGAGTGCGGCCTTGGCCGTTTCATGGTTTTCCTAAGGAATTTAAATGCTGCATCGCGATCACGGCGATTCGTGACGAAGCTTTCCAGCACTTCTCCTGCGTGATCCACAGCCCGCCAGAGGTAGTGCGTCTCGCCGTTGATCTTCACAAATACCTCATCCGAATGCCACTGCCAGTATGTCCCCGACCGCATTCGATCAACTCGCCTGATGCGAATTTCAGCGGCAAACAGTGGACCGAAACTGTTCCACGAGAACCGAACCGTGTCATGGCTGATGTCGATGCCGCGTTCGTGTAGAAGAGCCTCAACATTGCGAAGCGAAAGCGGAAACCGAACGTACAGCATCAAAGCCAGTCGAATGATCTCAGGGCTAACCTTGAAATAATGGAAGGGGCCTTGTTTTGTCATCAGGCTATGTTAATCACCCGCCCTTCCCGCCTCAACCAACTTTGCTCTGACGGTGCCGTTCGAATTACTTTATTGTCTAAAATATCTACGAATAGAGCTTACGTAGAATGCGATTGCTGCGCCCGATTGCGGCCCACCTGTGACAGCCGCCTCGCCCGTCGTCGTTAATTTCAGACCAATGGGGAAGTCGCGGACCGACCTAGACTATGCAATTGGTCGGGGATGTTAGACGCGACCTTGGATTGCATGGGTTGTGTGCTTAACTCTTTGCAAACGGAGAATACCATGCAGCACTTTTCGCTTCTCGATTTATCACCCGTGCCAGAAGGCAAGACCACGGCAGATGCCCTTGCCAATACGGTTGCTTTGGCGCGCGTCGCGGAAAACGCAGGATATCACCGCTACTGGCTTGCTGAGCATCACAACATGGCTGGGATCGCGAGCGCGGCGACGGCCGTTGTAATCGGCCATGTGGCAGCTGCGACCCGGACCATGCGGATCGGCGCAGGTGGGATCATGTTGCCCAATCACGCACCATTGGTGATTGCGGAACAGTTTGGGACGCTGGCAACGCTGTACGGAGATCGCATCGATTTGGGCTTGGGCCGCGCGCCCGGCACCGATATGGCAACTGCCCGTGCGTTACGCCGCCATATGGCACCCGAGGATAGCTTTCCCCAAGATGTGCAAGAGCTGATCGGCTATTTGGGTGATATGCCCGATGGCGCAGGTGTCCGAGCTATTCCCGGTGTCGGCACCCATGTGCCCGTCTGGATCCTCGGATCGAGCCTTTACGGTGCGCAGCTGGCAGCCCATCTGGGCCTGCCCTACGCCTTCGCCTCGCATTTCGCACCGGCCATGCTCGAAGAGGCGCTGTCGGTCTACAGAACATCATTCAAACCATCCGGGATCTTATCCGAGCCCTATGCAATGCTCGCGGCAGGTGGCTGTGCTGCCCAGACCGATGAGGAGGCGCAGGTGTTGCGGTCCTCGCAAGAGCTTGCTTTTGCGCGTTTGATATCCGGTCAGCCGGGCAAATTGCCCCTGCCCGTCCAGGATGTAAAAGCACACGTCCCTGCTCCCGTCTTGGCGCGGGTCAAACAAGCCTTATCGTGTTCCGCAACGGGTTCGCCTTCGACTGTCAAAACGCAACTAAGCGCCATCATCGACAAGTACAAACCCGACGAGATTTTGGTCACCGGCATGATCCACGATCACGCTGCGCGGGTTCGATCGTTTGAAATCGTAGGCGAAGTTTTGACCCAACTGCTTGCGTAGACATGGTAACTTGATCCTGTTTGCAGGCATCGACGTTACCGGCCCTGAGCGGACATCGACAGTGTCACGGGATGGCGCGATGCAACTTCTCCGACAGCAGACATCAGCTGCATTGGCAGAATTTCGGCAAAAGGGCCCCTATGTCCCATCTCTATTCGCGAACAAGGAGCGCTGGTTTTTCTTCATGTAAGTCCACGCAATGAAACGGCTTGTTTTTTGCCCCTGTGCCATTTCGACAACTTTAAAATCAGCAACCCTGGCTTTTCCCAAAACTCGGAAGAGTGGCTGGAGGTTATCTTTTTTCGACACCAACGAGGTAAACCACAGGCACTGATCGGCGAACTCCATGCTCTGCTCAACCATGCGGGCGTGTCTGACGTCAGCGCCTATGGGTCTAAATAGGGCAAATTGCTAAGAGAGTGTTCTTGGCTCATCGTAACCACTGAGGTGAAGTGGTCCTGCTTTTTAGGACAGTTTTGCGGCTTGGCTAAGATCCTTCGTATTGCTCGGCACCGGAATCATGCCATCAGCCCTTGCACAAGACCCAGAACGGCAGAAAGCGCCGTGGGGCCCTCAACCAGAATACGACGACCATCCGACAAGGTGATATCAACGCTATGGGCAGATATCGCAGCACCAGATAGCGGCTGCGCGCCAGTCTGCGTGAGCTCAACAGGCAACGGTTCGCGAACCTCAACTGGAAGAAAAGCCACAACGCCATCTTCCGGCTGTGCAGCAGCATAATCCGAGCCCGGAGCAAACCGAGGATCTTTCAGCCACTTGAAAATCAGATTGGCATTCATCGAATATCGACGCGCAACCTGCGCAACCGACACACCAGTCGTCGTCGTTTGCTCACAGATGATGCGCTTCTCGTCATCAGACCAGACCCGCTTCTTCTGTCCCTTCTTGCCCGCCATAGAGTGCCCCAAGATGTCCACTATCAATGGTGGACACTATTGCATCATCTCCTTCGCCGTCAGAGCAGGGACACCGGACGGTTACGATCAACCGCCACACCAAGCCGATAACGCAAGCTGCGGTGACCGAACAGGACTCTGACCCGGAAAGCGCCGACAGTCCAACAAGTGATACCGATGGCACCCCCATTTTAGGGGTCACGCCCTTAAGCACAAACTCCTACGGGATGTGGACGTCCGGCTACTACTACTTCAACAGTATCGCGAACATAATGTGCGCCCTACACTCAAGGCAGCAGGGAGTTGAATTCAGGCTGGTCTACTACCTTACGCGCCCGGACTACTTTCTCGAGATGGAGAACATCCCGTTCACAATGGAGGAAGGGCAGGTCGAGATCGTGTTTGGAATCGAAGGTGCTGACCCCTCTGGGGGTTTGCTGACACTGAGAATGGAATACACCGCGTGGGGAGGGAGGGATGTATCAACCGACATAACCTCCCAGCGGGATGAAGAGATCTTGCTGACTGCGCTGGCGAGAGGAAGCACCTTGTGGATCCGCCGGATCGATACCGAGCTAATCGGGACATTTTCGTTGATCGGCTCTTCCATGGCAATCTCCGATTTCAGAAAGTGCATCAACCGTGAAGAGGCCTACGTGACCCGGATGCTGAGCGAATAGGGCATAGTGCTGGTAATGCTGTAGCTGAGGGCTACGGCTCAGGGATACCTCTAGATCAGAAGCTAGCTGAACTGGTAAAGGCCAATGAATGTCTGGAATGGGGAGGCTCTTAAACCTTCTGACAGACAAACGTGTAAATGCTTAGAGTACCTCTATATTCGACGTCTCCCCGCCCTGCGTCGAGGATTGAGGCCCTCGCACCTTCACTTTTCACTGGGTTAAACATTACGGTCTCGCCCGCACCAGACGCACAAGCGTAACCACCAGAATAATTCTCTGGAAAGCAGGTCGTTCGTTCATATGAGGAGGCAAGATATAGGCCATCAACAATGGACTGTGGGTCGAGCGTATCAGGCCCAAGTTTAATGAAGAAAGGTGGCCTTTGAGTAAAGTTAGCTCGGTCCCACTGCCCGCCGCTATCTATGAAGCCAGTGGCATCAACATACTGGCAAGCATACGTCCCTTCATGCGCCCCTTGTGCAACCGCTGTGGTAGCGAAGAGGATAGATGATAGGGTGATGAGGACCGTCTTGAGCATTCAATACTTCCTTGTCTCTGCTATGGACATAAGTTCACACGACAAGGGAATGCAGTAAAGGGAACGCGCTTAGAACTTCATGATAACGTCATCATCTTGGTCAGCGCTATCGCGCGGCGTGGTGTTGCGCGTGGTCGTCGTGCGCTCACCGTTCATCAGAAATAACGCACCAATAGCGAAGCTTGATTGCATCAGGAAGAACGCCGAACCATTCGCGATACCGCACGCGCGTATTAAACCCATCAATAACTCAAGACGCAGATGATGCTATCGCACGTAAAGCTACGCTCATTTGTCTCGCTGAGCGTCTCGCTGAAAAAAATACAGCGGATCTCGTTATTCAGCTAAGTCATTGATTTTAATGGTGCCCCCACCACGACTCGAACGCGGGACCTACTGATTACAAATCAGTTGCTCTACCAGCTGAGCTATAGGGGCACTGCGCGCTGTGCTAACCAAGCGCGGGGCGGCGTGCAAGTCCTTTTTCGCGCATTTCGTGTCGATCTGCCCTATCGATTTGCGCGGGCCAGCAATGCGACGGCGGCAAGGCCGACGAGCGTGATCATCAGGGCGGCGGGCGCGGCCTCGGCGATGTTTTCAAGGCTGGCCTTTTCGTGCACCCGCGTCGCCAGTGTATTGTAGTTAAAAGGGCGCAACAGCAGGGTTGCCGGCAGTTCTTTGACACAATCCACAAACACCAACAACAGGGCCGACCCGACCGAGGCGCGCACCAGTGGGATATGTACGGCCCGCAACGTCCCACCCGCCGTGCGCCCCAAAGATCGCGCAGCCATGGGCAGGCTGGGTGATACACGGCCAAGGGCTGCGTCCGCCGTTCCTTGGGCAATTGCAAAGAACCGCACCACATAGGCCAGGCACAAAGCGGCGGCCGATCCCGTCAGGATCAGCCCAGGATCGTACCCCGTTACGCGCAAAACTGCATCCGCCACCGCGTTATCGAATGCCGCCAGCGGGATCAGGATACCAAGGGCTAGCACGGCACCGGGTGCCGCATAGCCAATCGCCGTGACCGGCATCAGTAACGCGGGCAAACGCCGCCCCGACAAGCGCACGCCGTAGACCATGAACAGCCCCCCTGCGACCGTCAGCACGGCCGCGACCCCACCCACGCCAAGAGTATGCATCAAGGCACGTAGCAGACCGGGTGCTGCCCATTGGCGTGCATCCATCGCGTGTTCAAGCAGAACCAGCACAGGCAGCATGAACCCGAAAGCGAAGGGCAAAAAACAGGCCGCACTGGCAGCCCAAGCTGGCGCGCCAGACAAGGGTTGCCCCTCGATCGGGCGCGGCCCACGGGCGGTGCCGAAAAAGCGGCTCTTGCGGCGGCTGAACTTTTCCAGCGTGACCAGGATCACGACCAGAACCAGCACACAGGTGGCGATCTGTGCAGCACCGCCAAGGTTGCCACTTTGGAGCCAGACCGAGAAAATGCCTGTCGTCAGCGTCTGCACTGCAAAATAGTCAACCGTGCCGAAATCATTAACGGTCTCCATCATAACAACGGCCGCACCCGCCGCGATTGCGGGGCGCGCCAAAGGCAGGCCAACCCGCAAGAACCGACCCACAGCGCCGACACCCAGCGCGCGCGCGACGTCATAACCGGCGCTGGATTGTTCGCGAAACGCAGCCCGCGCCAAGATATAGACGTAGGGGTAAAGCGAGGCACTGAGCACCAGCACCGCCGCCGTCCGCGTGCGAATTTCGGGGAACCAATACTCTCGCGCCGATTGCCAGCCCGTGACCTCGCGCAGCACCGTCTGCACCGGCCCCGCATATTCAAGAAAATCAACCAGCGCATAGGCGCCCACATAGGCGGGCACCGACAACGGCATAAGCAGCGCCCATTGCAGCCAGCGTCGCCCCGGAAAGCGATACATGACAACAAGCCACGCCGCCCCCGTCCCCATCGCAGCGGTCAAAGCCCCCACGCCGATCATCAAGATCAACGAGTTGCGCAAATAGCGCGGCAGCGTGGTCGATATAAGATGCGGCCAGATATTATCAGAGGGGGTAAGCGCGAACCAGATGACGGCGACAACCGGCAAGACCACCAACACGGCAATAACCAGCGCCCCGAGGGACCACGGGTTCACACGCAATTTTGGCCATCGAGAGCCGTTTATCTGACCAGAAGACTCGGACATATCAAGCGCCTACCCGAAAGCGGTTTCACTGTCCAGAAAACCGCTTATAGTGATTGCAACAAAAACAACGAGAAACGGCGGCTACTCTTGCAGATTGCATATCATATCGGCGCCAATTGCACGGACAACGATCGGCTTTTGAAATCACTTCTTAAGAACGCCGATACTTTCGCCCAGCAAGGCATCAAAGTTCCCGGGCCCGGAAAGTATCGCCGTCTTTTGCGCGAAACCATCCAGAATCTTGGCGACAATGATCCCGCGCCTGACACAAGCGACATCTTGATCGACGCGATCCTTGACGAAGAGGCCACGAACAGGCTGGTCCTGAGCCATTCAGAATTTATCTGTATCAACCGCCGCATTTTCGACAATGCGCAATTTTATGGCAAGCTTGAAATGAAGCTCGGGCGGCTGCGCAAACTTTTCCCGCGCGAGGAACTGGAGTTGCACATCGCGTTGCGCGATCCGGCCACGTTTGTGCCCGAAGCGTTCCTTCAAACCAAGGGCACGTCCCTTGCAGAATTTCTGAACGGGATGGAACCACGCGACATCCGTTGGTCAGACGTTATCGCACGCATTCAATCCGTTGTGCCGGGCGTGCCGCTGACGGTCTGGTGCAACGAAGATACACCGCTGATCTGGGCACAACTGATCCGCGAATTATCCGGGGTTGACGCGCTTACGAAAATCACGGGCGGATATGACCTGCTGAGCACAATCATGAGCGCGGACGGCATGAAGCGCTTTCTGAGCTACCTCAAAAGCCACCCACCCCAAACCGAAATTCAAAAACGCCGTATCATTGCGGCCTTCCTCGACAAATATGCGCTTGAGGACGAGATCGAAGAAGAGATCGACCTGCCCGGCTGGACTGAGGATTTGATGGCTGAATTGACAGAGAACTACGAAGACGACGTGTTCCAGGTCGCCCGTATGCCGGGCGTGAATTTCATCGCCCCATGAGTTCTTTCCATGCGCATTCCCGTGACTGAACGCAGCCGTCCCTTCATGCAATGCGATGTGTTCAGTACGCATCCGACAGGCGGCAACGGATTGGCCGTGGTGCTTGATGGCGCAGGGCTGAGCGATAATCAGATGCAGGCGTTTGCGCGCTGGACCAATCTGGCAGAAACCACGTTTATCTGCCCTGCCACGAAGGCGGGCGCCGATTATCTGCTGCGCATCTTTACGGCGTCACGCGAACTGCCGTTTGCGGGGCATCCCACCCTTGGGTCTGCGGCCTGCTGGCTTGCGGCGGGGAATACGCCCTTGCAAAGCGGATTGATCGTGCAGGAATGCGGTGTCGGGCTAGTGGCGATTGATCTGACGGGCGACACGCCTGCGTTCATTGCGCCACCGACCAAAATTTCGCCGATGCCCGAAGATGTGCTGGACGCAATTGCCGCTGGGTTGAACCTTGATCGCAGCAATATCCTGCGCCACGCGGTTCTGGACAATGGCCCAGTTTGGCACGTGATCGAAATGGCTTCGGCGCATGATCTGATCACGCTGAACGCAAGTCTGATCACGCCAGTGCCGCCATTTTCTGTTGGCCTGATCGGCGCGCAAGACGGGAGTGCGGATACAGACTACGAAGTGCGTATGTTTTCGATGTTTGACGGCCTAAAAGAAGACCCGATTACCGGATCACTCAACGCTGCACTGGCCCATTGGATGCAAGATCAGGGGCGCGCGGATGCGCCTTATGTGGTGGCACAGGGCAGTTGCATTGGGCGGCGCGGGCGCGTGCATGTGGCCCAAGATAGCGCTAATAACATGCGCATCGGCGGTCACACCAACATCCTGATCAGAGGTGATGTGACCCTTTAGCGGTTACATGCCCAGCGCTTCTTTATACATTTCCAGCACCGCTTCTTCTTCGGCGATGTCGTTCTGGTCACGCTTGCGCAAGGCAATCACTTTGCGCAGGATTTTCGTGTCATAGCCCCGCCCTTTGGCTTCGGCCATAACTTCCTTTTGTTGCTCGGCGATGTCCTTTTTCTCGGCATCCAGACGTTCCATACGTTCGATAAACTGGCGAAGTTCTTCGGCGGTGACGCGGTAGCTGGTGTCGGTAACGGAATCGGACATAGGGGCGGCCTTTCGCATGCTGAAATAAGACCCCTTCCCTACCCGCGCGCCTTTCGCACCGCAAGGGTCGCTAGCTTGCAAATGCGCCTGCCAGCCGCTAGGGCAACGCCATCAGACAACGGAGAGATGCATGGACTGGCTTATCTGGATTGGCGCGGGTATTTCTGTGATCGGATTGGTCGGCATTATCGCGTCGATCGTCATGGTCACAAAGGCGAAACGTGCCGGACTTGACGATGATGTCTTGCGCACGCGGGTGCAAAGCATCCTGCCACTTAACCTTGGCGCGCTGTTCTTGTCGGTCATCGGATTGATGTGTGTGATCGTCGGAATTATTCTAGGCTAGCAGCTTGGGCAGCGAGCGCGTCAAACCCGTCCGCGTATTTGATCGCCTCATGAACGAGTGCTGGCATCTGCCATGTGGCATCATCCTGCCCTAGATGGGCGGTCTTGCGGCACAATCCCAATAACCCGATGCTTTGTGCAGCGCGCATTGGCCCACCGCGACGGCGTGGAAAGCTCATGCCATGCACCGCGATCGCATCCACATCCGCTGCACAGCGTGCAGTGCCATCCTCCATCATGCGCGCGCCTTCGGCCATAAGTGCTGCAATCAGCGCTTGGCGAACCCATACTTTGTCGGCGATTGGACCACCGCCTTCGCGCAGTCCAAACGGACCCTTTCGAAACCCGTAATCAACCATGATCCGATCAATGTCGTCTTCGCCAAGATCGTCACGCAAAAGTGCCTGGGCTGCATTGTTCCAAACCGGGCGGAGGCGTCTCAGGATCGCCTTGCCAGCGGGATCTACAACCTTAAAGCCCAGCCCTTTACGTTTCAGAAATTCAGGGCCCGCGTGCTGCTCGGCCAGAAAGACGTGACGCAACGCAACCGATTGCGGGTGAATATGACAGCTTTCAAATGCATCCGCTTCTTGGGCCAAACCGGTCACGAACGGCAAAAGAACCGCACCTTCAACACAGTCAACAATACGGTGGGCTGCGTAGCGATGAATTGCCTCAAGCCCGATCCGCGCATCTTTGCACGTCGCCAGATAGGCGCGCCCGTCGGACATATGATCGCGGCGCTGCGAAGTGGGGCGCGGCCCTTTGCCAGCATCAAGCAACGCCTTGGCAAAGGCAAACGCCCCGTCACTGACTGGCGCTTCGACAATAGCGTCCAGCAGGCCCTTGCGGTGTGCAAGTCCAGCGCTAACCGGCTGCCCAGACATCAACATTTTCAACGCACCCGTGGCCCCTATCAGACGCGGCAATCTTTGTGTGCCACCAGCGTTGGGGATCAGGCCGAGTGAAATATAGGGCAGGCCAATCAATGCAGTTTTATCACCAACACGGTAATGCGCCGCAAGCGCGAGCTCGGCTCCGCCAGCCAAAGCCTCGCCATGTATCCCCACGACGACAGGCACGGCACAACCTTCGATTTGACGGCAAATCCCTGCAAGACTTGGCGGGTTGCTGCGGCCTTTGGCCCATCCGGACATATCGAGACCGGCGGAAAACATCGCCCCGTTGGCAACGATAACGACCGCTGCAATGTCGCCGCCCTCTGGCAGGCGGTCAAAGATTGCGGCCAAACCTGCGCGCATCGCGCTGTCCATCACATTCGCTGGTTGGTGATCAAGGGTGACGACCGCGACCCCATCGCGCACGCGAAATTTTACAGCTCTGGCCATGGCACCTCTTTACACTGCTACTTGGGCCAGCATTGGCGCAGGGGCGCAATAAGGCAAGGGCAAGCAACGCGCGCGCGACCTTTGGACCGGTGTCGGGCCGAAAAGAGGCTTACACGTCGGCAGGCACGGGGCAGAACACCTCGAACAGACGTTCAAGGATCGGGCCCAGACGCGGGTCGGCAAGCCGGTAACGGATTGTGCGACCATCGCGATCACAGGCCACAAATCCCTCGGCGCGCAAACGTGCAAGTTGCCCCGAGACATAAGACTGGCTTGCACCAAGCGCTTCCTCAAGATCGCCAACGCAGCGCTCGCCCGGCAAAAGCGCACAAAGCAGGCGCAGGCGTTGCGGGTTCGAGAGCGCCTTAAGAACATCTGCAGCTTCGCCTGCTGCGGCGTCCATTGCGGCCATATCGACTTGGGGTGTGTTTTGTATTGTCATGTCCGGCAGATAGTCCTTAGGGGTATATATTTCAATGTTGCGATGTTTGCGCTTTGGCGCGCATCTGTCAAGGGTTCTGGACGCGCGCGCGCGGCTGCATTAGGACTATTGCATGGATATTCGCCCCCTCAGCCCGACCTATGCCGTGTCCCCGCAAATTGCTGCCGAAGATGTGGCAGCGATTGCAGCCGCAGGATACACAACAATCATCTGCAACCGCCCCGATAGCGAAGTGCCCCCTGCCCTTCAGGCAGACGCGATCGGTGCTGCGGCAAAGGCTGCGGGCCTTGGGTTTGTGGTAATTCCTGTGACCCACCAAACGCTGGACGCCAGCAAGGTCGCGGCGCAAATGGACGCGATGGCGCAGGCCGGTGGGCCAGTGCTGGCCTATTGCGCATCCGGCACGCGCTGCTCGATCGTGTGGTCCATGGCACAAGCTGGCACGATAGCTGCGGATGATATTATCAACGCGACGGCCAAAGCCGGATATGATCTGGCTGGTATGCGTCCTCAACTCGAGGCTTTGGCCAAATCCTGATCGGTTTGTGCGGCGGCGGTTTAGTCCGGTGCACTGTTTTGCTGTTCACTGTTTGGCGGATCGGCCCTGGCGGGGGCGGATACTGACACTCCTTCGATTGGCGCGGCGGCAGTTAACGCGGCATGCGGGACGCCGTCATCCGCGGGGTCCAGCGTGGCACGGTTTGTCGTTTCAACCCGCACGGCCCGCTGACCCGCCATTTGACCAAGCCGCGCTGTCGTCACCATACGCCCATCCGCCCCGACCAGTTTGATCGACGTTACCCGCGTGCCGGCCAAGGGAATGACTTGCCCAAGTTCGAATGCCTCGATCTGCGATACGGACAGGCGCATCCGGTGCAGCACCGCGTTTAGGTTTGCATGGGAGTTTTGCACCTGATCGTTAAACGCCGCGGCCCATGCAGCGCAGGTTGCCCCATCTTTGGGGGCGGCGCGCGGATTGCGGTGTTGCGGCAGCGCAAGGCACAGCTCGCCTTGCCGTTCGCCCCCAGCAAAATCAAGCGACAGACGCACCAACCGATAAGCCCCGTCAGGCAAGGCCAATCCGGCAGCGCGCGGCCCCTCAAGCGGTGGGCCGATTGTTGTGTCCGCAGCCCATCCGGCCAGTTGGGTGCCGGTGGCCGTTTCGTTCAGCATCGCCAGAAACGCCGCCATAACAGGTGTCGCCAGTGCGGCGTCAGCAGCCGTAACCCCGCGCGGAGCGGCGGCTGCGGTGGACAAGGCGCCCATGGTCTGAATTTCGATCAAACAGGACCGCAATTCGGGATCAATCGCAACAAGCCCAAGCAAGTCTGCCCCACTGTCCGCCCCTGTGGTGGCAGACAAAATCATATGATCGGGGCTTAATTGATCAACTACCTCGTCCAAGGTCATGATATTATCGGTCAGGCCAAGAACCGTCAGCCGCAACCCCACAGTGCGATCTGCTGCACGGCTAAGTGCCAAACGCAACGCACGCCCCGGTGACATATCCGCCGCTGGCGGTGTCGTCGGTTCACCCTGCCGCAATTTACGCCGCAGCACTGATTGGTCATTGTTGTCGGGCATATTCGGCCTGATCCTGCACCCGTTTGAATTGCAAACACCATAGCCCCAACGGGCTTACCAATGTCCTAACGTGTGTTCTAACGGGGCCGCGTCGCTGTTGCGGGCAATGTCACGCGAAAGGCAGCGCCACCCTGACCGGGAAGATAGTCAATCTGACCACCCAAACGCCCCATGATCTCGCGGCAAATCGCAAGGCCAAGGCCCGCGCCACCAGCCTTGCCAGAATCCGTCAAACGTGAGAATTTCGCGAATATCAGCGCTTGATGATCTGCGACGATCCCGCGGCCATTGTCTGTGAAATCAATAACCTGCGTGCCATCGACGCGGCGCACGCGAATGCGCAGTTCCGGGTTTTCTGCGTCGCAGTATTTCTGAGCGTTAGCGATCAGGTTGATAAACACCTGCGTCAAGCGATCAAGGTCGGTAAACAGGGTCAGCTGCTCGTCAGCGGCCCGCCGGTGAATACGTAATTCACCCAAATCAACGCCCGCCGCCGAAATCGCGCGATCAAGCAACCCGCGAAGGCTCCCCTCGCTGTTGTTCAGCTGCACCTGCCCGTTTTCAAGCACCGCAAGATCAAGCAGATCATCCAGCAGACGAGTCAGGCGCAGGGCCTCGTCGTGGATAATACCCGCATAGCGCGCCTGTTCATTCGCGTCCATTTCACCGTCGCGCAGGATTTCCGAGAACGACCGGATTGATGTCATGGGCGTGCGTAATTCATGGCTGATTTGGCTAAGGAATGCGTCCTTTTGGATCGACAACGCGGTCAATTTTTCATTGGCGTCACGCAGGGCCCGCGCGGTATTTTCCTGCTCGGCTGATTTGGCTTCAAGCTGGCTGGAATACTCAAGAATTTGCGCCGCTTCGTCCGCCACCGCGATCAAGTCCTGCACGGAGACATTAGCGCCCTGCGTCAATTGCCCTACCATCGCGTGCGCCGTCGCCGCACCAACTGATCCGGCCAGCTCGCGTTCAAGCCGCTCAATGAATTCAGGTGTAACATCAGGTAGATAGCCTTCTTTGCCCTGCTTTTGCGCCGCGGCCTGAAACAGCGCCTGCGCCTGACCAGACCCGACGATCCGCTGCGCCATGATCAACAAATCCTCGGCACCTGCCGCACTTTGCGTGGCAGCGCGCGGTGATGAGGAATGGGCAAACACATTCACAAATTGCGCGCCCTGCAACCGTTCAATCGGTGTCGGGAACGTAAAGATCGACACCACGAAAAACACGACCGAATTGAGCAACATCGACCAGACCAGCGCATGCAATAGCGGGTCGATTCCGCCGATCCCGAACAGGGCCTGCGGGCGCAACCAGCCCAGTCCGAACGGCCCCTGCGCCATCATCGACGCGCTCATGATCCCTTCGCTGCCAAAGCTGGGCAAGAACAACGTCCACGCCCAAAGCGCAAAGCCCGTCAGCAACCCCGCGGCCGCGCCAATCCGCGTCGCCCCACGCCAGAAAATACCACCCAACAAGACCGGCAGCACCTGCGCCACACCCGCAAATGAGATCAAGCCGATCGCTGCAAGTGCAGCGCCGCCACCCGACACGCGGAAATATGCATAGCCAAGCGCCAAAACGCCCGCGATCGACATGCGTCGCGCCAGCAAGACCACATAGCGCACATCGCCCGACATCGTTGCCCCGCGCGCGGTCGAGCTAAGCCAGATCGGCACGACAATATGGTTGGAAACCATCGTCGCCAGCGCAATCGTCGCCACGATCACCATCGACGTCGCCGAGGAAAAACCGCCCAAGAACGACAGCACCGCCAACCCGTCCTGCCCTTGGCTTAGCGGTAGAGTGAGCACGAACAGATCAGGGTTTGATCCGGGTGGCATCAAGTTCAGCCCGATCACGGCAATGGGCACAACAAACAGGCTCATCAACATCAGGTAAGCCGGAAAGGCCCATGACGCCGTTGCCAGATGTTTCTCATCGGCGTTTTCAACGACCAGCACCTGAAACATACGCGGGAGGCATAGGAACGCGGCGGCAGATAGAAACGTCAGGCCAACCCAGCGCCCGCCCACGGGGGACCATTCGGAAATGGCGGATTGGTCAATCATATCAAGGGTTGCAGCGGGTCCACCAGCGATGCCCCAGACCACAAAGATGCCAACGGCAAGCAGCGCACAAAGCTTGACCACGGCCTCGACGGCGATGGCCATGACCACGCCATGGTGGCGTTCGTTAACGTCCAGATTGCGGGTGCCAAAAAGAATTGTGAACACGGCCAATCCGGCGGCAACCCAGATTGCGGCAGCGTTCAGGTCTTCGGCAACCCAAACCTGCCCGCTGCCTTGTGCAAACACCGCGAATGACAGCGTGACGGATTGCAATTGCAACGCAATATAGGGCGTGGTGCCGACCACGGCGATGACGGTGACAATCACGCCCAATGATGTGGATTTGCCAAACCGTGACGAGATCAAATCAGCGATTGACGTAATGCGCTGCGCCCGCCCGATCCGCACGAGTTTGCGCACGACCCACCACCAGCCGACCATCACCAGTGTCGGCCCAAGATAGATCGTCAGGAATTCCAACCCCGAGCGCGCGGCGTATCCAACCGCGCCATAAAACGTCCAGGCGGTGCAATAGATCGACAGGGACAGCGTGTAGATAACCGGCGAACGCAGCCAATTCACGCCCCCGTTCGCAGCATGGCGTTCAGCAACAAAGGCGACTGTGAACAGCAGCGCCACATAGCAAAGGGCGACAAAAATCAACAGGTTAAAGGAAATCACCTGAGGTCCTCGATGTTGGTTGCACCCGGTTCGTGATCGGGATCAATCAGACGTGACAGCAGCGCGGCAATCACCACAACGATAACCCAAAGCACAAACATATAAATCAGCACGACCGAGGTCGGCTGCCCAAGATCCCCGCTTTGTGACCAAAGCAGCGGCACCATCATCAAAACGGCGGCCACAACCGGCAGCAGGCGAGTGGCATCACGCAAACGGCGTTGCCGGTAACTGGCCCGCGCCAGAAATACAGGGGGTTTGCCTGGCCCGTCCATTAGCGCGTTGTGTCCATCAGCCCGCCCCGATCATCAACCGGCAAGCGTGCGAACGTTCTCGAGCACCTCGGCGTTTGAAAAGGGTTTCGTCATAAAGTGGGTCACGCCCAGACGTTCGGCCAACTCGCGATCCTTTGACTGACCACGCGCGGTCAGCATCATCACAGGCAGGGATTTGGTCGCCGCGTCATCGCGCAGATCACGCAGGATGTCATACCCGCTGCGCCCCGGCAGCATCACATCAAGAATAATCAAATTGGGGGCGACAGCGCGCACCTTATCAAGTGCCGTGGTCCCGTCTGAATGGGTCGCCACAGCCCAACCATCGCGCGACAGGATGAACCGGATAGCTTCGATGATATTAGGCTCATCTTCAATTAGCAGAACCTGCTTGCCGGCCATTGATCCCTCCCCAAGGCTGCGCACCCAACTGCGCTTGGGCAAACTATCACCCGATTGCATGGGATAGTCAAAGGGCGCTAGCCGCCAACTTCGGACAGGATCGAAGCACTACGGCGCGCGACGCAACCCTCGCGCTGGCAAATCCGGCAACTGACACCGGTGGGAATGCCTTTGGCGGCATCCGGTAAGGCAGCACGCACCAGCATAACGGTTTCAACCAAAGGCGGGCGATCAAAGCCAGGCGGGCGCAGATGGCGGGCGAGCGCGAAACACTCGAACCGCAGCGCTTCGGGTCCGGGCAAATCGACGATCTGTCGCAACGGCTGGCCGATCTGTGACAGGGCATGGAACAGCGGCCAAAGTGGGCAGGCCCCGCCACGTGGCAGGGTAAAGCCCGCGATTGGTTTGATCAGGCGCATCACCCCGGCCCCATCGGCAAGCGCAAGCCCCATGTGTGGGTGATCTTGTTCGGGCGGGAGTGTCGCAAGGCGGCGCAGCACTTGCACCAGTGGCACGCCGGTTTGATCTGCCAGTTGTGCAGGATCATAGGCGCAATCACGGGCCATCCGGCAGAAATCATCAAGCGGCAAAGCCAGCGCATCAGCGTAATATCCCTGAAGATAGCCACGCATCACAAAAACCGTCGCTGCATCGCGCCCTTTTACCAGACCATCAATGACAATTTCGCCGTCTGCGCAGTCTTCAAGGGCGGCGACATGAAAGCCCTGCCCGTCCAACCAGGCCTCAAGCTGTTCTTGTGGTGAGCGCAGGGCATCAGAATCCTTGCCGCTTAGATCAAGAAACCCGACCAGCGCGCGGCTGCTTTCGGCTAGTCGCTGGCTGTCTTCGTAGATGTTGCGGTGAAAGCGGCGCTGCCAGTCGGCGTCGATGTCACCGCCGTCGGCCAGAATAGACGATGTAGCGCGGATCGCCGTCACAGAGGTAATGACATCATGCAACGAGGTCGCCAGCTGCGGGTCGTGCGTCAACCGGTCGGTCAGGTTTTCAACGCGCGCGTGCAAGGCTGCTATCTTTTGGTGCTGCGCCGCCAAAAGCGCCGCCCAACCCGGAAAACGCCCAGCAAGGTCTTCGGTGCGCGCCACTTCGGCACCCGCGTCAGGGTTATCTGCCGCTGCGTTACGCAAGCGATCAAGAACCTCGCTTTCGGCCCCGTCTGTTAGCAACGCGGGATCAATACCAAGGGCGCGACTGATGTCATTGATCAGCTTGCCGCCGATTCTGCGGCGGTTGTGTTCGATCAGATTCAGGTATGACGGCGATATGCCCGCCGTACGAGCCAGATCAACTTGCCGGATCCCTTGATCCAAACGACGATCCCTGATCCGCGTTCCTGTAAGTTGACCTTGGGGCATTGAGATTCCGTTAATGATTCCAGTCTGTTTCTGCATGTGCGAGAAAACTGATTTACAACTTAACTGAAAGTCTTGTGTAAGTCTTTACAAAATAATCGTTAAGATCAAAGCGTTTGTTGCGAAGTTTTCTTTCTTTGGCCGATAATGCAAGGGCACTGTAAAGTGTACGCGATGGCAGGCGAGGAGGTCGGCCACCGCACCTCACTAAGGGAGAATTTAATGACCAAGAGTAACTTCACACGTCGCGGCCTGTTGAAAACCAGCGCCGTCGCGGGTGCCGGTCTTGCAGTTCCGACGATCTTTACTGCGTCGTCCGCATCGGCATTTACAAACGAGCCGACTGGCGACACCGTCACCTTCGGTTTCAACGTTCCACAGACAGGCGCCTACGCCGAAGAAGGCCTTGACGAGCTTCGCGCACAAGAGCTGGCTCTCGAGCACCTGAACGGTATGGGTGACGGCGGCATGCTCAACACGTTCTCGTCCAAGGTTCTGGACGGCACGGGCATCATGGGCAAGCGGGTCAACATGAAGACCGGTGACACACAGACCAAATCTGACGTTGCCCGTGCATCTGCACAGTCGATGATCCAGAAAGACGGCTGCATCATGATCAACGGCGGCTCTTCGTCGGGCGTTGCGATTGCTGTTCAGGGTCTGTGCCAAGAAGCTGGCGTTATCTTCATGGCTGGTCTGACACACTCGAACGACACCACCGGTAAAGACCGCAAGGCCAACGGTTTCCGTCACTTCTTTAACGGATACATGTCTGGTGCTGCTCTTGGTCCCGTGCTTGAAAAAGCATATGGCACCGAGCGTAATGCATACCACCTGACAGCCGACTATACATGGGGCTGGACACAGCAGGAATCGATCCAAGCTGTAACCGAAGCCATGGGCTGGACAACGACACAGAATGTTCTGACACCAGTTGGTGCCGGTGACTTCTCAAGCTATATCGCGCCTATCCTGAACTCGGGCGCCGATACGCTGATCCTGAACCACTACGGCGGGGACATGGTTAACTCCCTGACTCAGGCTGTTCAGTTTGGCCTGAAGGACAAGCAAGTCAACGGCAAAGACTTCAAAATCATCGTTCCACTTTATTCGGAACTGATGGCCAAGGGCGCTGGCTCCAACATTGAAGGCGTTTACGGCTCGATGAACTGGAATTGGCAGCTTGGCGACGAAGGCACAGCCGCTTTCGTTAAGTCGTTTGGCGAAAAGTACGGCTTCCCACCATCAGGTGCTGCGCACACATGCTACGTGCAAACACTGCTGTATGCGGATGCTGTAACACGTGCCGGTTCGTTCAACCCATGTGCGGTTGTCGAAGCGCTGGAAGACTTCGAGTTTGACGGCATGGGCAACGGCCCAACGCTGTATCGTGGGTCTGATCACCAGTGCTTCAAGGACGTTCTGGTCATGGAAGGCGTCGCAAGCCCATCGGGCAACGCAGCCATGGTTGGCTACGACACACTTAGCATCGTTGAGCAAACGCCACGTGCACAGGTCGAGTATCCTGAAGACCACCCAATGTTCGCAGGCGGTAGCCTGGGCGAATGTAACCCAGGCGCATAAGCGCAGGGTTTCGGGGACAGGCGGTCACCGCCTGTCCCCTTCCTTTACCCCCTAGTTTCCCCCGACGGGCGCAAGCTGGTCAGGGACCAGACCCATCACAATGGCCACCCGGTTCGTCCGGCACGGCAGGCAGGAGCGGACAGATGGACGCATTACTTATTCAGGTTTTGAACGGCTTGGACAAAGGGGCCGCGTATGCGCTGATTGCCCTTGGTCTAACGCTAATTTTCGGCACCCTTGGTGTCGTTAACTTTGCACATGGTGCGTTGTTCATGATCGGCGCATTTTGTGCCGTGACGATGCAGCGCATCTTGAACATCAGCACCTCCGTTATTGATGAAACAAGAACAGACTTTCTTGGCAATCCTTTGAATGTCGAGACACCAATCGTCCAAAGCTGGTTTGGCCCCGAAATGGGAGCCGCGATACAGGATTGGTCAGTGCCACTGTCGGTCATACTGGTCGTGCCGGTCATGTTCTTTGTCGGCTACGCAATGGAGCGCGGTTTAATCAAGCATTTCTACAAGCGCCCGCACGCCGACCAGATCCTTGTGACCTTTGGTCTGGCCATCGTCATCGGTGAAGTGATCAAGGCGTTTTACGGCGCCAACCCGATCCAGACGCCCGCCCCTGCGGCCCTCTCGGGTACTGTTGATTTTGGCACATGGTTCGGCTTTGAGGCCGGCGCGGTGCTCTATCCGGCTTGGCGGCTTGTCTACTTCTTGTTTGCGGGCGCTGTTATCGCCGCAGTCTTTTCCTTTCTGCAGTTCACCACCTTCGGGATGGTTGTGCGGGCCGGTATGGCCGACCGCGAGACCGTTGGCCTGTTGGGCATCGACATCGACAAGCGGTTCACCTTGATGTTTGGCCTTGCGGCCGCAGTCGCGGGCCTTGCGGGCATGATGTATACGCCGATCCTGTCGCCTCACTACAACATCGGCATGGACTTTCTTGTCCTAAGCTTTGTGGTTGTTGTTGTCGGCGGAATGGGCTCCTTGCCGGGCGCGGTTCTGGCGGGCTTTATGCTGGGCATCCTGCAATCCTTCGCATCCATGAACGAGGTCAAGGCGATCATCCCTGGGATCGACCAGATCATCATCTACCTTGTCGCAATCATCATTCTACTCACCCGTCCGCGTGGCCTTATGGGTCGCAAGGGCGTGATGGAGGACTAAACTATGCTCGGTCTCAACTCTCACGATCTCAAGATGTTCATTGTGATTGCGCTTCTCACATTGGCCGCTCCTATCCTGCTGAACCCGTTTCCCGATGCCTCGGCTCTCGGAGAAAGCTTCAACGCGGGTTATCCCGCGCTGATGCAGCGGTTTGTCATTTTTGGCATCCTTGTGATCGGCTTTAACCTCTTGTTCGGTCTGACAGGCTACCTGTCGTTTGGGCACGCCGCTTTCCTTGGCATCGGATCTTACGCCGCAGTCTGGATGTTCAAGCTGCTGTCTTACAACATCATCCCTGCGATTCTGTTGTCGGTTATTGTCGCGGGCCTGGTTTCGGTCGTGATCGGCTATGTGTCGCTGCGGCGATCCGGGATCTACTTCTCGATCCTGACGCTGGCCTTTGCGCAGATGATGTATGCCATCGCCTATTCCGACCTCTTGGGCCGGATGTTTGGCATCACCGTCACAAACGGGGAAACCGGCTTGCAGGTCTATAACGACGATCCGCAAATCCTGATGTCAGCGGGTGACCCCACTGTGCCGCACCTTTTCGGGATTACCATGAACGGTTCGTCCACATGGAACGTCGGTGGCTGGAGCTTTATTTTCCAGAACGGATACTACCTGTCCGCTATCTTTATGATTGCCGCGTTCTACCTGTCGATCCGCATCTTCCGCTCGCCCTTTGGGTTGATGCTTCGGGCGATCAAATCGAACCAGACGCGGATGCACTATACCGGCCTGAATACCAAACCCTATATGCTTGCAGCTTTTGTGATCTCGGGGATGTATGCGGGGCTTGCGGGCGGTTTGTTGTCGGCAATGGACCCACTTACCGGGGCCGAGCGGATGTTCTGGACGGCTTCAGGTGAAATCGTCGTGATGTCGATCCTGGGTGGTGTTGGAACGTTAATCGGGCCGGTGCTGGGCGCTGGATTGATCAAATACCTCGAAAACATCGTGTCCAAGATCAACGACGGCATTCTTCATAACTGGTTTGCTTTCATGCCCGACTGGCTCGACAATCTTCTGGTCACAATCATTCACCCGTTTATCGGCAAAGGCTGGCACCTGACCTTGGGTCTGTTGTTCATGGCAGTCGTGATCTTTTTGCCGGGTGGCCTTGTCGAAGGCGGGCAGCGTATTGGGCGGCTTTTCCGCCGCAAGAAATCAACCGACGCCGCAGACGGCGCCACCAAACCAGCTGAATAAGGAGAACGTAAATGGGTATCCTTGAAGTCAAAGGCATCAACAAACGCTTTGGTGGTCTGCAAGCGCTGGGTGACGTCAATCTGAGCGTTCAGGAAAACACCGTCCACGCGATTATCGGCCCCAACGGGGCCGGCAAATCCACCCTGCTTAACGTGCTGGTGGGCAAACTGATCCCCGACTCTGGGTCTGTCTTGTTTGACGGCAAGTCAGTGCTGGGTCTAAAACCGTTCGAGATCACGCAGATGGGTATTTCCCGCGTGTTTCAGACACCGGAAATCTTTATTGATCTGACGGTGATGGAAAACGTGTTGATCCCCTGCTTTGCAAAACGGGACGGCGCTTATCGCCTGCACGCATTGGAAAGCTTTGCCTCGGAAAAAGACATGATCGAGCAAGCCGAGAAGATGCTTGAAGAGGTCAATATGCTTGATAAGCGGCATATGATTGCATCGTCCATGTCGCGCGGTGACAAACGTCGCCTCGAGATGGCGATGTGCCTTGTGCAAGAACCACGCCTTTTGCTGCTGGACGAACCAACAGCAGGCATGGCGCGCGCCGATACCGAAAACACGATCCAGCTGCTGAAAGATATTCGCACGCAGCGCGGTATTACCATGGCGATCATTGAACACGACATGAACGTGGTGTTTAGTCTTGCTGACCGGATCACCGTTTTGGCGCAGGGTATGCCACTTGTCGAGGACACCCCTGACAAGATCAAGAACCACCCGAAGGTCCGCGAAGCCTATCTTGGCGAAGCACAGGTGTAAGGAACCGATATGAACGCTCCATTCAACAAACACGCCAATAACGCGGCCACCCACCCTGCTTTTCTAAGCGTCTGGGAAATCGAGGCTTATTACGGCGAAAGCTACATCGTCCAGAACGTCAGCTTTAACATCCACGAGGGCGAAATTCTGGCCCTTCTGGGCCGCAACGGTGCGGGCAAGACATCAACCCTGCGCACGATCGCGCGGCTTGATGATCCGGCCCTGAAACATGGCGAAATCTGGCTTGATCACAAACCCCTGCACGAAATGAAGGCCCATCAGGCCTCGGCAGCGGGGATCGCGCTGGTGCCCGAAGACCGCCGCATCATCGCCGGCCTCACGGTCGAGGAAAACCTGCAACTGGCGCAGATTGCACCACCGATTGGCTGGTCGCTTGAGCGGGTCTATGATCTGTTCCCGCGTCTGGGAGAGCGGCGCAAGCAAGATGGCGTGACCCTGTCAGGTGGCGAGCAGCAAATGCTGGCCATCGCGCGCGCGCTGTGCCGCGACATCAAGGTACTGCTGCTTGACGAACCCTACGAGGGGCTTGCCCCCGTGATCGTGCAGGAAATCGCCAAGACATTGGGGATTATCCGCGATCAGGGTATCACCACGGTCATCGTTGAACAAAACGCTTTGGCCGCGCTGAAACTGGCTGATCGCGCTGTGATCCTTGATACCGGCTCGGTCGTCTATGACGGCTCGGCGAAAGAGGTTCTTGAGAACGCAGATCTGCGTGCGCAATATCTGGCCATCTAAACGATAGCCTTGCACGCGCGGGCCAAAAGACCCAAATATTATGACACTGACCAAACTGTAAGGGACAGTCATGACCTCCAAGACATATCCGCCTTCCGCCAAAACAATCGCCCGCGCCCATATCGACGCGGACACCTACAAAACGATGTATGCCGCTTCTATGGCCGACCCCGATGCTTTCTGGGGCGAGCACGGCAAGCGCATTGATTGGATCAAACCCTATACATCGGTTAAGGACACCACCTTTGAATTCGGCAAAGTCGATATCAACTGGTACAAGGACGGCACCCTGAACGTCGCCGCTAATTGTGTTGATCGCCATGTGGAAACCCGCGGTGATCAAACAGCGATCATCTGGGAGCCCGATGATCCCAAAGACGAAGCCCTGCACATCACGTATCGCCAGTTGCAAAACCGCGTGTGCCGCATGGCAAATGTCCTTGAAACGATGGGCGTGCGCAAAGGCGACCGCGTTGTCATCTATCTGCCTATGATTCCCGAGGCCGCCTATGCGATGCTGGCCTGTGCGCGGATCGGTGCTGTGCATTCCATCGTCTTTGCCGGTTTCAGCCCTGACGCGCTTGGATCGCGGATCAATGGCTGTGACGCAAAGGTTGTGATTACGGCTGACCACGCCCCGCGCGCTGGCCGGTCCACGCCGCTTAAATCCAATACCGACGCCGCCCTGCTGCACTGCAAGGACACCGTCAAATGCCTCGTCGTAAAACGCACAGGTGGGCAGACCACATGGATTGCCGATCGCGACTATGACTATAACGAAATGCTGCTTGAGGCGGATGACTACTGCAAACCCGCCGAAATGAACGCCGAAGACCCGCTGTTCATTCTGTATACGTCCGGGTCAACCGGCCAGCCCAAGGGGGTCGTGCATACCTCTGGCGGGTATCTGACTTATGCGGCGATGACCCACGAATACGTCTTTGATTACCACGAAGGCGATGTCTTCTGGTGCACGGCCGATGTGGGCTGGGTCACGGGCCACAGCTATATCGTCTATGGCCCGCTGGCCAATGGTGCCACCACGATCATGTTCGAAGGTGTACCAACCTACCCTGATGCCGGTCGTTTCTGGGAGGTCTGCGCCAAGCATAGCGTTAACCAGTTCTACACCGCCCCCACGGCCATTCGCGCCCTTATTGGTGCCGGCAAGGAATGGGTGGAAAAGCATGACCTGAGCAGCCTGCGTTTGCTGGGCACTGTTGGTGAGCCAATCAACCCCGAAGCTTGGAACTGGTATAACGAAGTGGTCGGCAAGGGAAATTGCCCGATCGTTGATACGTTCTGGCAGACCGAAACAGGTGGCCACATGCTGACCCCCCTGCCCGGCGCGACAGATCTTAAACCCGGAGCCGCACAACAACCGTTCTTTGGTGTGCTGCCCGTGGTTCTTGATCCGCAAACCGGAGAGGAAATCACCGGCAATGGCGTCGAAGGCGTTCTGTGCTTCAAAGACAGCTGGCCCGGCCAGATGCGCACAATCTGGGGCGATCACGAACGCTTCCAGAAGACCTATTTCGGGGACTACAAAGGCTACTACTTTTCCGGTGATGGCTGTCGCCGTGATGAAGACGGCGATTACTGGATAACGGGCCGCGTCGATGACGTGATCAACGTGTCTGGTCACCGTATGGGCACCGCCGAGGTCGAATCTGCGCTGGTCGCCCACGCCAAAGTGGCCGAGGCCGCCGTTGTGGGCTATCCGCACGACATCAAGGGCCAAGGCATCTATGCCTATGTCACCCTGATGAACGATCAAGAACCAAGCGAAGAACTGCGCAAAGAGCTTGAAAAGTGGGTCCGCACGGAAATCGGCCCGATCGCCAAGCCTGACCTCATCCAATGGGCCCCCGGCCTGCCAAAAACCCGCTCGGGCAAAATCATGCGCCGTATCCTGCGCAAGATCGCCGAGAATGATTTTGGTGCTTTGGGTGATACGTCAACTTTGGCCGATCCATCGGTCGTGGATGATCTGATCGAAAATCGGATGAACAAAGTCTAAAAGCCATGCAAGTCTTGTGAAAGGCCCGCCGTCGTGCGGGCCTTTTGCCGTTAACCATCGGGTGCGAAACACGGCCACATTAACCCATTGGCAATAAAGATGACCGAATATCCATGTTCGGTCGGGGCTTCGTCTAACGGAGTCCACGATGGAAATCCAAGTTGTTAACCATGCGCCTGCGTCCAGTGCGCCGCGCGTTGAACCAGATCAACGCCCGAGTGCGGATGGCGCGGTCACACGCCGCGACCCGCACCCTGAAATTGCCGTGCCAATCCCGCCAGATAACGGCCCGCGATGCGTTGTCAGTCAAAGCCTGTTGATGCCTAATGCCAACGCGGTGCAGCCCGTCGAAAGGGTGCTCAAACCCTACGGCGTAACGATCTTGCCGCAGTCCCGGCCTGACGCAAGACTTGTCGAAACGGTGGCTAACGACCCGCAAGGCGGGTCGAGCAACCAGACCTGATCTGCCTTTGGTCATTTTCCCCGCCGCTGACGCTTTCCACATGCCGTGGCTTGGCGTATAAGCCTCGGATATGCGCGCCACATTCGCGCCGCGCGAACGGATCAAACGGGTAACAGGCCGGGGAATTTCATGACCAAAAAGACTACGCATGACGCTGATGTCAGCTTTATCGAAGCGCTCGCAGAACTACTGCGCGCCAATGATCTGACCGAACTACAGGTCAAACGTGAATACGGCGATAACGACAGCCTGAATGTGCGCGTCAGCCGCCAACAGCCCCAGCAGGTCATCACGCAAATGGCCGCCGCAGCACCTATGGCCGCCGCGCCTGCCGCCGCCGCGCCAGTTGCCGTCGCCAGCGAAGACCCCGCAAGCCTTCCCGGTGCAGTCACATCACCAATGGTCGGCACCTGCTACATGTCCGCTGAACCCGATGCCGCCCCGTTTGTCGCCGTCGGCCAATCGGTCAACGAAGGCGACACGCTGATGATCATCGAAGCGATGAAAACCATGAACCATATCCCCGCGCCCAAGTCCGGCACGGTCAAGCGGATTATGGTAGATGACGGCGCGCCGGTCGAATTCGGCTCTCCGTTAATGATCATCGAATAGGGCCGCCCATGTTCGACAAAATCCTGATTGCCAACCGTGGCGAAATCGCATTGCGCGTGATCCGTGCCTGCCGTGAAATGGGCATCAAATCGGTCGCGGTGCATTCCACCGCTGACAGCGACGCGATGCATGTGCGCATGGCTGATGAATCGGTCTGCATTGGCCCGCCGTCCTCCGCGCTCTCATATCTATCGATCCCAGCGATCATTTCGGCGTGTGAAATCACCGGCGCACAAGCGATCCATCCGGGCTATGGCTTCATGTCTGAAAACGCGAATTTCGTTCAGATCGTGCAGGACCACGGCCTAACGTTTATCGGCCCCACCGCCGATCACATTCGCACGATGGGCGACAAAATCACGGCCAAAGACACGATGAAGGCACTTGGCGTGCCCTGCGTGCCCGGCTCTGATGGCGGTGTCGCGACACTGGAAGAGGCCGAAAAAATCGGCGCCGCAATGGGCTATCCGGTTATCATAAAGGCCACGGCTGGCGGTGGTGGCAAAGGCATGAAAGTGGCCCAAACCGCCGCTGACATGAAATCTGCATTCCAGACCGCGCGCGCCGAGGGTAAGTCTAACTTTGGCAACGACGAAGTTTATATCGAGAAATATCTGACCACCCCGCGCCACATCGAAATTCAGGTGTTCGGCGACGGCAAGGGCAAGGCCGTACATCTGGGCGAGCGTGATTGCTCGCTTCAGCGCCGCCACCAAAAAGTATTCGAGGAAGCCCCCGGCCCGTCAATCACGCCCGAAGAACGCGCCAAAATCGGCAAGGTCTGTGCGGATGCCGTTGCCGCGATCAACTACATTGGCGCAGGCACGATCGAATTCCTGTTTGAAAACGGCGAGTTCTATTTCATCGAAATGAACACCCGTTTGCAGGTCGAACACCCCGTGACCGAGGCCATCTTTGGCGTTGATCTGGTTCGCGAACAAATCCGCGTGGCCGAAGGGCTGCCGATGTCGTTTGGCCAAGATGACCTGACAATCAATGGCCATGCCATCGAAGTGCGGATCAACGCTGAAAAGCTGCCAAACTTTGTACCGTGTCCAGGCCGGATTACGCAATTTCACGCCCCCGGCGGCCTTGGCGTTCGAATGGATAGTGCGCTTTATGACGGCTATTCAATCCCGCCCTATTACGACAGCCTGATCGGCAAACTGATCGTACATGGCCGCGACCGCCCCGAAGCATTGGCCCGACTGGCCCGCGCGCTTGGCGAATTGATCGTTGATGGCGTCGATACAACCGTGCCGTTGTTTCACGCGCTCCTGCAGGAAGAGGCTGTTCTCAGCGGGAACTACAACATCCATTGGCTTGAACATTGGCTTGAAGAAAACCTGCAAGGTTAAGGCGCATATGACGGCGGCACGCGGATGTTGACCCCTGCTCTGCTGCTCAATGCTTACGCCAATGGGATTTTTCCAATGGCCGAACACCAAGACGATTCCGACGTGTTCTGGGTCGATCCACGTCAGCGCGGGGTCTTTCCACTAAACAGCTTTCACACCTCGCGCTCGCTCGCGCGGGCGATTCGGCGCGACGACTACTCCGTCGATGTTAACCGCGACTTCGCTGGTGTTGTGGCGGCCTGCGCAGATCGTGAAACAACATGGATCAACCACGAACTTGTCGGGCTTTACGATGCCTTGCACGCGATAGGGTCTGCCCATTCGCTTGAAGTGCGCGATCTGAGTGGTGCCTTGATAGGCGGCGTGTTCGGGCTGACGATTGGTGGGGCGTTCTTTGGTGAAAGCATGTTCTCGCGCCGGGTGAACGGGTCAAAAATCGCACTGGCCTATTTGGTCGACAGGTTGCGGCAAGCAGGCTTTGTACTGTTTGATACGCAGTTCACTACGCCACATCTGATAAGCCTAGGCGCGGCAGAAATTTCGCGCGCGCAATATCACGCGCAATTGACCCAAGCCATTGACATATCGGCTGATTTTACCGGGCCAGACTCTGCCCAGTCTCAGGATGTCTTGCAGCGCATTGCCCAGACATCGTAACGTGGATGGCTCATCCCGTTGATCGCTGGCGCCGAAGCGATCATCCAGCCACGAAACACCGGATCTGGCAGATCACGATAGAAAATCGTCAGCAAAATATAGGCGTCACCTGACGGGTTTTCAGTTGGAAAGCGGCATTCCTCCATGGTGATCTCAAGGTGGCCAAGGCGTTGGGTTTCGCCCGCCAAAAACTCAAGATCGCTCACGACGCCAGTGGTCTTGTCCAGCACACGAATTTCACCGCCATCAGCATTGCTTGCTTGCTGGGCAGTGACCGGCAGCGCAAAAAGCGCGCACAAAAGGGCAAGAATCCGCATCATTCTTCTTCACCGCCCGACACGAATTTCATCAAGAGCGATATCAAGCCAACGGCCCCTTGCGTATTTTCGATGGCGGCGCCTTCGCCCAAATATTCAAACGATCCACCGGGCACAATTTCGACGAATGTGCCACCCAGCAACCCTTCTGAGGCAACAACAGCTGCGGAATCGTCGGGGATCAGCACGTTGTCCTGCAAGGTAAACAGTGTTTCGGCGCGGTAGGTATCTGTGTTCAGGCTCATGCCCGTAACTGTGCCGATCTTGACGCCTGCAAGCCGGATGTCGGTGCCAACGCTCACGCCCTCGGCCGAGCGGAAGTTCGCGCTCAGGTCATAGCCACCGCTGCTGCGGGAAAATCCGGTAGCCTGTGCCGCATAGGCAAGGAATCCCAAAGCCAGCACCAAAACAGCGCCGCCTACGATCACTTCGGTTTTGTTTTCGCGCATCATACCCTCGGCTACCGTTACGCTCGGGTCGCCCTATTCGGGGCGCCAAGCCTCGTAATCGGCGCGGGCTTTGGGCGCGCGCCGCAATGAACCCGACGGCGCATAGGCCGCATCGGTGCCAGTCATATTGGCCATATGGGGTTTTTCCCAAGCTTTGTGCGCCAATGGCTTGTCGGTTGGCGGCTCGTCCCAGGTCCGATGCAGCCAGCCGTGCCAATCAGGATTGATCCGGCTAGCTTCGACTTCGCCATTGAAAATAACCCAACGGCGGGCATCATCATGGGTTCTGTAATAGATGTTACCTGCGGCATCTTCGCCGACTTTGACGCCCTTGCGCCAAGTCCAAAGCTGGGTGCCAAGCGTCTGCCCGTCCCACCACGTAAAGATGCGTTTGATATAGTTAAGAACGCCCATGGTCATGCTCCGATAAGGTTGATGATGTAATGCCGCAATGGCCCGCAAAGGTCCAGCACTTGCACGGGACTCGGCGAACACTGGTCAGAGTTCGTGCCGGAAAATATGAATTTTCCGCCCGTGCATCACGGTTGGCGCGCGGTGACTTCGATTTCGATACGAAACTGAGGTGCGATCAACCCGCATACGATCATCGTTGCGGCGGGTGGATTCGCGCCGAACGTGTCACGCAGAATTGGCCAGCACGCTTCGAATTCAGCGCGGTCGGGCAACATGTAAGTCACCCGAACCACATCAGCGAATGTGCACCCCGCATCAGCGAGCGCCTTGGCGATGATCCTGAGTGCGCCTTGCGCCTGGATCGCAGGATCAGTTGTTTCTGTGCCGTTTTCATCCAACCCGCAAACCGTGCCCGAGACGTGTACCCAGCCATCAACAACTACAGCACGGCAATAGCCGATCTTATCCTCAAACAATCCGCCGGACTGGATCCGCCGGATCACCTTCAGCCTGCAGTGGCGGTTTCTTTTGCTTTCGCTTTGCTTTCGTCGTGGATCATCAGCGGCGATGCGTCGGGGCTGACGGCCTCTTCATTGACGACAACCTCGGTGACGGTGTCCATGCCGGGCAGGTCGAACATGGTATCCAGCAGGATGTCCTCCATGATTGACCGCAGTCCGCGCGCGCCTGTCTTGCGATCAATGGCACGTTTTGCGATGGCGACCAGCGCGTCATCGGTAAAGGTCAGCTTGGTGTCTTCCATTTCGAACAGGCGCTGGTATTGCTTGACCAGCGCATTTTTCGGCGCGGTCAGGATCGTTACCAGCGCGGCTTCGTCCAGATCGGTCAGCGTTGCTATCACCGGAAGGCGGCCGACGAATTCGGGGATTAGGCCGAATTTCAGCAAATCCTCGGGTTCCAAATCGGAGAATACTTCGCCCACGCCACGATCATCCACATCGCGCACATCAGCACCAAAGCCCATGGCCGAGCCTTTGCCGCGTGCCGAGATGATCTTGTCCAAGCCTGCAAAAGCGCCGCCACAGACAAACAAGATGTTGGTCGTGTCTACTTGCAGGAATTCCTGCTGCGGATGCTTACGCCCGCCCTGGGGGGGCACAGATGCGACCGTGCCTTCCATGATTTTCAGCAAGGCCTGCTGAACGCCTTCGCCCGACACGTCACGAGTGATCGACGGGTTGTCAGACTTGCGGGTAATTTTGTCGACCTCGTCGATATAGACGATGCCGCGCTGCGCGCGTTCCACGTTATATTCGGACGCCTGCAACAGTTTCAGGATGATGTTTTCGACATCTTCACCCACATAGCCAGCTTCGGTCAGGGTTGTTGCGTCGGCCATCGTGAACGGCACATCCAGAATCCGCGCTAGCGTTTGCGCCAACAGCGTCTTGCCGCAACCCGTGGGGCCTATCAGCATGATGTTGGATTTGGACAGTTCGATGTCGGATTTATCGGCGTGGTTCAGGCGTTTGTAGTGGTTATGAACGGCCACCGACAGCACCCGTTTGGCATGGGCCATGCAAGTGTACTGTCTCTTATACAC
>FLOH01001414.1_pt1 | contig 37609 bp, 36 predicted proteins | sample 756751 | NCBI WGS metagenome assembly FLOH01 (sample SAMEA4026879, study PRJEB14308) | marine metagenome | biome: coastal water; material: water | depth 74 m
GGTCGTGCGATGCGGATCTGTTACGACGAGGCAACCCTGCGCGATGGGCATGTTGGCCCATCGACCTTGGTCGATCGCTTCGTCGAGGACGCGATCGAGATCGACGTCGACGCAGTCTCCGATGGTCGCGATGTCCTGATCGGCGCGGTCATGCAGCACGTGGAGGAGGCCGGGGTGCACTCGGGCGATTCGGCGTGCGTCATTCCGCCGCTCTCGATTGGTGCGGCGGTTGAGGCAGAAGTTCGCCGACAGACGGTCGAGCTGGCGCGTGCGCTCGGCGTCGTCGGCCTCGTCAACGTGCAGTACGCGATCCGCGATGGCGAGGTCTACGTTCTCGAAGCCAACCCGCGTGCGAGCCGCACGGTGCCGTTTGTCGCGAAGGCGACGGGCGTGCCGCTGGTCGATGCCGCGGTGCGGGTCGCCTTGGGCGAGCGGGTCGTAGACCTTGGTATCTCCGAGGAGCGGCCGAGCATGGTCAGCGTCAAGGAGGCCGTGCTGCCGTTTGCGCGCTTCCCGGGTGCCGACGCGCTCCTCGGCCCCGAGATGCGAGCGACGGGCGAGGTGATGGGCACAGGCCCCGACTTCGCAACGGCGTTTGCCAAGGCCCAGCGCGCTGCGGGCCAGGCACTGCCAACAGCGAATCCCGATGGCTCGACGGGTGTCGCATTGACGGTCAACGATCGCGACAAGCCCGCGGCTGCAAGCATCGCGCAACAGCTCGTCAAGGCTGGCTTTAGGGTCTATTCGACGGAGGGCACAGCCCGCGCGTTGCGGCAGATGGGCATCGAGGTACAGCAGGTGGCCAAGTTGTCCGAGGAGGGCGATTCGATCCCTGACCTGATCCGCGACGGCAAGATCGCGCTCGTCATCAACACGCCGCTGGGCCAGGGCGCGCGCGGCGACGGCTACGAGATTCGCCGCGCTGCGGTGCAGTACCGCGTGCCATGCATCACGACGCTGTCGGGTGCTGCTGCAGCAGTGCAGGCGATGGAGCGGGCCTGGAAGGTTGAGGGCAAGGCGCTGCAGGATCTGCATCGCTCGTTGGGAGGCTCGGCGGCATGAGTGGGGTGGTCGAGCACGCAACGCGGCTCGGCCCTCACCTGGCGCGTGTCGTGGCGGTCGAGCCGCTCGGCGGCCTCGCGCTCGTGCGTATCGAGCTCGATCCGCGCACCGAGCTGGGCGTGCCCGGACAGTTCCACATGCTGAGCAACCCGGCTGGCCGCGACTACCTCGCTCGCCCTGTTGGCCTGATCCAACTCGACGATGGCGTCGGCTTTGTCGTCGATCAGGCGAGCGCTGCCAGCGACATGGCGGGCCCCGAGATTGCAGTATTGGGGCCACTTGGAACGGGTTTCGACCTGTCGGAGACTAGCGCAGAGACGACGCTCTTGGTCGCCGCAGGCTTCGGTTTGACCGTGATGGCCGGTATCGGACGTTTGCACACACGTATCCGACTGATTGCCGGTTTACGACAAGCCGACCACCTACCCCTGCTCGAGCAAGTTACGGGCGCCACAATTGACACGCCACGGATCGTCCCCGACCTCGTCACCGACCCACTCATCGAAGCTCTCGCAAGCGGGCAGTACACTCAGGTTCTGGCTGCCGGCCCGACCGGGCTTGGTGCAGCAGTGGCACGCATCTGCGCAGACCATGGCGTCGCAAGCCAGATTGCCCTTGAGGCACCGATGGCCTGTGGCTTCGGTGCCTGCAACGGCTGTGCGGTCCAGCTCGACGGCACGTGGAAGCGCTGCTGCATCGAAGGCCCAGTCGTCGACGGAGCGAGGCTGCTCGCATGAGTATCACCGTCGGCCGCCTCGAGCTCGCCCAGCCGCTGCTCAATGGTTCGGGCACGTGGGATGCCGAGCAGGCCCACCGCCTCTTCGGCGATGCCAACCCCGGCTTGGCGGGCTTCGTCACCAAGACGATCACGCCCGAGCCGCGTGCCGGCAACCCCGCACCACGCATCGCCCCGTCGCGCCAGGGGCTGCTCAATTCGATCGGTCTGCCTGGGCCTGGGAGAGAAGCCTTCCTCGCAACGCTCTTGCCGCATCTGCGCACCATCGTCGACGGCCCAATCATCTGCTCCGTTGGTGGCTTTTCACTTGCCGACTACGTCGATACGGTCGCGGCGCTCGATAGTGATCCGGCCTGTGCCGCGATCGAGTTGAACGTCTCATGCCCAAACGTCGAGTCAGGCTGCGCCTCAATTGGCGGCGACGCGGGGGAGACAGAGCGCCTCACACATGCCGCGCGTCAAGTCACGACGAAGCCGTTGTTCGTCAAGCTGTCGGCGAGCGTTGCCGACATCGCCACGATCGCCAAGGCCGCCGAGGTGGGTGGTGCGGATGCGCTGGTCTGCGTCAACACCGTCAAGGCGACGGCTGTAGATCGCCGCACAGGCAAGAGTTGGTTTGGTGGAGGCGGGGGAGGCCTGTCGGGCGCGGCGATCAAGCCCGTCGCCCTGCATGCCGTGGTGGCCTGCCGCGAGGCGACAACGCTCGACATCATTGGCCTCGGCGGTGTCGAATCGGCCGACGATGTGCGCGACCTGATCGCCGCCGGCGCCTGCGCTGTGGCGCTTGGGACGGCGCTCTTTCGCAATCCAGCACTGGCATACACGATCTCTGCCGACCTTGCGCCCTAGCGGTGTTCACCACCTATACACGCAAAAACCCTCAATGACAACCCTCAATTGACGCTGTCCGGTTTCCGGCAACTCTCAGCACACGTTGAAGGTTGAGGTGGGGGGTCAGAGGGGACTAGTGTTCTGCCTTGTGTCGTCCCTTGAATCGCAGCCGTCGCCCGTTTCGTCCTCGAAGCAAGCGCTTCTTCGGCACGAGACCCCGACTCGTTCGGCCAGCCAGCGCCACACGGCGCTCGCTCGAGCCAATGCGATTCGCGTGAAGCGCGCAGGTCTAAAGCGCGATCTTAAGGGCGGCGAGAAGCTCTTGGCCGACGTGCTGCTGCGCCCCACTGAGTGGGTCTTGACCGCGAAGGTCCACGACTTGATGCTCTGCGTGCCGGGTGTTGGTGGCGTCAAGGCCGCCAAGATGCTGCAGCAGTGCCGTGTGTCGGGTTCGAAGACGGTCGGTGGTCTGTCGGATCGCCAGCGCACCGAGCTCGTCGCGCTGCTGCGCCGGTAGGCGCCACGTGGCGCGTCTCTTCGTCATCTCGGGTCCGTCGGGTGCCGGTAAGGGCACGCTCATTCGCGGCGTCCTCGAGGCAAGCCCCGACCTAGCCCGCGTCGCCACCAGCGCCACAACCCGCACCATGCGTCCCGGCGAGACGGACGGCCGCGAGTACTTCTTCCTCAGCGCCGACGAATTCGATCGTCGGGTCGGCGTCGGCGAGTTCGAGGAGCACGTCGAGTTCGCGGGCAATCGCTACGGCACCCTCAAGAGCGAGATCGATGGCCTCCTCGCTGGGGGCCAGAGCGTGATCCTCGAGCTCGAGGTCGACGGCAGCCTCGTCATCAAAGAGCGTCGCCCCGACGCCGTCCTGATCTTCATCGACTGCCCAACCGACGAATTGCACCGCCGCCTGGTCGCCCGCCAGACCGAAATGGCCGGCGAAATCGCCGATCGCCTCCGCATCGCCGACGAGCAGTCCCAACACAAGGGCGCCTTCGACCATGTCGTCGTCAACGAGGACGTTAATCGTGCCGTGCACGAGTTGCTGACGACGATGGAGCAAGCGCTCGCGTCGTAGCGCCGAGCACTTGCGTTCGTACGGCGTCGACTTCGACAACAAGATTGGTGGCGAGTAGCATGGTGTACATGACCACGATAACGGAGATCCCGCGCGGCTCGATCGTTCGCTATAGAAATGCGGTTGGCCCGTCCTTGTATCTCGTCGTCTACGACTTTGGTGCAATCGGCGCTCATGGCTCGTGTTTTTGTGAAGTCGAGCCGTTTCCGAACATCTTCAATGACGAGCCGGTAATGGTTCCGTCCAAAGCGTTGGAGCTCGTGGATCCTTTGGAGTCCGACTGCTCGTAAGTCGGTTCTCAGCGCAGCTTGGTACGGGGCGACGGAAGAGCTCGAAGGTAATGGTCTCGGCCGCTCTTGCACGCGGCGATGACGTTGAGTCGATCGCCGGAGGCATTGCGCGAGTGATCTGCTGGCGACACGCGGCATCGACTCGGTTCAACTGCGACGCGACCTGAATCGGGTCAATGATTTGCGGAACGCATTGGCCCATGGCCAAGCGGTGGAGCGAGAGTTGATGCCGGTGGCAATCGTTGACGTCTTCCGTGTGTTCGCGCAATTGGATGGTGTCGCGGCGCTGCTGGACGACGTGATGGCGACGCATCTTGTCACCTTGGAACACGAGAGTTGGCGTGCCGATGGATACGAGTAACATGGTCCCCATGACCTTCGCTCGAATTGCACCTGGGACGATTGTGTCCCGTCGACGTGCTCCCGGCCTCGCGGACTACGTGGTGTTGCGCGATTTTGGGGCAATTGGCTATCAGGGCGAGACGTTTTGTGAGGTCGAGCCGTATCCGAACGATTTTGCAGACGAGCCATTCATGGTTGCTACGTCTGAGTTAGTCGGCCGACCGGTGCCGTCAGCGGCGTAGCGCAGCCCCAGTGTCACGCCAAACCCTCAACGAGTGCTACCTTGTGGCAGTCGTCGCGCGCACTGCGCGGCACAGCATTGGAGTCCCGACACTTCATGATCTATCCGAAGATTGATGACCTGACTGCCGTTGTTCCGTCGAAGTACGCTCTCGTTGTTGTGGCTAGTCGCCGCGCTCGTGAGTTGAACGACTATCACCGCCAGTTGGGCGAGGGCGATTTTGCCGGCGAGAAGCATTATGCGCCGCCGATGGTTGAGTCGCGCTCGAAGAACTATCTGACGATGGCTCTGGAGGAGATCGCGGCGGACAAGATCGCGTGGGAGACTCCCGAGGCGTAATCGCCGAGGATGGGCTGGCGCCTGTCCTGTTGGCCGTGACGGGTGGCATTGCTGCCTATCGCGCGTGTGAGGTCGTGCGCGGCCTCGTCAAGGCCCATGTACCTGTGCAGGTTGCGATGACGCGTGCTGCGCGACGGTTTGTTGGCGAGACGACGTTTGCAGGTCTCAGTCGCCGCCATGTCTTGACGGATGATCCCGATCCGAACGGCCCGATCTATCCGCATCTCGATGCGGCGAGGGCTGCCAGGGTGATGGCTGTCGTGCCGGCGAGTGCCAACACGATTGCGCGGCTGGCCTATGGCCTCGCCGACGACGTCGTTGCAGAGAGCGCGCTTGCCTTGTCGGGGCGACTCTTGGTCGCACCGGCGATGAACCACCGCATGTGGCTGCATCCAGCAACGCAGGAGAACATCCAGACCCTCAGAGACCGCGGCGCGACAATCATCGGCCCCGACGCCGGCGACCTCGCCGAGGGCGAGCAGGGCCTTGGCCGTCTGGCACAACCCGACGAGATCGTCCAGGCGATCCGCGGCCTGCTGGGCGAAGGTAGCCTCGCCGGCAAGCGAGTATTGGTGACAGCGGGCGGCACGCGCGAGCCACTCGACAGCGTGCGCTTCCTCGGCAATCGTTCGAGCGGCAAGATGGGCGTGGCCCTCGCCAATGAGGCTTTGGCCCGCGGCGCCGAGGTGACGACGATCCTCTCGAACACCCTTGTGCGCCCGAACGGTGGCCTGCAGATCGACGCATCGACCGCCGCCGAGCTCGAACACGCGGCCACCGAACACGCAAAGACAGCCGACATCATCCTGATGGCCGCTGCTGTCGCCGACTTTCGCCCGGCCACACCCGAGACGACAAAGCGTGCACGCACGGAGGCTTGGAGCCTCGAGCTCGAGCCCACAGCCGACATCCTTGCCGGCCTCGCGGCCAATCGTCAGCCCAACCAGCTGATCGTCGGTTTCGCCGCCGAAGACTCCGAAGACATCGCCCGCGCGCGTCAGAAACTCGAACGCAAAGGCGTCGACCTAATCGTCCTCAACGACATCTCCGACGCCACGATCGGCTTCGACGCAGACGACAACGCGGTCGTGATTGTCAGCGCCACCGACCAGACTCGTGTCGCGCGTGCCTCGAAGCGGGCGATTGCAGCGGCGGTGTTGGATCGGGTCGAGAGCATCCGCTCGTAGGGTCCAATAAGCGCTATGCCGCGGCACGGTTGAGACAGGTGGGCTCGTCAGGAAGTTGGTTGGTCTGTTGTTGAGACCGACCCCGATACACTCCCACCATGGTCGACCCTGACACTCTCCTCGCCGACGCACTCGCGCAGGTCGATGCTGCGCCGGATTTGGCTGCGCTCGAGGATGTGCGTATCGCCACCGTTGGTCGTAACGCCCCATTGCCACTCGCTTTGCGCGACGTCGGCACGTTGCCACCAGAGGAGCGTGGCGAGGCGGGCAAGCGCCTCAACATCGCACGCCAGCAGATCGAGGCACGCCTGACGGAGCGTCAGGCAGCGCTCGAGAGCAGCGCCTTGGCTGACACGCTGGCAAACGACCGCATCGACGTCACCTTGCCGGGTCGTGCAATGCCACACGGTGGTCTGCACGTCTTGACGCAGACGCGTCGCGAGATCGAGCAGATCTTCCTCGACATGGGCTATGCGATCGCAGAGGGGCCAGAGGTTGAGACGGAGTTCAATAACTTCACAGCCCTCAACATCCCTGATGACCATCCAGCCAAGGCCGATTCGGACACGCTCTGGGTTTCGGATGGTGTACTACTCCGTACCCACACCTCACCCGTCCAAGTCCGGGTGATGGGTGCACAAGATCCGCCGGTTGCGGTCATCTGCCCGGGCCGCGTCTATCGACGTGACACCCAGGATGCAACGCACTCCCCGATCTTCCATCAGGTCGAGGGGCTCGTGATTGATGAGGGCATTACGCTCGCACACCTCAAGGGTACGCTCGAGCATGTGACCAAGCGTCTTTTTGGTGAGGATCGCAAGATCCGTCTTCGTTCGGGCTTCTTCCCCTTCACCGAGCCGAGTATCGAGGTAGACGTCTCGTGGGGCGATGGCTGGATGGAGATCCTCGGTGCAGGCATGGTCGACCCGAACGTGTTGGAGCATGTGGGTTACGACTCCACAAAGGTGACAGGCTTCGCCTTCGGGATGGGAATCGAACGGATCGCGATGCTGCGCCATGGCATTCCGGATATTCGAATGCTCTACGACAACGACGTGCGATTCTTGGCTCAGTTGTCTAATTCGTAGGCGAGCGCTTTGATCGTGTCTGGGATTCCGTTTGCCACTGGCACACGCGCATTCCATCCGAGTTCGTGGAGTGCCAAGGCGGGATCTAGACTGCTGTTCAGGATTTCGCCGGATCGCAATTCGGCCATTACTGGGGTTGGGTGTGAGGAAAGCGCCTCACAGGCAAGGTCGAAGATCTCCCGCACGGAGGTTTCTGTGCCGGTCGCGATGTTGTACGTGCCGCGCCGACCAATCGCGCCAAACAACCCCTTGGCAACGTCAGTGACGTGAATAAAATCACGCGTCGGCAATCCGTTGCCGAACAGGGTGATACTTTCGTTGTGGCGGATGCGGTGCGCGAAGATCGCAACGACGCCGGCCTCGCCATCGCCACGTTGGCGCGGGCCGTACACGTTCGCGAGCCGACATACAACGTGCGGTAAGTCGTGCTCGGTAGCGTGGGCATGGATGAGAGCCTCGCCCAAAGCCTTTGATTGAGCATATGGAGACAAGGGCGCGACGGGGGCGCTCTCCGGTATCGGGCGATGGGGATAGTCACCATATACACCGGCAGTCGACGTGAAGACAAGCGGGCATCGAAAGGTCTCACAGATGCGAAGAATATTCGTTGTACCTTCGACGTTGACCGCGTGGTTGCGAGCCGGGTCCTCGATTGCTCGCACGACACTTGCTTGCGCGGCACAGTGGATCACAGCACTGGGTGGAAGTATGTTCTTGCAGATCGCGATCACTTCATCGGCATTAGCGATGTCGACACGATGAAGGTCAACGCCGACGGGTAGGTTGCTGATGCGGCCAGACGAGAGGTCATCGAGCACAGTGACATGCATGCCTCGATCTAAGGCTCTTTCGACAACGTGGGAGCCCACGAAGCCAGCGCCGCCCGTGACAAAAATTGATTGCATGATGGAAAATGTACCGCCCTCGGGCAGCAAGCGCTTCCGGTCTGGGCTCGCACGGATACACTCTCGTCGTGCGCCTTCCCCTGACTTGGCTCCGCGATTTCGTCGACTATGCGGGTACTCCCGAAGACCTCGCTGACCGTCTAGGTACCTCCGGGTTTGAGGTCGAGGCGATCATTCGCCCTGGCGCCCCAATCGGGGCTGGCAATCATGAGAACTTCGTGATCGGCCGCGTTGAGCATTTTGAGAAGCACCCGAAGGCCGATCGCCTGAGGCTATGCCGTGTTGATACCGGTGGCGCAGAGTTGCGCCAGATTGTCTGTGGCGCCTCGAACTTCGCTATTGGCGACACGGTTGTGGTGGCGACACCCGGCGCGCTACTACCGGGCGCTGAGGCCCCGCTCAAGCAGGCCAAGCTTCGCGGCGAGGTCTCTGACGGAATGATGCTGTCCGAGCGCGAGTTGGGGCTCTCTGAAGAACACGACGGCATCATCGTGTTGCCCGATAGGTACGCGGTGGGTTCGTTGCTATCTGAGCACATCGAGCTCGACGAGGCCGTGCTCGACATTACGATCGAGTCGAATCGTGGCGATTGCCTGAGTGTCTATGGCATGGCACGCGAGGTGGCTGTGCTCTATGGCCTCGATTTGAGGCCGTTTCCGGGCATCGAGCCTGCCGCCTCGACTGGTTCGACGAGTGACCTTGTGACGGTTGCGATCGAGGCGCCTGAGCGCTGTTCACGATTTACGGCTCGTGGGTTTGTCGATGTTGAGATCAAGCCATCGCCGTTTCGTATCCGCCAGCGCCTCGCGGCTGCGGGCATTCGTCCGATCTCGAACGTTGTTGACGTCACCAACTATGTGATGCACGAGCTCGGCAACCCCTTGCATGTCTACGACGCCGATTGCATTCCCGGTAAGACGCTGACTGCACGCCTCGCGACTAAGAGCGAGCAGATCACAACGCTGGACGACAAGCAGCGCGAGCTGACAACCGACATGCTCGTGATCGCCGACGCGGCTGGTCCGAGCGGCATCGCCGGCGTGATGGGCGGTGCTGCCTCGGAGATCACCGACACCACGACGAAGGTTGTGCTCGAGGCTGCCTGCTTCGAGCGTGGTGGTATTCAACGCACCTCGAAAGCACTCGGTTTGCGCACCGACGGCTCGAACCGCTGGGAGAAGGGCGTCAGCCCTCACCTCGCACCGCTGGCCTCGATCCGTGCAGCGCAGCTACTTGTCGAGTGGTCGGGCGCCACCATGCTCGGTGATCCACAAGACGTGGTTGCGCAGTTGCCCGCCGAGCAGACGATTCGGCTGCGCGCATCGCGCCCAGCCGAGATCCTCGGCATGGTCGTCGAGGCGGGGGAGACCGAACGCATTCTCGCTGGACTTGGCTACGAACCAACGAAGACCGATGCCGGTTGGGACTGCACAGTGCCGTTCTGGCGCTGGCTCGACACGACCCGCGAGATCGACCTCGTCGAAGAGGTTGGCCGAGTACATGGCCTTGGCAACGTGCCACTCGATCTGCCACGCATCGCACCGGGTCAGGGTGGGCTCAACGCGGCTCAGGCCTTGCGTCGTCGCTGCGAAGACCATCTCGCCGGGCAAGGTCTCCGTGAGGTTGTCACCAATAGCCTCGTCGACCCCGCGTTGCGGGCTGCCTACGGCATCGCCGACGGAGACACCGTCGTGCTGCGCAACCCACTCTCTGCTGATCTCTCCGAATTGCGTCGGAGTCTCGTGCCAAGCCTGCTCGAGGTCGTGCGTCACAATCGCTCGGTCGGTGAGCGCGACCTGCAGCTCTTCGAGGTTGGACGCACGTATCGCACCGGCAACGAGCACGGTCTCGCCTTCGAGGATTCGCACCTCGCGATTACATTGGCAGGCGCTCTAGGTGGCACCGCCTGGAGCGGCGATGGCGCGCCGTGCGACTTTGGCTCGATCGTGGCGGTTGTCGAGTCGCTACTCGCACGCCTCGGTGTTGAGCACACGCGGGTGGCAACGGCCGAAAACAGCCTTCTGCATCCTGGCCGAGCCGCCAGCATCGTCGTCAACGATACGCAGATCGGCACGCTCGGCGAACTCCACCCAGGCCTTGCTGCGAGCCTCGAGTTCGACGGCCCGATCGCGCTCGCCGAGATCGACCTCGACAGGCTCGAGGCCTGTCTACCGGGCGTATCCGCATTCGCAAGCCTCTCGACCTTTCCGCCTGTGCGCCAAGACATCGCAGTCATCGTTGGCACCGATGTCGAGGCCGCAGCGTTGATCGCCACGGCTCGTGCTGCCGGGGGCGACCTGTTGAGTGAGATCGAGGTCTTTGATGTCTTCGCCGACACTGATCGTCTCGGAGCAGACAAGGTCTCGATTGCGTTGCGTCTCGCCTTCCAGGCCGAAGATCGCACGCTGACCGAGGACGAGGCCAGTGCTGTACGTGAGTTGATCGTGGCTGCGCTCGCAGCGGCCCACAGCGCGGAATTGCGCCGGTAGAGCGTGGCTGCACAGTCGCTCTCGAAGCGGGTTTCCGGTGCCATCGCCGCACTGCCGACGGGAACAATTCCCGTGGGGGCGGGTCTACTCGTTCAGGGTGTCACAACCTATGGCTTTCAAATCCTCGCGTTTCGTCTTCTTGGGTCGGGTTCCTATGCGGCGCTGAATGGCCTCTGGGTGACAGCGTTTGTACTCGCGCCTGGATTGTTTCTGCCTCTTGAACAGGAGGTTGCCCGAGCGCTGGCACATCGTAAATCCAGAGGCGAGGGCGGCAAGCCGCTGATTGGACGGGCGCTTGTGCTCGCCGCCATCCTTGTGATTGCGGTGATCATCGCGGTGATTGCACTGCGAGGACCGATCGAGGAGCGCCTCCTGCGACATTCCGATGTCCTCTTCGTTGCGCTCGTTGTCGTTCTCTGCTCTTTTGCTATTGAGTCACTCGCAAAAGGGACGCTCAGCGGTAATGGGCGCTTCGGTCGTTATGGCTTGACAGTCGGTATGGACGGTTTTGCGCGAATGGCTCTGGCGGCGCTGTTCGCAGTTGTTGGATTCGGCACGCTTGGATGGTTCGGTGCGGCTTTTGCGATCGCCCCACTGATTGCGAGCCTCTGTGGTCTGATCGGTGCTCGAGGACTTGTAACGCCTGGTCCCCCGGCTCCAATGAGTGAGTTATCCACGGCGATCGGATGGCTGCTCCTCGGATCCACTTTTGCGCAGATGCTCGGGTACTCGGCCTACATTGGTGCAAGCCTGCTCGCGACACCGAGTCAGAACGCACAGCTTGGTGCCTTCATTGCGGGACTATTTATTGCCCGTATTCCTCTGTTGCTCTTCCAGGCAGTGCAGGCTGCTTTGCTTCCAAAACTGGCGGGCTTGCTTGGGCGAGGGCTGGTCCACGATTTTCGTGTCGGGATGGCTCGGCTCGTTGGGATTGTGGTGGTGGCGAGTGTGGCCGGCGTCCTCCTTGCTCTGCTAGCCGGTCCTCTGATTGGGCGGGTTCTTTTTGGGACGAACTTCACGCTTTCGGGACCCGCACTCGCGGCGCTCACCGCTGGCTGCTGCCTGATGGTGGTGGCATTGACAATGGCGCAGGCACTGATCGCACTTCGTCATTACGCGATCACCGCCTTCGCGTGGGTCGCTGGCGTCGCCGTCTTTATTGCGATTATCGCCCTACCCGGGGGTGATGTGTTCGTGCGCTCCGAGCTTGGCTTTGTCGTCGCAACCCTCGTGTCGGCACTTTGGATGAGTTACTTCGCGTGGCGGGCGACGTCAGTCGAGATGCTTGCGCACCATACGACGTAGGCGCTGTCTGAAGGAAGTCGAAGTTGGGCGGTCGACGTGCCGCGGGTTCGAGTCCCCGAGCCAATCGATAAGTGGCTCGACGAGTCGTGGGTAGGAAAATTCGGCAGCGAGTGTGCAAGCCGCACTGCTTGCGGGGCCGAGAAGGTTGGGATCGTCGTAGAGGCGCATCAGTGTTGTGCGCAGGTCGTCGATCGAACGCGGAGCGATCGTCCAGCCAGCGCCCCTCGCGGCAGCGAGGTCGGCGACGAACTCGCCCCGTGTGGCAATTGTCGGCACGCCACAGGCCAACGCATGCAAGAGTCGAGTTCGAAAGGCATGCTGCGCTTCGTCGCCGCCATCGTCGAAGGTAATCGCCGCATCAAATTGCATGAGGCGCTTATCGAACTCATCGCGTGGAACCCATTCAACGAACGCCACACGATCCGCAAGACCGGCGGCATCAGTATGTTCTGTAAGGCGTGCAGCGGTACCCATCCGCGGGGCTCGCCGATCAGAGTTTTGCGAGCCCCAAAACTCGACGGTAATGTCGCTTGGCAGTGCTCGCATCGCGTCGATGACGATAAAGGGGTCGAGCCAGTCCCAGAGTCCACCGGGCCATACCAGGCGCAGCCCTTGATGGGTTCGCGTCGCGGGTTTGTGCGTACTACTTCCGTCTACGACACCGAACGGGAGCAGAATGAACGCGTCACGAGGAACGAACGTGTCGGGGCGCACGCGTTGCACGAGGTCGAGCGCGTAGTCGATCTGTCGGGGTTGCGAGCAGATGATGAGGTCCGCGCAGGCGATGGCATCTGCCGCGCTTCGATCTGCTGCGGCAATGTCTCTCGCGGATAGTCCAGATGCCCGTGCCTCGAGGGGGTATGGCCCTGCAAAGTCCACACAGAGACGATGGGCGGCACGAACCTCGGGAAACTGGTTGACCAGGGCGGCGGGGACGACCACCACGGCTGCCGAACGAACCGCTGTGTCGAGTTCATCGAGCGAACGCATGACGATGCCGGCGGCGTTGGAGGAACTCGCTGGTGCGGACAACTCGACAACTACGCCCCGCGCCTGTAGCCCAGCGGCTATTCCTAGCGCCCGCATCCCTGGTCCGGCCGTGGTGAGGCCAAGGTGTTCCGATGTAACGATGAGGACCGAGCACACGCACGAAGGATATGCGGTCGGCCAGCGTGGTTGCTGATTTACTGGCAGGGACATGCGCGAGGTTGGCGAACCTCGCGGTAGACTCAGGCTCAGGCGCTTAGGGATTTTGTTTCTCTGAAAGCCTTTCTCTAAAGGTATCGGTGCATTGATGTGAACCAGCGATCGACTGATCTGCAGAGCCTGGATGACGTCCAGCGCCATTTGCGTGAGGCTGAAGACGAGGTCGCTCGCCTTCGTGTGGAGATCTGGGAGATCCGCGACGGGATGATCGGTTCGGCGGCACAGGAGCGCTCGGTCGAATTCTTGATTCGAGAGAATGACCGCTTGCGATACCTCATAAAGCGTCCGTGGCGGGTAGCCGGAATCGGTGCTCGGCACTTCGCAGAGAAGGCATCGCGGCGCGTTGTCAGCAAGCGCGCGAACATGGATGCCGATTGACTTCCGGCCCGCTTTTCTCGATCATCACTCCGGTCTACGATCCACCGCCACGGTTTCTAGACGAGTGCATCGCGTCGGTCGTCAAGCAGACGTTTGACAACTGGGAGTGGTGCATTGCCGATGATGGTTCTACGAACCCAGTGATTCTGCAGCGGCTGCAACGGTTGGCTGCTGAGGATCCGCGCGTCAAGGTCTGTTTTCGCGAAGCGAATGGCGGCATCGTTCCAGCCACGAATTCTGCTTTCGCTTTAGCGACAGGTGAGTTTGTCGCGCTACTCGGTCATGACGACGAGTTGGAGCATCATGCACTGGCGGTGATGGCGGATCTGGTGGCCGCCGAGCCCGATCTGGATTATGCGTACTCTGATGAGTCGGTCTGGGATACGAATCAGGGCCGATACATCCGCTGGTTCAAGCCGGGCTGGTCGATCGAGCGGATGCGCTGTCAGAACTATGCGAACCATCTGAGTGTTTTCCGTCGCTCGCTCGTTGAGCAGGTTGGAGCCTGGTTGTCGGGCACGGAAGGTGCGCAGGATCACAGTCTAATTTTGCGCGTCAGCGAGCATGCCACGAACATTCGGCATGTCCCGCAGTCTCTGTATCGCTGGAAGACGACGCCTGGGTCGACCGTTGGCGACGCCTCCGCCAAGCCCTACGCGTTCGAGAACGGCCTCAAGGCCGTGCAGGATCATTGTGACCGTATCGGCATTGATGCCGAGGTCGTGCATGGCCCTGATCTTGGGATCTACCGCCTTAAGCGCCGCGTCACGGGCGAGCCGCTCGTCAGCGTGGTGATCCCATCGAACGCACCGGTTGGAGAGGTGCGTGAGCAGGAGTGGTCGTTCCTCGAACAGACTGTTCGCGGTGTACTAGAGCACACCGACTATCCGCACGTCGAGATAATTGTCGTACCGGATCCCCAGACGTCAAGCGAGGTGCTCGAGCGAACGCGCCTGCAGGACACCTCGCGCGTGCGGATCACTCCCGCTGTCCCACGGCCGTTCAACTTCTCGCGGAAGACCAATCTCGGCGCCGCCTACGCGCGGGGCGAGTACCTCCTCTTTCTCAACGACGACGTCGAGATCACACATTCCGACTGGCTCGGCAACATGCTGGCAATCGCCCAGCAACCAGGCATCGGGGCCGTCGGCGCGAAGCTGGTGTTTGAGAACGGCACCATGCAGCATGCGGGCGTGTATCTCTGGCACGGACCGGGGCACTTCGGGTTCGGCATTCGCCAGCAGGACTCCGGATTTCTCGGGATGTGGGAGGTCGACCGCGACTGCGTTGCCGTCACCGGTGCGTGTCTTTTGACATCTGCAGATGTGTTTTCGGAAGTCGGCGGAATGACGATGAGCCTCGCCTCGAATTGGCAGGACGTGGACTTCTGTCTCAAGCTACGGACGATCGGCCTGCGCAGCGTCTGGACACCACAGGCTGTACTGACGCACTTCGAGTCGATTACGCGCGATCCGAAGGTGCTCGACACCGAGCGCATGTGGCTGCAAAGCCGCTGGGCGCGCGAGCTGATGACCGACCCCTACTTTTCACCTGCAGATCTACAGGTTGGCCCGATGTGGCCCGTCGAGTGGTATCGCTAGATGTTCTGCTTCGTCACCCAACACGAGAGACGTTCGAGCAGTCACGGCGCGTGATGCTGAATGGCTGACACCCCGATGGGTCCCGTGCAGTCCGGCCGGACGACATACACGCGTGTGGTGGCTGCGGTGCGAGTCGTGGATGCTCGTGCTCCATGGTTGCTGCAGGCTGTCACGATCGTTCTTGCGGTTGTGCTCTACGGTGGGCGCCGTCCGGACCAGTTGAGTCATCCGATGGTTTGGGCTGAGGAGACGGTGATACTCGGCAAGTGGCTCAATGGTCAAGCCGGGGCGCTCGTCGATCCCGTTGCCGGACAGTCCGTGCTGATCTCGTCATGGTTGGTGTCGCTTTCGGGGAGCATCTCCGTTCGCTACCTGCCTGAAGTCGAGCTCCTCATGATGACCGCGGTCTTCGTCGTGACAATTATCCTCCTCGTGCTTCCAAGATCGGTCTGGGGTCCATGCTGGGCGCGCTGTCTGATGGCGCTTTCCTTGGCATTGGTCCCGATCAACCCCGAGCCGTACATGGTGCTCCTGTTCGCGTTCTGGTGGACATCCCTGTGGCCCCTGATCATCTTTGGTTGGCATGCTGATCGGTATTGGATACGACTGCCAGTGCTTGTTCTTGCTGGCATTTCGTCTTTAGCGGCGGCCTTAGTCGCGCCTCTGTTTGCCGCCCTATGGGTTTGGCGCAGGCAGCGCCGCGATCTGTGGTCGGCAGTCGTGCTGACTCCCTGCCTCGTGCTTCAAATCGTTGTCGCGGAGACTTCGGATCGTCAATTTCCAACGCTGCAGGTTTCGACTCTTTTGCAGCAAGTACTGCATACCTTTGCCGTCTATTTTCGTGATGTCCCGTTCAGCGGTCGAATTTCGAACGCAACGAACGGTGACACCATTATTGCCGTCGCGCTGATCAGTGGTCTTGCGATGGCGGTGCTGCGGTTACCGACGGTGCGGAAGCGGGCTGCAGGGACGATGCTTTTGTGTGGGCTGCTCGGATATGCGCTCATCTCCGCGATTCCTGCGCCGCTCGTAACGAGCCCGTCTGGTGATGGTCCGAGATACTATTTTTTGTCGTTCGCACTGTTGGGTGTTTTGTTGATTTTCTTGATCGCCTCGACGCGCGATGTGGTGGTTAGGGTGCTCTGCATCGCCATCTTGCTCGTTGGGCTCCTGCCACTGGCGCATGATTACGATCGCCAGGCAGATGCCGTCTCGTGGCGTCAGGCGATTACTGCCTGTGCCAACAGTCGCGATCAGACCTATGCCCTCCCCGTGCAGTCGAACGGTCGTGCCGATGCGCTCTGGACACTCACTGTACCGACGGTTCGTTGTCGCTAGTTGGCGCGTACAGCAGGTCTACAGGAGAGTGCAATGCCACCAGCACTCGCGGCGATTCCGAGCAGGATCATCGCGAGTGCGGTCTGCGAGACTGGAATCGGCGGCAATGATTCCCACGTAGCGCTGTTTGGCGGAACGGTCACGTAGATAAAGGCCGCGGACTGTACGAGCAGAGTGATCAGGGCGCCCCGGAACGAGCCGAGACTGACAAGCGCGGCACCAAGGATTGTCGGCAGGAAGATCACCACGACCGGGCCCTGATGAGGAATTGTCGATGCGGGCAGAAACATCAGCAGACTCCAAATGCCAAGCGAGGTTCCAATCCACGCGACGACGAGGAGAGCCGGCGTCACGCCGTTGATTAAGAGTCGCCGCCGCCGTGTGAAGATGAGGATCACGAGTGGTATGAGCCAAATTATGGCGATCGACATGGTGAAGGCAATCACGTGGAATTCGAGGACGCGCCATGCCGGCGTCTCCTGAAGCCGCGCGAGTACCTCAGTCGGGCTGGTTGGGGAGCCCGGCTCCCGGATTAAAGCCTCGAGATTCGCCCGTCTGTGTGCGACTGTCTGACTCCAACCCGTCGATCGATAGGCATTGACGATCGTCGCCAGTGGCTGTGCTGTGGAGACCGACATATCGCCACCGAGGTGCCACTTGAGGAGACGACCATGGTCTTCTCCCGTGACCTTCCCGTAGAGCCACCATGGGAGGTACGTGATCGCCGCGGCAAGCAGTACAGCGACGATGCGCGCCAATGCCGTTCGTATGCTGGGCGTCGTTCGGACGATCCCGACGGTGAAGGCAACAGTGAGTGGGATGATTGCGAAGATCACGCCTCCGTGGCTGAGGAGCGCAAGGCTCGTGGCGATACCAAAGACGACGCTGGAGGATCGAACGCGCGCTGGCGTCGTTCTTCTCCGCAGCAGATCTATTGTGATGGCCGCGGCGATCAACAGGTAGGCGGCTGAGAGTAATTTTGGCCATGGATAGAAGATGTAGAGGCCAGAGGCGGGGACGAGGAAGGCTGCCACACAGGCGACGCTTGCCGCGCGGCGGCAGGCGGTGAGCGTGCGAACGAAGCGGTAGGTGGCGACGATGAACAGCGCTTGGCAGGCGATGCCAAGGTAGCCGTCACCATTGTAGGTACTGATCTTTAGGCCTTTTTCCAAGACCTTGGCGAACAGCAACAAGAATCCGACCTGCAGCGGTGGTCGGTCCGCCGAATACCAATCGCCCATTAGTGGAGAAGGGATGTCGGCATTGCGGATTCCCGATGCAAAGAAATCGGGAATGATGTGATCGCCCGGCATCGCGAGGTACCGACTCTGCTGGATTTCCACGATCGTGCCCGCGCCTGTCCAGAGGATGCCGAAGCCAGTGACAACGAGGTAGCCTGCGATCATCAGCAGTAGCGCTGGCAGTGCGATCGTGACGAGTGCGCGCGTATCACCCGCGGGGCGGGGCCGACGAAGGCACGAAAGTGCGTAGACCACGGGTGCTGCAAAGACGGCGAGACACAGCAGTGTGATGAGGTGTGGGGCGATCGTGAGTGGTGCGATGTATCCGATAAGCCAGGCTGCAAACCACAGCGATAACGAAGCAACGCCGATGCTGATGAGCATCCGATCCTCGACCGCGGGGAGTGCACGCCGAAGCCAAACCGGTGGAAGCGCTGCGGCGAGAAGCCAAATCGCCATTACCCCCACGGGTGCGAGCAGTGCGATGGTCTCGATCAGCGTGTTCAGGATGGCCTACCGTCGTTGCCGCCCGAGTGGGCGGAGTGGAGATCGGTCTGCGCCGTCTTAAGGCGAGGTTCCGTATCGTTCGTGATGCTCAGCATGGTGAAGGGGTACAGTCGCACGCCCCGAAGTGACAATACGACATGACCTCCACCTCCATCACAATTGTCGGCGGCTGCGGCCACGTGGGTCTACCGTTGGGCGTCGCACTTGCTGAGTCTTCTGGGCATGTGACGCTGCTTGATATCGCCGCGCCGGTCGTGGAGCGGGTCAATGCGGGAGAGGTGCCATTTCTCGAGCCTGGCATGGATGAGGCCTTGAAGGCTGTTCGTGCGGCGGGCACCCTCGAGGCAACGACTGATCCTGTTTGTGTTTCGTCTGCAGACGTCGTAGTGATTGTGATTGGAACTCCTGTCGATGAGCATCTGAACCCCGATCCAAATGCCGTCGTTGCGGCGATTGATGAGATCGCGTCCCACATGCGCGATGGACAACTCGTTGTGTTGCGAAGCACTGTCTATCCGGGTGTAACGGCGATGGTCGAACGTCATCTCGCCGGAAGAGGGCTCAACGTTGATGTTGCGTTCTGTCCCGAGCGTATCGCTGAGGGTAAGGCGATGGAGGAACTGCGAGCACTTCCTCAAATTATTGGTGCCAACACCGACACAGCCCGCCTGCGCGCGCGTGAGCTCTTTGGGACTCTCACGAAGACCTTGATTGACACCACACCGGAAGAGGCCGAACTTGCGAAGCTCTTCACGAACACTTGGCGCTACATCAAGTTTGCGACGGCCAACCAGTTTTTGATGATCTCAAACGACCATGGTTTGGATTTCGACCGCGTTCGGGACGCGATCACGCTTGACTATCCGCGCGCTGCAGACATGCCACGGGCTGGCTTTGCTGCCGGCCCATGTTTATTCAAGGACACAATGCAGTTGGCAGCATTCAACGACAACGGCTTCCATATCGGGCATGCGGCCATGCTTGTCAACGAGGGGCTGCCGCTGTACGTGGTCAGCCAGATCGAGCGGGACTTCGAACTTACTGATCTAACCGTCGGCATTCTCGGTATGGCGTTTAAAGCCGAGTCGGACGATATTCGCTCGAGCCTCTCCTACAAACTGAAACGTATTTTGCGCTTCAAGGCAAAGCGGGTTCTTTGTACCGATCCGTACGTCACGGCTGTCACCGACGCCTCTCTGGTGCCGCTGGACGAGGTGCTAGCGCAGGCGGACATTCTCGTGATCGGCGCTCCCCACCCGGAATACAAGGATCTTGAAACCGCTCTGCCAGTCAAGGATGTCTGGGGAATCACGGGTCGCGGGGTACGCCTGTGAGCGATACCGCACCGCGTGTGACCGTCGTTATTCCGGCGTACAACGAGGGTGTCGCAATAATCCCACACCTTCGACGCATGCTCGAGTCGATCACGCTGCCGTGCGAGGTCCTAGTCGTCGTTGATACCGAGGACGATACGACGTTGCCGCCTGTGCGGGAGTATGCCGTCGAGCATCCAGAGCTCAGAACTGTCGTGAGTACGTACGGGCGTGGGCCGGCACGAGCGATCCGCTTCGGGTTCGACCAGGCGACGGCACCGGTTGTCGTTGTCACGATGGCTGATGGGTGTGATGATCCGCAGCAGATCGATGCGCTCACGCTGCTCGTCGAGCGTGGCGTGGTGATCGCCGCTGCCTCACGCTATATGCGCGGTGGTCAGCAAGTCGGTGGTCCGCCACTGAAGGGAGTGATGAGCCGGACCGCGGGACGCTCGCTGCAATGGTTCGCGCGCGTTGGTACCCACGACGCCACAAATAGTTTCAAGGCCTATAACCGCGACTTTGTGCGCGAGGTCGGGATCGAGAGCGATTCGGGATTCGAGATTGGCATCGAGCTTGTTGCCAAGGCGCGTCGCCGCCGATTACCAGTGGCGGAAATTCCGACGATTTGGCTCGATCGGTCGTTCGGCGAGTCGAATTTCAAGACAAAAGAGTGGCTGCCGCGCTATTTGCGGTGGTACGTTCATGCATATGGTCCGAAGGACCAAGGGGAGTAGATCACGTGAGTCGAATCCTGATCACCGGCTCGGCCGGCTTCATTGGTGGGTATGTCGTCGAGGAGTTGTTGCGTCGCGGCCATCAGGTCGTCGGAGTTGACAACTACTCCAAATACGGACGGGTAGCCAAGAGCTACGACGATAATCCGTCGTATACCCTGATCGAGGGTGATGCCACGGATCCTGCGGTGATGAAGCGGGCGCTCGATGGCTGTGATCACTTTATCGCTGGTGCCGCGATGATCGGTGGCATTTCTTACTTCCATGAGTATGCATATGACCTAATCGCGACCAACGAGCGCATTATCGCCGCAGCCTGTGATGCTGCTATTGAGGCGCATAAGGCCGGTGTGCTGCAGAAGGTTACGTACCTCAGTTCCTCGATGGTGTTCGAATCGGCAGACCGCTGGCCGTCCGTCGAGGGAGATGAACTGAAGGTGCCGCCGCCGATTTCGTCCTACGGATTTCAAAAGCTCGCAGTCGAGTTTTTTGCTCGAGCTGCGTGGGATCAGTACAAGCTCCCATTCACAATCGTCCGTCCGTTTAACTGTGTTGGTATCGGCGAGTCCCGTGCGCTTGGAGACGTCGAGATTCCGAGTGGCAACGTCAAGTTGGCAATGAGTCACGTTGTGCCAGACCTAGTGCAGAAGATCCTCAAGGGTCAGGACCCGCTGCATCTGCTCGGTGACGGCAGCCAGATTCGCCACTACACCTATGGTGGCGATCTCGCCCGCGGCATCGCAGAGTGTGTCGAGCGTCCCGAGGCACTCAACGAGGACTTCAATATCTCTACTGCGACGGGACATACCGTCTTGCAGCTTGCCGAGATCATTTGGCACAAGATTAAGGGTCCCGATGAGGAGTTCCGTTTCGTCAGTGACTCGCCGTTTGAGCACGACGTCCAGCGCCGCGTACCGAGCGTGGAGAAGTCCGAGCGTGTGCTTGGGTTCCGTGCCGAGACGACACTCGAAGATATGCTCGACGAGGTAATTCCGTGGATCGGGAACGCCATCGAGGAAGGGGCGATCTAGGGGTGGATGGCCGCGGCCGCAATGTGCGCGACCGACTGCCGACAATCGCCTTCTTGGCCGCGCTCGTTGTCGCTTTGATCGTGTTCGAGTGGTACGGCCGGCGCTTCTGGTTCGTCGGCGATGAGTGGAACTTTCTTGTCCGTAACCGTCTAGTGGCAGACGACCCGGGAGCGTTTGTACGCACCCTGCTCCGCCCACACAATGAGCACTGGAGTGTTCTTCCTCGCCTCTGGTACTGGCTCGCGGACAGCATTTGGGGGCTGCGTACGTACACGCCGTATCTGACGGCCATCATCCTGCTGCACCTTGGGGTCGCCACCTTGTTGTGGCGCTTGATACTCCGGCTCGGCGTACACCCGTGGATTGCGGCTGGTACAGGTGCTGTGATGGCGCTGTTGGGGCCGGGCGCGGAGAATATTTTCTGGGGGTTTCAGGTCGGCTTTGTCGGGAGTGCGTTCTTTGGTCTAGCCGCGCTCCTCCTCGCAGATCACGATGGAAGCGATCGTCGCCGCGATGGCCTTGCACTGCTCTGTGGTCTCGCCTCACTGCTCTGTTCGGGGATTGGGATTCCCTTTGTCGTCGGGCTTGGGATCGCTATCTGGTTTCGGCGTGGGTTACGCCCAGCCGTCGCCATCGTGCTGCCCTTGGCCGTCATGTTCGCGATGTGGTATGTCGCTTTCGGTCGGGCGAATGAGGCCAACACTGTTCCACGAGCGGGCCCATCCCAGTGGCTGCCGTACATCTTTGTTCAGGGAACAAACGCGATTGAGCAGATTTCGCAGATCCCGATGGTTGGCGGTGGGGTGATCGCGATTTTGATCGTCTTCGTGGGCGTGCGCATTCGGTACGACTTCCGAGCACATGAGTTTCTCGCTCCGATGTACGGGTTGCTCGGTAGCGCCCTAGTGATGTCGATCACGACGGCAATCGGACGTTCGAGTCTTGGCGCAGATCAGGCGCGATCGTCGCGCTACGTCTATCTCCTCGCCGTGATGCTGATTCCCGTGCTCGCGGTCATGCTTGATGCGTTGCTGCGCCGTGATCGACGAGCCATTATTCCTGTGGCAGTGTTTCTTGCTATCGCTGTCGTGGGTTGCTTTACGGCAATCCCCCGTTTTGCTTTTGCGCAGGGGCAACAGGTGGCACAGCAGAAACTGCTCATCCTCGCCGCTGCATCGGATCCATTGATGCAACGTTTTGCTCCAGAGGGGAGCATTCCCGCGCCAGCACTGTCACCAGATGTCAGCGTGGCCGCGCTGCGTGAGCGGTGGATCGAGGGCGACCTGCCACAGTGGACAGCAGACGATGTTTCACGTGATGCCGTGCGCCTCAGCGCGCTGATCGGTCTCAATCCGGCAACGTCGTTCGGCCCGATTGATCCTGCGCGCATCACTGGCAAGGGGTTTGAGCAAACCACTGTCACTGGTGGCTGTGTTCGTCTTTCGGCAACCGAGCCACACGTCGAGGCTCGCGTGGCCGTCACGCCCGATAGTGGCGTCGTCATCTCGACCGCGTCGGGTGACATCGAAATAGCGTCGCTGACCTTCGCTGCGGATCGTCGGCATCCTGTCCCAGTCGTGGTTCCCGGAGGCCAGTCCACGGCGGTGAGTGTCGCTGCACCAGCCGAACTCGCGATGGTACTGGCCCGGATCGGGGCTGCGGTCACGATCTGCGGCGAGTCGTAGGTTAATGACTAGTCTGCTGGTGGTCATAACGTTCTGTGTGGCCGCTGTTGGCATCACTCACTGGGCGCCTAATCGTGTAGTACGACTGCTCTGGACAGTGATGCCGTTTCTAGTTGCAATCGCTTTGATCGCATACGCACGACGTTCGTCGATCTATCTACAGGCACCAATCTCCATCGATGAAGCACAGTTTCTTGCCGACGCGATTAAGGTCTCCTCCGGCCGATGGGTGCCGTGGGTCGACTTCGATACGGGAACCGTTGGGTTTGTTATTCCCTACGGCCTTGTTCCCATCGTGTCGGGCTTTCCAAGCGACCCGTACTTCGCCTCAAGAATTCTGGCAATTGTCTGCGCGGCGGTCTGGGCGTTTGGCAGCATGCTTGCGTTTCGGACGGCCCTCGCACCAGGCATCAGTCTGGTTTTGGCGGCTCCGCTGGTCTTGATTGCCGGGCTGCCTGGAAGTGGCGACCTGCTCACCTTCTCTTCCGAACTCTTACCGCTTGCGCTCGCGTTTGGTGGTTTTGGCGTTGCGTTGTTTGCCTCCTCGAAGCAGCGATCACTGTGGCTCACAGCGATCGGGTTTTTGATGATTGGGCTCGTCCCGTTTGCGAAGCTCCAAGTGGCGCCGGTCGCGATGCTGCTCGGCATCATCGCGATCACTCAGGGGCTTGCGTTTCCAGTTGTTTGGCGCGACAGGCGTCGTACGCTTGTCGCGCTTGCGGCCGGCCTTGCCCCACTTGCGGCGGTGCTCCTCGGGATGATTGGTTCACCCGTGTTTCGGGGCCGTGTTCGAGATGCTGTGACCTTTACCCAGTCCTACACCGCGGGGGGCGATCCATGGCAGACCACGCTGCGGTTCTTTTTCCGAGGTGAGGCGTTTTACGATCTCGCGCGGCTCTCGTGTGTAGCGGCTGTAGTTGCAGCAATAGTGGTCATGTTCGTTCCCCGGATTCGCCAGCACAGCGGGCGGCGGAGCCTGGCACTGGTAGCGGTGATCGCGCCGATTGGACTATTTAGCATGTCATTGCCTGGGCGAGGCTTCCCTCACTACGTCTGGGTTGGTGCGGTGCCAGCACTATGTGGTGTGCTCGCGCTGGCTGCTGTCCTGCTGTCACCGTTGACAAGATATCGTCAGCGAAACGCAGTTGGTGTGGGCGTGGCGATCGTGCTTGTGGTACTCGTGCCAACTGCAGGGATGGTGCGTGACGCTCTGCACGTTCCGCCGTTGCAGCTGACGCAGGACGTGTGGGATTCGACGCCGTGGTTCCCGCCGTCTGATCCGCCAACGTCGATTACCGGGCTGGGCACGCCGGACCAACTCGCGGTCAAGCGTGCACTCGAGACGTGCCCCGGACCGATTGGCGTCTGGGGGTGGGATCCCCAGATTCTTGTTGTGACGCACCGCCCATACCTTGGGCGTAGCAGTGTCGTGCCACAGCAGGATATTCCTGCGCAAAGTGCGTGGGCGGGAGCGATGGTCGAGGGGCGTCCAAACTGCATCGTCGATGCCACGGGCCCGACGCACTTCCTCTTTACGTGTGGCGATGGTTGTGCACTGCAAAACCAGACTTTTGCGGGACCCGTGCTGGAAGGCTATCAGCGCATTCTCGATCTACCCGACTATCGCGTCTACAAACGTAGTGGTAGTTCCTGAGGTTGGTGTTTAGACAGAGTGTGATGCCGCGGTGCGACGGATTGCCTCGGGCAGATCCACGCGCGCACGACACCCGAGCTCGTCGGCGATGCGCGTAGTTGCGGGAACGTAGCGCGATCCGGCTCCCGTTGGAAGTGCTCCCTGTGCGAGGCCGGCTATCTCCACGCGGGCTGTGGGAGCGAGCTCTCGGCCGACAAGCGCTGCAAGTTCGCGGATCGTGATCGCTTCCTCGGAACCGATGTTGTATGCCCGATTGGGTAGTCCGCGCACCAGGATCGCGAGTAATTGTTCGATCATGTCGCCAGCGTAGAGATACGATCGCACCGCACTGCCATCTCCAGCCACACGGATCGGGCCCCCTGCAATTGCGTCGCGGACGAAATTGCCAATCGCAAAATGAGCGTTGAGGGGCAGGTGTGGCCCGACGAATGCGAAGAGGCGTGCGAGCCGTAACGACGGGCCGCCAGCGAGGGAGGCAGCGAGAGCGATCGCCTCAGCTTCGCGCTTGCCGGCGGCATAGGCGTTGCGAGGATCGATTGCGTCCATGGCTGGCTCGAAGTCCTCGGGGATGAAATTGAGGTCAGCTGGTTGCGGTCCGTAGACCGCGCCACTGCTGGTGAAGAGCAGTGGAATCGAGCCGCTTGGTTCGAGTGCTTCCAGCAGGCTGCTCATACCTTCGACGATGGTGCTGCGCATCAGATCGGGATTGTTGTCGTTCAAGGCGGCGCTGGCGGGGGTGGCGGCGTGGATTGCGAAATCGAATACTCGAAGTGGGGGCACTCTAGTAACGTCGCCGCGGAGTAGCGTGCACCAATCAGCCAGCGCTGGTTGACGTGTCCTGAAGCCCTCGGGGTCGCGGGTTAGGAGCGTTACGTCGAGTTTGAGATTCAGTCGCTCATCGGCGTGGTGGAGAGCAGCCACGAGCCAGGTGCCCACGAAACCAGTGCCGCCGGTGATAAACAGAGTCGACGATCGGAGCGTGTGAAGGTCGTCACTAAGTCTGTAATCGATTGCCTGTTTGTCCTGGTTGGAGAGCATTCCTTATGGAGTGTGGCACGTTCTTGCTGCGGAGTCGTGGCGCAGACAATTCGTATCCGGCGCGATAACTAAGATGGATAAATGGTTCCTCTCGTTCCCTCTAAGCCGTTTAACTCAGAACGGCCTGAGTCGGGAAATATGCGCGAGGGCGCTTTGATTTCGATCATCGTGCCAGCCTATAACGAGTCTGAATGCATTGACGAGCTCGCGCAACGACTCTCAACCGTCTTCCAGAGCGAAGCCAGATACCGCTGGGAATGCGTAATCGTCGAGAACGGATCAGATGACGACACATGGGCGAAGCTTCTACGAATCCATGCCGCTGATCCTAGATTTAAGATCGTCCGACTGGCGCGGAATTTTCGGATGGATGGAGGCCTAACCGCCGGATTAGAATTTGTTACTGGTGATGCCTGTGTGTTCATGACTGCAGACCTTCAAGATCCACCAGAACTCATTTCGACGTTTCTCCGTGAGTGGGAAGCCGGGTACGAGAACATCTATGGAATCGTCACTGAGAGACAGGGAACTGGCCTAATTAGGCGGATGAATTCTCGTGCGTTCTATTGGCTTGCGGGGCGGCTTACGGATATTCGACTTCCTGCGAACGCAAGTGATTTCCGCTTGGTCGATCGGAAGGTTTACGTTGCAATTCGATCGATGGACGAGCGGAACCGCTTTGTTCGCGGGCTTGCTGCTTGGGTTGGCTTCAGATCTATTGGTGTCCCGATGGTACGGGCCCCTCGCTTTGGTGGCGATTCAAAGGCATATACGTGGAAGGTTCTAGATCTCGCATTTAAGGGAATTTTTGCGCATTCTTATGTACCGCTTCGACTGATCACGATCACGGGCGTGGGGCTGGCGGCTTTGGCAATGGTGTTGTTTTCAATCCTCGTCGTGCTTTGGGTTGTACATGGTGTTCCCTTTGCGGGCTTTGGGACTCTCGTGTCACTTACGTTGCTGCTCTTCGGCGTTCTCGCGTTTATGGTTGGAATTGTGAGCGAATACGTGGGATTGATCTATGAAGAAGTCAAACGGCGCCCAAACTTCATTGTTTCGGACACGGTTGGGTTGTGAGTGTGGGGCACCGAGCAATTGTTTTTGGCAGTTCCGGCACCCTTGGTTCTGCATGTGTGAGCGAGTTAGAACGCGTGGGTGTCAGCGTCACTTGTGTTTCCCACAAGGTTGTTGCTGCCAGGTCCGATGGAATGAGTCCTGCGTGGCTGAATGATCTGGGGGCGAATTCTGTTGATCAGGTCATCTGGGTCCAAGGAAAGAATGCAGCGGGCGGAATCGCTAACGCGAAAATCGTGGATGTCGAAGATCTTTTCGAGGCAAATGTCCTGTTTATCATTCGCACTCTCAGGGACATGCTCGATGCGGGTGTGCTGAAAAGGCCCAGCAGACTAGTCATCGTGAGCTCTATCTGGGATAGCGTCGCTCGGCAAGAAAAGCTTGCATATGTCGTTTCCAAATCGGCCGTAGCGGGACTGGTTCGCTCATTGGCAGCTGATCTCGGATCGCTAGGCGTCGCGGTCAACGCCGTGGCGCCTGGCGTCATTGACACGCCCATGACGAGAGCGAACCTCAGCACAGGCCAGATTGACGGGTTTGTGGGCGCAACTCCACAAGAATCGCTGTGCACACCTGAAGATGTTGCGCGAGTGGTTCGTTGGCTTGCAAGTGATGACAGTGCCGGCGTGAATAGTGAAACCGTTCGTGTAGACGGTGGGTGGAGTGAAGTTCGATATGTATGAGCTCACCATCGAAGCGTCCGCGTCGCAGTACGACGTTGTTATCGGGCAGGGTTTTTACCGAGATACCGTAGGCAATGCCGACTACGTTATTGCCGACGAATTTTTTCGATCAACGCTTGATTCGGACACAATCGACAGAACTGTTTTTGTCGAAGCATCCGAACCCGCGAAGACGCTGGCTACCTGCGAGACGGTGATCGCAGGCCTGCACGCGCTTGGCGCGCGGCGGGGCGCCGTCGTGTCAGCAATTGGAGGGGGGGTCATTCAGGACGTAGCCACTCTCGTTTGCTCGCTCTACATGAGAGGTCTTCAGTGGATGTACGTACCAACGACTGCCATGGCGATGACCGACTCATGCATCGGAGGCAAGAGCTCGATCAATGCTGCTGGTATCAAGAACTTGGTTGGCAACATCTATCCGCCACGATCAGTTTTCGTGGACTCTGATTTCGCGACGACGCTCGCTTTGTCTGGCAAAGTCGCGGGTCTGGCTGAGGCGGTCAAGATTTGCTTCGCACGAGGTGATGCTGCGTTTGACGAGTACCTCTCCATTGGACTCGAATGTGCACAATTTGGAGATGATTCTCGGACCGATGCTCTGATTGCACACACGCTCAAAGCGAAGAAGTGGTTCGTTGAGATCGATGAATTTGATAAGAAGGAACGGCAGCTTCTGAACTTCGGGCATTCGTTTGCCCATGCTCTCGAGCCAGCGGTTGGGTTCTCGATTCCTCACGGCGTTGCGGTTGCTATTGGGGTTCTCGCTGCTTTGCAACATCCCAGTTCGGTATCGACACCATCCACTGAGCGCTTGGCTGAGTATTGCTGCAAACTTGTGGACGCAGTACCAGAATGTGTCCACGCGGTCAGAACGAATTACGATGAAGCCGTGTTTCGCGAGGCCATAGCATCGGATAAGAAGAACACGAATCGCGACCTTCGGCTCGTCTTGCCCCAGAGCGGTGGCGCATTAAAACTCGTTAGTATTGAGCGGACGGCAGCATCAATCGATGACGCGGAACGCGCCATGGCCAACGCAATAGGGGCGTTCTCAGCATGAAGTATTCGGATGCGTTTCTCGACTTGCTGGTGGCGGAGGGATATACGCATTGCTTTTTCGTTGCTGGTGGCAACATCATGCACCTGCTTGATTCTGCGCGCTCTCGTTTCGAATGTATTCCCGTAGTCCATGAAGTTGCCGCCGGGATTGCGGTCGAGTACTTCAACGAGGCACCTCGACCTGATGGTGGTCGCGCGTTCGCAATGGTCACGGCTGGACCAGGGTTGACAAATACTGTGACCGCGCTCGCGGGAGCGTTTCTCGAGAGCCGAGAACTTCTGCTCGTTGGTGGGCAGGTCAAAAGTAGCGACCTCGCTGGAGACGGTTTGCGTCAGAGGGGTATCCAAGAAGTCGATGGCATGGCGATTGCGGGACCTTTGTGTGTGGCGACCCTGCAGATCAGAGAGCCTCTCGATCAAGCCGTTGTGCTGGCGACAGTTCGTGCGGGTACTGCGGGGCGTAAGGGTCCTGTTTTCATTGAGTTCTGTCTCGATGCCCAAGCTGTACCGATCAGCGAACCTCAAGAAAGTCCTGAACCCAGGACAGAAATGTTGCCCCGAGCCGCAGACGATGTCGTGCAGTCGGTGGTACAGAGGCTTCTCCACGCCGAGCGCCCACTTGTATTGATTGGCGGTGGGTTGAGTCGCGAGACAGCGTCTGAGGTTGTGCCGCGACTTAGCGCACTCGGGATTCCGATGGCTACAACGTGGAACGGTGCTGATCGCATTAGCGCCGATGATCCGTGTTATTTCGGGCGACCAAATACCTGGGGAATGCGCTGGTCTAACCTCCTTATGCAGCAGAGTGATGCCCTCCTTGTTCTGGGCTCTCGTTTGGGTATGCAGCAAACGGGCTTCAACTGGGAGGGCTTTGCGCCGCTTGCTTACGTGATGCAGTGTGAGATCGACCCGCTTGAATTGTCGAAAGGACACCCGCGCGTTGACGTGGCGATCTTGGCTGATGCTAATCATTTCTCGCATGCTGTCGTGGAGGGGCTCGAAGCTCAAAGTGGTCCGCAGTCAGTTGTGGCGGATCGGTGGCAGGAGTGGATGAAGTTCGGGCAAGAGGTACGTCGACGCCTTCCCACTGCTGAACCGTCGAACTCTCATAGACGAGAGTTCATCGATCCGTTTGAGTTCGCCGACCAATTATCTGAGCATTTGAAAAATGACGACGTCATCATTCCGTGTAGCAGTGGTGGTGCATTCACCACGATGATGCAAGCGTTGCGTCAGAAGACTGGTCAGGTCATTATCACGGACAAGGGACTGGCGTCCATGGGGTACGGGTTGTCTGGCGCCATCGGCGCTTCGATTGCGCACGCGCCGCGCCGGACGATTTTGTGTGAGGGAGACGGCGGCTTTTCTCAGAACATTCAGGAACTTGGGACGGTTCGTGCGAGGCAGCCGAATCTCAAGATCTTTGTTTTCGCAAATGATGGGTACGCATCAATTCGAATGACGCAGCGGAACTATTTCGGTGGCACATACGTTGGCTGCGACTCCGCTACGGGTCTGGGTTTTCCTGATTGGCAGGATCTTTTTGCAGCATTCCGAATTAGATCTTGTGTCCTTGACCCCGAAGAGCCATTTAATCAGGAAATGTTGGAGCTGTTGAGTTGTTCGGGGCCGAGTGCGTTCGTTGTCCCGGTTGATCCAGAGCAGACGTATTTCCCCAAGATCTCGAGTCGGGTAAACGAGAGAGGATCCATGGAATCAAACCCCCTACACATCATGACGCCCGACCTGACTGATGCGGATTTCAATTACTGTATGCGTTACATTCGAAAGGTGAGTTCTGAGTGAATAAGACTGAGCGCAAAATGACTGAGCTGCTGATCGCAGGTCGAGAGAAGTATGGTGTAGTAAGTGTCAAGGCCGAATTTGAGGCCGAAGGTACTCGAATGGACGAGCTGCTCCGTCTTGTCGATGTGGCACGGTCTGCTGGGCTTCCTCTGACCGTGAAGATTGGCGGGTGCGAGGCCATTCGCGACCTTCTGGAGTCCAAGCAGATCGGCGTGCGATACATCGTGGCGCCAATGGTTGAGACGCCGTACGCGCTTACTAAGTACATCGCCGCTAAAAACATGGTTTATGACGAAGATGAGCGCCCAGATACGGACTTCCTTTTCAACATGGAGACATTCACGGCGTATGAGCATCGTGAGGAGATAGCGAGGATTGCGGCAGAGGACAACGGTGTGCAAGGTATCGTCTTTGGGCGCGTTGACTTTGTTGGCTCCATGGGGCGCACGCGAGACTCAATCAACGAGTCGGATATCACTGAGATGGTCAGCAATGTTGGGGCGCTCTGCAAGCAGCAAGGTCTGGATTTGGTGATGGGGGGCGCGGTCTCGATCGACACACTCGATGTGATTCGCGAGGTTTCGGCGACTCATCTTTCGCGCTTTGAAACACGCAAAGTCGTCTTTGGAGCCGAGGCGGCAGGGCTGCCTGATCTTGAGCAAGGACTGCTCAATGCGGTTCACTTTGAGCTCCTGTGGCTGCTGAATAAGCGGGACTATTACGGGCGAATCACAGCTGAAGATGCGAAGCGAATTGAGATGCTCGAAGCACGTTGGAATGTCCTCGGGAATTAGGGTCGCGGAAAGGTCACCGAAAAAGCCACTCGTTTCTGATGCTCTACGAAAGGTTGTAGTGGTAAAGCCCGTCTTTATGACGGTGAATCGGTTGTTGAGTTGACGCGTGATGTGCGAACTGGTGGCGAGAGAGTCGGTGGGAAGCGAGTGATCTGAGCATCGTTAGGGTGGCCCTAAGTTCGGCTTAGGTGTTATGAGAGTCACAACCGCCCACCAGGGGCAGAACGGTGGCATTCATGAAGCGCAGCAGATCATTAGGAAATTGGGAGAGGGCGTGAGACTTCTTTCTGGGTCGTGTCGTTACATCACTTTTAGCGACACGACCCGCGGTCTTGCGGTAGTCTCGTTCCTTGTGCTGCTCTGGTTCGCCGCCTTCGCTCTTTCCTTCGGGGTTCTGTACCCCGGCGTCGGCACCATTGCATTCTTGATTGCGCTGCTTTTCTGCCTCATCTTCCTCAGCGTCCTCGCGGAGTACGTGGCCAGGATCTTCACCGAGACGCTGCACGCGATTCGCCACCGACACGGCGTGAGGTCGCAGACAGGCCTTGATCACGGTGCGTGATGGTGCGGCCTCTGCGTTGTTGTGGCGGCTGCGCAACCGTCTGCCGTCGGCGAGACCGCTCTTTCTGACGGTGCTGCTGGCGAACTTCGGAGCGTCGCTGGCGCTCCAGTACGCCCGCTGGAACTACACGACGCTCACGCCGATTGGCGGGGATGCGGCCAACACGCTGCTGTTCAAGAGTGATGATTCGCTGTGGATTCGGGTGCGCCCGGAATTAGACCAATACCACCACGGCATCGGCACGTGGCCACACACCTTCACGGACCTCTTCGAGGTTTGGCTTCACGCGTTCGATGCAAACCCCTATACGGACTGGATTCTCAGTCCGAGCGTTTACCCGCCGCTTGTGCACTTGCTGGTGCTGCCGTTCTCGCAGATCTCCTGGAGCTGGTTCCTCGCCGGGTATCTCACGATCGGCATTGGTGGTTGGTTTTTGATGCTGCGGCGGATTCTGGTGCTGACACGTTGTCCGTGGCCGACGTTGGGGGCGGTTGCCCTCGAGTTGTTCACGTTGCCGATTGCATTCGGTCTCGATCGAGGGAATATCGAAGTTATTGTTGGTCTACTTGTCGCGTTCAGCATTCTGCCTGCCCTCAAGCCGGGCGTGTCGAAGACGGTCCGGGTCTGGCCGATTGTGCTTGCGGGATTCCTGAAGATCTCGCCGATTGTGATGCTCGGGCTGGTGCGGTGGCGTCGCCGCTCGTTGATCGAGCTGGTTGTCTCAGGGCTCGCGTGTGCAGCGGCCTCCGTCCTCGCGCTCTGGCTGATGCAGGGCCCGACAGTGGACTCTGCGCACGCCTTCGTGGACCTCTCCCGTGCTTTCGGCACGAGCGGATCAGACCCATTCGTCTTCCGTTCTACTCTTTGGGGTACGGAATCGGCGGCCGCCACTGTGATTGCGCCTGGGTTCGTTCCCATCGTGCCGTCTGGGATGGTCTGCTTCGGCATTATCGCTCTACTCGCCTTCGTTGCCGCAGTGCTGCCATTTTACCTCTGGGAGCGCATTGCGCTGATCGGCGCCTCGATGGTCCTGTTCTCCGCCGACGGGCCCGCCTACCGTCTGCTCTATCTCCTCATCGCAGCTGCGGTTTTTCTGGGTGTCACCTGGCACCGACGAGCGTGGTACTTCCTAGTCATGGCAGCCCTGCTTGCGGCGGCGCTCGCGCCGAGGCCGTGGATACCGGAACTGCCGTGGGCGTGGACGTTGGTAACTGGTACGTCTCTTGTCTTGGTGATCGTTGTGGTGCTAGGAGCGGGTATCTGGAGGATCTACCTGCTTCGGGGACGCAGACTGCCTCACGCACGCTCCGTCACCACGAAGGGGTTTGGCGTGTGACGATTGTGCAATCCACTCAAATGAGTCGCGAGCCGATGACAGTTCGGGTGATTCATTCCGCTATGTGCGCTGGTTATCATATGGTTCCGGAGATTCCGCGTGCTCAGCGGTTCGGCTCTCCCGAGTTGCCTGCCCCGATTGCGGAGTACTACCTACATGCTATGCATCATGAAATCGCAACGAAGGCTGCTGCGCGCGCAGCCCGTGCGATGCCGGAGCTCCTTGGTTGAAACATCGGGATTGGCATGACTGACATGGTCGAGATCGCGATTGTGATTCCCGCGTACAGCGAGCGGGAGAATCTGGAGGAGCTGATTCCCGCCATTCATGATCAGTTTCGCGATTCCGACTTCTTGAGCGGCCTGTCGTATGTGATCATCCCCGTTGTTGAGCGCGGTTCGGTTGATCGCTTTTTTCTCGATGGGCTTGGAGCGTCGTCGGTCGAGCGTGAACCATCTGATGCGTTCGGCGACGCCATGAGAACCGGCATTTCGCGCGGGTGTGCCGCCGCCCGCAATGTGATTGTGATGGACGCAGATGGCTCTCATGCTCCAACGACGATTCCGCGGCTCTGGGCGGCGCGGTTGCTCAACGTGGACGCAGACATCGTGATCGCCTCGCGGTACGTCGCCGGCGGCTCGACGGCGAATAGCCTTCCGCTTCGAATCATGAGCCGGTCGTTGAACCTGGCGTACTCGCTGGTGCTCTCGCTCAACGTCCGAGATATTTCGACGAATTTCAAGCTTTACCGTGCCGATTTGCTCAGAAATATGGAACTTGAGAGCCTCAACTTCGACATCGTGGAGGAAATTCTTGCGAAGGCTGCGTTCTCGAATCGAGCTCTGAACATCGTGGAGATTCCGGATCACTTTCATGAGCGCAAGCATGGCGAGTCGCGACGCCAGCTTGGCCCATTCATCGTCACGTACCTCATCACCCTGATGCGGCTGCGGTTCAAGATGGCGCGTGCGCGGCGCGAGCATGGTCGCTCAGGGCCTGTGAACAGGTGACCCGGATCCTGTTGATCGGTGGTGAGGGATACCTTGGTCGCGAGCTGGCTGGAGGGTTGGGGGACGGCACGTACGACGTGATTGTTGCTTCTCGTTCAGGATCGGACTGTGTGGTCGACATCACGGACGCGCGCACTATCGGCGCGGCACTCGAAGCAGTACGTCCGGAAGTAGTAATCAATTTGGCTGCTGCCGGCGTCGACGCGACGAGACGAGAGCATGATGCGCTGCGTGCGATGATTGCTGTGAACGCAGTGGGGCCAGCACTGCTTGCGCGCGAGTTGGGACGATTCGCTCCCGATGTGTTCATGATTCAGCTTGCGAGTTCGCGTGAGACGCTCGAAGGTCCCGTCGATGAGGGACGGTCGACCTATTCCGTGACCAAGAGTTGCGGCACGGCGATCATCGCTGAGGCAATTGGCGTTGGAAGCCTCAGCGGAGTGATTCTTCGTTTGCATTCCGTCTACGGCGGTTCACAGCCAAGTACTCGATTCATCGGCAGCGTGATCGAAGCGGCCCTCCGTGGCGAGCAGTTCATGGTCCGCGAACCGCATGCGGCCCTAGATTTTGTTCACGTCGACGATGTCGTGAGAGCGGTACGAAGCGCTTTGAAGTGGGGGGGTAGCAGCAATCGCCTGTTGGACATTGGTACGGGAGTCACCACTGATGTGATGACCACTGCGAGAGCAATCTATTCCGCTGCGGGGGCGCAGCCGGATTTGGTCGTAGAAGACCAAACCTGGCTCGACGTCGATGTCGCGTACGAGATCGGTTGCGATGTGTCGCCAGCGGCCGAAGCGCTAAGGTGGACGGCTGAGATCGCACTGGAACGTGGTGTCGGGCAGGCAGTTAAGGAGTATCAATGCACTGGTTGGTAACGGGAGGCGCGGGCTTCGTCGGTTCGAACGTCGCACTTGCTCTAGTTGAGCGAGGAGACTCGGTTGTCGTCGTGGACGATCTATCCCGTAGGGGCTCTGAGCTCAATCAGGTGATTCTGCGCGAGCGTGCCGGGGTAGAGGTGCTGATCGTCGACATCACCGACTACTCGGCGATGTGCGCGGTCTTCAAGACTCACGGCCCTTTCGATGCGGTGGCGCATTTGGCAGGGCAAGTTTCACTGGTGGCATCAATCGAGAATCCCGCGCGTGACTTCGAAATTAATGCTCTTGGGACAGTCAACATTCTGGAGTGTGTACGACTGCTCAGCGTGGACGCGGCGGTGATTGGAATGAGCTCGAACAAGGCGTATGGCGACCTTGGGTCTGTGCGCATAGTTGAGCACGAAGATCGATACGAAGCGCCCGATTATCCGGATGGATTTGATGAGAGTCTTCCGCTGGATTTCCATGGCCCTTATGGTTGTTCAAAAGGCACTGCCGATCAGTATCTTGTCGATTACCACCGGACGTTTGGACTCCGTACCTTCAGTCTGCGGCAATCGTCGGTCTACGGGCCGATGCAGCATCCACGTTCAGATCAGGGGTGGGTTGGCTTTCTGATTGGTGAGGCGGTGGCAGGGCGCACGATTCAGCTCAACGGACACGGCAAGCAGGTTCGAGATCTTCTGCACGCTTCGGACCTCGCGGCGCTGATCATGTTGCTTGGCGACCTGCCCACTGAGAAGGCGGGGCACGCCTTCAACGTCGGGGGGGGACCAGAGCGCTCGCTCTCGATCTTGCAGCTCTTCGAGTGGTATGAAGCCAAGACAGGAAATGAGGTCGCGTACCGCACCGGCGAACGTCGATTGAGTGACCAGGAGGTGTTCATCTCCTGCAATCACAAGGTTGAGAGTTTGACGGGCTGGACGCCGACGGTCTCACTCGACGAGGGGCTGGGAGAACTTCTGCGGCAGTCTCAGGCGCGTTAGACCGAGCATTGTCGGCGACGACGTGTGCACCAACCAAGGATTAGAGAAACTAGGAGCACAGCAAGTAGGCTCCATGGTGTCACGAGCGAGTCGAGAGTGATGAAGCCAAGTAGTGGAGCGAGGATGGCCTTGGGAGCGAGTGCGAAGCCAAGCAGTGCCGCGAGCACGATGTGCAAGCCGCGCATTCTCAGATCGTTGTCGCTTGGAGCAGCGAGGTGGCGGAGCCAGAGCGCGATGGGAATCAGCAGCAGTACGAGTCGGTACTCGCTGGTGGCGGGGATGAAGGCGATGATCGCGGTGCAAGCGAGCATCCACTGAGCCCAATCCTGATAGCGGCCGAGGATGCTGATCGCTAGGACACTGACGATGACACCGATCTGCAACGGTCCCCACCAGGAGTAGAGGTCCTGTGCGAAAGTAATCGGAAACGTCCCTTCTCTGGCGTAAACTGATGTCACGATGCCGTTGAAAAGCGAGGCGGAGTAATTCGACCCGAGCGGCCCGAGTGCGTACGCCTCTTCGAACCACTTTAGGCCGGCGGTGAACCCGACTTGGATCTGTTCGCTCGCAACCCCGATCAACCTCATGCCCACAACAGTGGCGACAATCGCGCTAACCATTGTCGCGACTGCAAATCTCAGCTTCCTTGGCATCCGGATGAGCATGATTAATAGGAAGACGATCGGATAGAGCTTGAAGGCAGTGGCAACCCCGATGATCACTCCCGAGGCGATAGATCTACCGCGCAGCGCCGTGGTCACACCGAGTGTCAGCAAGAAGAGCACAATGATGTCGACATTCATCCGGTCAAGTGCGAACACCACTGGGTAGCAGGCGGCGAACAGTAGCGTGAGTGAGAGTTGGATGGTTCTGAATCGGAATCGATTTGGAGCGAACGTAAGCGCAAATGCCGCTGTTGAACAGAGCGCGAGCACGAGTGCGTAGTACTCCAATTCGCTCTTGACAATCAGAACGACTGGTATCGCCGGCAACGCGATGAGGTAGAAGGATAGCGGCCGGTGCCTCGCGATACCGCGATCAGACGACCAGAGTGCGTGTCGAAATGGGAGGGCAACCTGAACGAGTAGGAGAATCGCAACTGCGAGAACGAGGGCGACAATCGTGATAGCGCCATCGGTCGGGATGAAATTGAGTGGTCGCAGGAGCGCGACGTGGGCTGGCGGGTAGGGGTTGCCGTAAGGGAAGACAGCGCCCAACGATGTCGTGAATCTTGCGTAGGGGTTGCCGGCCGAGATGCCTTCCAGTGCGTTGGTCAGATCGCGAAAGCGATCGCCCGGGTTGAACAGTAGGCCGCCGACAACTGGGTTGTGCAGGCCTGTTCGATGGTAGGTGGACGCAGCGACAGCGAGGCTCGTTGCAGCAAACGCGCCGACCATCACTCGCAGCGCGACGACGAAGAGCCTCTTGTAAGGCGCGACGCTGGTGGCTTCGGGGGTGGCGTTGGAGGGGACGTGAGTCATGGCCGGCCGATTGCCGCGCGCCTATCGCGTGGCGCTATCGACGAAATCCGCGATCGACTCCACCATGTAGTCAAGCATCGGCTTCGTCAGCCCTGGCCACACGCCGATCCAGAACGTACCCTCGGTGATGCGATCAGCGTTCTTGAGTGATCCGTGCACGCGATGGGGCACGTCGAGGTAGGCAGGCTGTCGCAGAAGGTTTCCGCCGAAGAGCAGGCGCGTGCCGATCTTGCGTTCGTCGAGGTAGCGCACGAGCTTGTCACGACTAATCGGGCTGTCTTCGCGGATCGTGAGGGCAAAGCCAAACCAGG
>FLOH01001415.1_pt1 | contig 37586 bp, 26 predicted proteins | sample 756751 | NCBI WGS metagenome assembly FLOH01 (sample SAMEA4026879, study PRJEB14308) | marine metagenome | biome: coastal water; material: water | depth 74 m
ATCTGCAAACGGCTATCGATCTGCAGATTGTGGTTCCCAAAGATATCCTGGAGTTAGCGGGGGATAGCGTTTATCGTTGATATAAATGTATGAAAATACGATCAAAAATATCATTAACAATACTCCCCTTAATCTTTTGTTCTTTTGTTGTGCTTGCGCAATGGTCAACCTATAAAGCAGGTAGACGATTGCGAGAATCAGAGTACTCTCATTTAGAGTCAGTTCTCACTTTCTTTTACCAGGAACAACTGGAGCGAGCCAATTTTCTTCTGCAGAAGAATAAGCTCACAACTGTGCCTTCTTTTGTGGAGGCATACCAAAAAGATTCACTGAACAGCATTGACGATAACTATAAAATTGAAAACGGACATTTTTTAATATTGAACAATCAAGGAGGTATTATTTTCGGTCATGGACTTTATGGTAACCGGCAAACCATCAAAAATACCTATAAACCATTCCTTGCAAAATTCTCTACCAAGACAGCATCAATACGCAGAGGCCATATAGAAACTGCTGGAATTCATGACATCTTCGCTGCTAAAGAATTTGTTCCCTGGGGCTGGACCGTTTTCCTGACCAAAGGAGATGAGGAAATCCATGAAACCTTAAAGTCGATCACTCTTGCAGCTATTTTAGTAGCCATAGCTTGCACTCTTAGCTGTTTTTTCTTGTTTGTTTTTTTCTTTGAAAAATTCTTGAATCGTCCAATAACTTTGCTTACGGATGCGGCAAAGGCTATCTCCCTGCGAAGGCCAGTCGAAGCCATTCCCGTTTTCACCAACGACGAGTTAGGTGCCTTGGCTCGTAGTATGGAGACAATGTCGAGAGATATTTCCGAATATCAGAAATATCAGCTTTTTTGGCAGGAAAAACTTGAAGTTGAAGTGAGGTTGAGGACCGAGGATCTTGAAAAAGAAATCATCGTTCGTCTGAAAACCCAGGAAGCATTGGAAAAGAGCGAAGCGTTGCTCAATGAAGTCGGATCAATTGCCTTAATCGGTGGATGGGAGATAGATCTTGCGACTGGGGAAAACATCTGGACCAAACAAACATTTGCAATTTTAGAAAGTGAGGCACAAGAACCACCAAAAGATGCCTTACAGTTTACCCAGCTATTTTGCTCACAATACCGTAAAGAAATATCAACATCTTTGAAAAACCTTAAAGACCAAGATACCCAATATAATATCGAGGCAGAGCTTTTAGGCAATAGCGGTACAAGTAAATGGTGCCGACTGATATTTCGTGGTGTGCGTGTACAAAACAGCTGTGTGATGATCCGTGGGACAATCCAGAATATCACTGTTTGGAAAGAGATGGAGAAGGAGCATTACCGGCTGCAGTCCAAACTCCTCCAGACACAAAAACTTGAGGCGATCGGTCAACTAGCTGCAGGAATTGCCCATGAGATCAACACCCCTACTCAATTTATTATTTCTAATATGGATTTCCTCAAAGGATCGTTTGGAGACATTGAGGATATCATGAACCACCTTTTCAATCTCGACTCGAATAAAAAGAGCACAACGGAGCTAAGAGCACAGGTCCAAACGTTGCAAAATAAGATTGTTGAGGTGGATTGGGATTTTTTGTGTAGTGAGATCCCTGCTGCAATCCAACAATCACAAGATGGTCTCAGACGTGTTGCCACAATTGTTCAGGCGATGAAGGAATTTTCCCATCCAGATTCTATGGAAAAATCAGACATTGATCTTAATTTCATAATAAAAAACACAATAGCTGTCGCCAAAAATGAATGGAAATACGTTGCGGATATTGATCTCAATCTAGCGGCTGATCTCCCTGCAGTGTACTGCTATTCAAACGAAATAGGTCAAGTCATTCTCGATTTACTAGTGAATGCTGTGCATGCAATTGGTCAAAAATATGGTGAAAATCCAGACTACAAAAAAGGCATAATCTCAATTACAACCATTGCTGATACTGAATGGATTACTTTGATGATTGGTGATAATGGTGCTGGTATTTCACGTGATATCGAGGATAAAATTTTTGATCCCTTTTTTACAACAAAAGAGGTGGGTAAGGGAACTGGGCAGGGATTAACTATTGTTTATAATGTGATTGTCAATAAACATGGTGGAGAAATTGATGTCAAATCACAGCCCCAACATGGTACAATCTTTACCATACTACTCCCGGTAAAGAATTCCCTACCTGGGATTACAAGTCGGTAAGTTGATATTTTTTGTTGCTAAACCAGGGGCGATTTTCCCCTGTAAATTGAAATTTATTTAGGATCGGTGTTAATCTTCTTTAGTGCCTTACTCCAGAATTCCTGTCACTCAGTTTATAAACTTGAATATACCTCCAATGCACTTATCCCCGCAAAGCACGGGGACTAAAAAGAGTACCCGTCAAGCGAGTACTGAACAGAGCACCCCTCAAGGGGGTATTGCACATAATCCTGGCTTTCTTCCCGTTTACCGGGGGTAGAAGATTTCATACAATTAAATGTATACCACCGAATCTGTTAGCAGGGGATCCCCTCCGCTCCACAATTTTCTTGTGGTTATTCTGCGGGTGCTCGCACCAGAGAGATAACACCCTGTTCTGTCTGAATTTGTGGACTTCCAAAATGCAATGTTGGCCAGTTCGGGGATTGCAAACGAACTCTTGAATCCCTGTTTCGAAAAGGACACCGTTGCTGCCTGGGAGGAGGAAATCGATCAAGCCCGCCCCAATCGGTTTTTTTGAAAGGCAAAACAGTTCCAGAAAACCATTGTTGCAATATGTTATTAACTGCTGATCGTCTATCCGCAAAATCAGCATGCTACTTTCAGAATGCAGAAATTCAGTCAGTTTCTCGTTGATTTCAAAGAATTCAGCTCTCATCATTACTCCATATTAGCCAGCCATAACACATCGCACTGTGTAAGAACACCCACCGAATTAGCGCTATATCCATCAGCGCAGAATTCCTACCGCAAGCGGCATACACCCTCATGAAATTCTTAGATCACGGCGTTGATAACCAACGTACCTTTTTATCTTTGATATTCTAGAACATCCGCTTCGTTTGAGAGTTTTGCTTCATCGAGCACCTTCCTGACAAGTTCAGCAATCTCATTTTGGGTCATTGGTTTCATCACAAATCCTTTGATTCCTTGGACTCTTGCCATTTCTTCTGAGACTATATTGCTAAAACCCGTGCAGAGAATGATCGGTAATTCAGGTCGTATCTGAAGAATACGCAGGGCTAAATCATTTCCAGTCATATCCGGCATGGTCTGGTCGGTGATAACCATATCGAATGCATCCGGTTGATTCTCAAAAGTGTTCAAGGCATCAACACCGTTTGACCTGGTGGTTACCCTATAGCCAAGCCTTTCCAGTATGCTCTTGCCCATTTCTGCGAGCATATCTTGGTCATCAATGAAGAGGATATGCTCATTGCCGGATTGAAGCTGTTCTGCAGATTGGATTCCCGGCAGGACTTCGTTACACAAGGCTGGAAGATAGACATGAAAAACGGTACCTTCGTCAAGTTTACTATAACAGGTTATAAGACCCTGATAGCTTTTCACTATGCCATGGATGATCGAAAGACCCATACCCGATCCTTTGCCTACTTCTTTCGTGGTAAAATACGGATCGAAAATCCTTTTATGTATTTCCGGTGCGATACCTGTTCCAGTGTCTGCGATGGATAATCGCAAAAATTGTCCTGATTGTATATTCGATTCACCCACGAGTTCCTCCAGCGTGAGATCAACCTTTTTCAGAGAAATAGTGAGGTTGCCGCCAGTCCGTTCCATGGCGTGAAATGCATTAGTGCAGAGATTCATCAATATCTGATGGATCTGGCTCGGATCGGCATGGATATATCCACAGCCCTTATCTATTTCCTGCAGGATAGTTATAGTCGTAGGGAGTGTAGGACGGAGAATACTGATAATTTCGTGTATAATTATCTCAGGTTGTACTTGTGACTTTGCTGCTTCTGTCTGTCTGCTGAAGGCGAGTATCTGCTTGACAAGTTCTTTGGCCCTGTGGCTCGCCTTGAGGACCTGCGCAATATCACTCTCTATAGTTGAGCCAACTGGGCAGTCCTCCTGGACCATTTCGGCATAACCGATTACTGCCCCCAGGATGTTGTTGAAGTCATGGGCGATTCCTCCAGCTAATGTGCCTATTGCCTCAATCTTCTGGGCACGCTGAAGCTGGGACTGGAGTTCATTTCTCTCTTTTTCGGCCTGCTTACGTTGAGTGATGTCTTGAATGAAACATACAAACATTCCTTTATCTTTGGGTCGGTATTGGACGCTGACCTCAACATCATAAACATTTCCGTCTTTACGACGATGCCTGGACTCGAAACGGCTGTGGCCCTGGATCAAGACTTTTTTGATGCGGACGGCAACATCTCTGGCAGTTTCTATGCTTTCGAGGTCAGATATGCGCATGGTTAAAAGTTCCTCCATGCTGTAGCCGCTCATTTGGCAATATCTTTCATTTGCTTCCATTATCTGACCCTGTTTATCGGTCAGCCAGAAGCCATTCATTGCCGTCTGGAGAATGGCGCGATGCTTCTCCCCGCTCTCTCTTAACGCCATCTCTGCTTCCTTGCGTTCAGTTATGTCTTGGATGACTCCCAGTATTTTCTGTGGTTTGCCAAGTTCGTCCCTGCTTAGTTCTGCAAGAGAGAGTATTGTTTTGTGCTCCCCTGTATCCCTTGAGATGATGTCGTATTCCAGTTTGTATTGTTTATTTTGTTTAATAAGATCAACGAGGGACTGGTGGACTCTTTCCCTTTCGGGGATACAGCTTTCCACTTCGTTGATACTGTGTGAAATGGAATCGGAATTGAAACCAAAAATATTTTTTGCTTCTGCGGAACTCCAAAATTTTTTGCTGGTGATATTGTATTCCCAGTTGCCGACCTTGCCCAAATTTTGGGCCTTTGCATATTTTGTATTGGAGTTTGCCAATTCATTTTCTATTGATTGGCGTTGCAGAATTTCCAGTTGAAGATGATGTGTCCGCTTGGCCACCTGGTGTTTGAGATACCACAGTCCAAACAGAGTGAAACAAAGCAGCAGAGGGACGAGTATTGTGAGAACGTTATGAATGAGTGCACTAAGGGGAATATGTGGTTTAGGTAAAATAGGAGCGAACCATTTTTCATAGAGGGTATTGTAAGTGCCATTTAAAGAGATGATGGCCAGCCCCTCATTTAAGAGCGAGAGCAACTGGCGGTGACCTTCAGGAACCGCAAAACAGAATTTCTGTTCAAATCCTTCGAGTTTTAAGGCCATTGGTTTGAGGGAGGAAACGTTTTTCTGTTCGACCGCAACTACATTTGAGATGTGTAATTTTTTGATGGTCTGCAATCCGACAATTTGCTGGACGATAATCGCATCATGTTTTCTGGAGGCTAAAAGTTTAAACGCATCTTCATAGGAGATTTTCGGAATGATGGTGTCTGATAGTTTTTCTTTTAGAGCATATTCATGCGCAGTGTCTCCCTGCATCACCAACACTTCTTTACCCTGTAAGTCGGAAAGGTTTTTTATTGCGGTGTTTCCTTTTCTCACAAAAACCGTGCCATTCAGTCTCAAATAAGGCGAGGTGAAATCATATACTTTGTCTCGATCCTCGGAGTATGATACCAAAGGCAGTACATCAAGATTTCCCTCCGCAAGTTCCTGTTTCAGCTTATTCCAAGGACCGACTTTGAAAGATACTGACAAGCCAACCGCTTCTGTCGCGGCTTTCAGCAAATCAACCGAAAACCCAGCTGCTGTGCCATCTGGCTGGACTATTGCAAACGGGGGATAGTCGAGTTCGCTCGCGGATTTCAGTACCTTGTGATTTTCAGGGAGACTGTCGGTTTGGGCCATCAGATGAAAAGGAAGAGCAATGAGACTGATCGTCAGCAATATTATATATAAAATATTGGATTGCTTAAAGATTGCCTTTATCATTTTTAATTGAGCTCTCATTGTAAGAAATTTCAGATAGTCATAAAAAACATCTTTCGTTGGTTGACCTATAACAACCTAACCCCGGTAAACGGGAAATAAGCCAGGATTATGTGCAATACCCCCTTGAGGGGTATAAGTACCTTCACGAAATTTATTCATAAAAAACAAGAAATGAATTTCTAAGATACTAATCTTCCATAAGAATATTTACCGCTTTCAGAAACTCCTTATTATCAATAGGTTTTGTAAACACTTGATGAGCATCTAATTTCTTGGCCATATTAAGATAGAGAAAAGGATCCCCAAGTCCTCCTCCCGAAATGGCAATAATTTTAGTTTCAGGATATTCTTGGTGGAGGCTCATATTGGTTCCAATACCATCCTGGTTTGGCATAACAATATCGGTAATGATCAAGTCGGGTTGTTCTCTCTTGGCCATTTTCTATCCCAATTTATTTGATTGGTCAGCTGCGATCATTATTCCTCTCCTTTAACTCCATGTTCCTTTTTGATTTCCTGGACTGCTGGCAGCATCTGCAAAATTGGTTGATTTCTACGCTTACAGAAATCTCTCTAAACTGTCTGTTTGCAACTATTGACAACCGACTTCACCTCAGAAACAAAACTGAGCCGTTGGAGCAGAGCGAATTACATAAGCAGAAGAATAGCTTCAACAGCACAACCAAATTTTAAAGGTAAACATCTCTTTTTGAACATTGGCGTAATCTTCTATGATTGTGATGAATTCTTGTTTGAGATTAAGACCATGATGGTGTTTTCAATATTTGTGCCAGCACTGATTTTTTTCCTGCTGAAATGAAATATTGGTTTATATAGCAGTAGACTAGAGCCATCTCGATGGCTGTTTTTGTAATGATGAGAACGGAAAATTCTAACGTATGCAGCGCCAAGGAGGTTTGTTTACCTCCTTGGCGCTATCCCTACTATGTGGGGGATAGGATGATGGTCAGTCTTTTCATTGTATTATAGACGGAGGTAGGCAATTCGCCCTGTTTCCTTTGCGTTTTGTCGGGGTTAGTAAAAAAATAATTGCAAAAAGGAGGAGGAGGTGAATTTGCCCAAATGGCTCTTGGGTGTAGCTTCACTAAGGCTATTAATCCGTAAGCTGATAAGCGGACATAAAACTGGTATTAAGTCGTTTATGTATCTGTATTTGCATACTTGTAAAGTGCGTCTATGACCGGTAATCATCGACCAGATTAATAACCGGTTGGTATTTAACATATAGAAATGGTTTTTCGTTAGCCAGCTATTTTTTTCATGCTCTTCACTCAATTTCAAATCGAAAATTCAGCCAATTTTTTGAGGTGGTAAAATTGCCATGATTCTCAGTAATGTTTGTCTTTCTTCATGTTTTTCCTGTTCTGATAGGTTTTGCTTCATTGGCTGAGGTTCGATTATTGGAAGATGGAAAATGTAATGGAGAAATGGAAGTGAAACATGTCAGGTGAGAAGAGAAGCTAAAAGGCTTTGTTTTTGAATAGCATCGTTGATAGAAAAGAAAGCATCTTACTTATATGTTAAGGTTTTTGGTTTGAAGGTGATCAGGTGTAACACCTTCTCAGGGTGTGATTTTACTACTGCATATATGTGCATCTAAGTTAATCTTTTTAAGAGATCAAATTTTCATATAGAGCGTTAAGGGAGGTTAACCTACCTCCTTTGATTCCATTATAGTTCAATATTCCTTAATTACCTTCACACCTTTCATTAGGATCTATCTAATTTATTTCGTAACTAATTGTATTGGTGATGCAATGTTGCCTAGCTTTAATATTGGCATGTTATTCGCAAAACAATTGGCAGAATATTCTAACTTCGGTAAACGGGAAAAAATCTGTAAGGTACTAACCAACCAGGGGATGATAGCGATTTTCTCAATATCATCGGACAGCTTAAAATCGCCAGGGAGATATCTTAAATGTAGCATTCAGAGAGTAGTATGGTGCTGAGCAGGGTCCAAATATTGTCGGAATGATATAAGCAACTACCTAAATAGGTTGGAATAATGGATAAAAAGGTGAAATCAGTTCACACTGAAAAAAATCTCTTCAATAGACCTTCTGAAAACCTGTCCACGGGGATTAAGATTCTTGTGGTGGATGATTCGATATCTGTGCGTCTTTATCTTGAGGAGGAACTTTCAAAAGAGGGATATCGGGTGCTAACTGCGGAAAATGGGAGAGATGCTCTTCATATCATAGACACAACCCAACCCGATTTGATTCTCTCTGATGTGTACATGCCTGAAATGAGTGGAATTGAACTCTGTGAAACTCTGCATGGTAATCCCTTATATGCGAATATTCCTTTTGTCGTCATGAGTACAGAGAACGATACGAGCAATATGAGACAGATGAGGAAGCACGGCGCTGCTGCTTTCATCATTAAGCCTTTTAATATCGAACAGCTGATAATGACCTTGAATAAGATTTTTTCTTATGAATATCTGCTTCTTCAAAAGGAAAATGAACGGCTGGACGGTGAGCAGAAATTGTTGCTTGCGGGCATAACCAGTCTTGTGAAAGCCCTGGAGGCCCGAGACCAGTATACCCGAGGCCATTCAGAACGGGTGTCTGAAATTTTGGCTGGCCTTGTAAAGTACTCAGGGGGGACAACTGTTGATATTGAGCGAGCTCAGATAGCGGGGAGGCTTCACGATATCGGGAAAATTGGTATCAGGGATGATGTGCTGTTAAAACCCGGTCGTCTTAACTATGAGGAATTCGAACATATACAACAGCATCCTGCTATCGGTGCCTCAATCATTCAAAATATCCCCAGCATTTCAGATATTATTCCGGTTATCCATTCCCACCATGAACGGATTGATGGTAATGGCTATCCCCAGGGATTGATGGGTCACTCTATCCCTTTATGGGCTAGAATGACCGCAGTTGCAGATACATATGACGCGCTAACCAGTAATAGGCCTTACAGAAAAAGTATGCCACATGACAAGGCCCTTGCTGTCATAGATAAAGCCTCCGGTAGCCAACTCTGTCCGGACACTGTCCGCCTGTTTTTTGAATGGTGCAGTAGCAAATAACAGAAAGTCAGGTTTGGTCTTTGCATATTCACTAAATACTTAGGGATATAAATGGATAAGGCGACACTGCTTGTTGTAGACGATGATCAAGCCCTCCTTGAATTATTTACCAGAAAATTGGAGAGACTGTCCTATAAAGTATACCGGACTGCTTCAGGAGTAGAGGCCTTGGAGATCCTTCAGCGCGATGAGATTGATATGCTTATCACTGATTTTATGATGCCCGGCATGAATGGAGCTGAAATCATTTCGAAAGCTATCGAAATTGATCCAATGCTCCAAAGCATTGTGGTCACCGGGTACAGTGCTCTGACAACAGCAATTGATGTTATGGGTGCAGGGGCGTTTAATTATCTGCCAAAACCCATTGATTTTAAAGAGTTGGATGTCACTATCCAAAAAGGCCTTGAAAAGCGGAAACTGCTCCAGGAGGTGCAAAATAAACAGCAACAATTAGACGAGCATCGAGAGCTTCTGGAAGAGTTGGTAGAAAAAAGGACAAGTGCATTAACAGCAACGAACCTAACCCTTAAGAGGGAAATTGAAGAACGAAAACGTCTGGAGATTTCTTTATTAGAGGCAAAGGTGGTCGCTGAAAATGCCAATAAGGCAAAGAGTGAATTTCTTGCAAACATGAGTCACGAAATTCGTACGCCAATGACCAGCGCCATAGGTCTTCTCAATCTGCTTTTGGATACAGAGCTTCTTCCCAAACAAAAAACATATTTGGAAATGGCACGAATATCAACAGTTGTCATGCACAACCTTCTCAACGATATCCTCGATTTCTCCAAAATAGAAGCCGGAAAGCTCTATTTGGAGTCCATTTCGTTTGATCCAAGAAAGGTCATTGAATCGGTCATCGATCTTCGGCATTTTCAAGCAGAAGAAAAAGTGATCCAACTCTCTTGTTACATTGAGAGCGATGTGGCTCATTCGTTTATAGGTGACCCGAACCGCCTGCGGCAAATCATTTTGAATCTGGTATCAAACGCCATCAAGTTCACGCAGTATGGAGAGGTTAGAATTAAATGCCAAAATGCAACAACAGAAGAAAATTCAGAATTGATCTCCTCGGGTGATAAACACAAAATACTTCATTTCTCTGTGCAGGATAGCGGTATTGGTATTGATAAGGACAAGATACAACTCATTTTTGAAGCCTTTACCCAGGCGGACAGCTCGACTACTCGTGAATTCGGAGGAGTAGGGCTCGGTCTGAATATTTGTAACAAACTCGTTGCGCTGATGGGAGGACGTATCTGGGTAATAAGTGAACCAGGGCAAGGGAGTACTTTTCATTTTACGTGCAAATTTGGCAGGGATGGTGGCAATAAAGGAATAAAGGGAGACAATAAGGTTAAAAATCTTCAGTTTATTTCCGAGCCTCGGGATGAAAAAGACATGACCATTTTACTTGTAGAGGACGATCAAAGCAATCGGTGGGTTTTCCGAGAGCTGCTAAAAAAGCTAGGCTATACAGTTGTTACTGTGTCAGATGGATTGACTGCCTTGCAAGAAATCGCAAATCAATATTTCGACATCATTTTATTGGATCTGCAGTTACCGGAAATGAATGGTTACGAAGTTGTGCATCAGATTAGGAAACAGGAGAGCAAAACAGGTAGAGGAGAGGGACAGCATCTGCCGATTATTGCCATGACGGGATATGCCAGCGAAAATGAAAAACAAAAATGTCTGGCTGCCGGGATGAGTGGTTTTATTGCCAAACCTTTTACTGTTGAGCAACTTCTTACAGAAATTCGGATGCATATTGGTGATAGATTAAATATGCACAAGGAAGAACCAAGGGGAAGAGAGCAAGCAGTACCCAACACATCTATCCTGGAGCGAGAAATTTTTAACGAAGATGATGCCCTGAGAAAAGCTTCAGGTAACCGAGAGGTAATGGTCGGAAGGATAACAGCTTTTCTGCAAAAGACTCCTCGCACTATTGAGATGCTGCGAAAAATTATTGTCGATGATGATAAAGCTCTTATAGAGCAGGAGGTGCACCGCTTAAATGAGCTGGCAATGGAGATAGGAGCCACCAATTTTGCCGATGAATTTTTCAGCCTGTTAATGGATCTTAGGAAAAAACAGGATGTAGATGAGAGCAGGATAGATATTTTGGCAAATGAACTTGAAAAATATCGTAATGAACAGAAGATACTCACATTATTAGGAGGGTGAAAATGGTCAAAGGACGTAGTGCCACGCTGAGGATTTTAGTAGTGGAAGATGATTTCATGGTGAGGCAGGTAGTGCGGGATATACTTGAGCAATATGGGGCTATTGTGGATATTGCAGTGAATGGAGAAGAAGCCGTGCAGGCTTTTCGTGTTGCCTGGCGTAAGCAGCAGCCGTATGACCTTCTTTGCATGGACATCATGATGCCGATTATGGATGGCCATGAGGCGTTGGTTAAAATCCGCGAGGTGGAAAAATCTCTTGGGGTTATTGGCCCGGAGGAAGTTAAAGTCATTATGCTTTCGGCCTTGGATGATGCCAAGACGGTAATGAAAGCATATTACAAAGGGGGAGCCACTTCCTATATTGTCAAACCCATTGAAAAAGAGCGTTTGATTCTTGAAATGCAAAGCATCGGATTGATTCCATAAACTGTTTCAGTTTATGGAAATATCTCTCGCCTGTAAACTGAGAGATATTCTGGGGGGGTGGAACTTCTGCGCTATGAAAAAAATCCGGCTTTGTCCTTGTTTACCCGGGGTAGATCGGTGTGTGCCGATCTGAAAAATGATGAGTGAGTTATTTCCTAAGGGACGCAATGAAAAATGTGACTGGGCACCACAAAGAAGCTGCTGAGCTGCGTCAACGGGCGGAGGATTTCGCCATGACAAATAAGGTGTTGTCACCCGTAAACCTTGAAGCTCTATCGCCGGAAGAAATTCTGCGAATTATTCATGAACTGCAAGTGCACCAGTTCGAGCTCGAGATGCAGAATGAAGAGCTAATTCGAGTACAGACAGAACTTGACCTTGCGCGGGAGCGATATTTTGAGCTCTATGAGTTGGCGCCGATGGGATATTGTACCATCAGCGAGCAGGGGCTGATTGTCGAAGCCAACTTCAAGGCCGCCACCCTTTTGGGTGTGGATAAAGGGGCACTGGTCGGGCGGCAGATAGCCCTCTTCATCCTCGACGAAGATCAGGATATCTATTATCTGCATCGGAAACAGCTGCTTCAGGGCGGAGAGCCGCAGGTGTCGGAGCTGCGGATGACAAGAAGTGACAAAATGGTATTCTGGGCGCGTTTGGAAGCAAACATCACCACTCACGATTCCTCCATAGAACCTGTGTGCCGGATCATCATGACGGATATAACTGAGCAAAAGCACGCAACAGAAGATGTGCTCAGAGAAAGCGATACAAAACATCGGCGCCTTTTCGAGAACATGACCCAGGGGGTTATTTATCAGGCTGCAAATGACGAAATAATATCGGCTAATCCCGCTGCACAAAGAATTCTGGGCCTGACTTTAGATCAATTGCTGGGAAAGACATCGCTCGATCCCAGGTGGAAGTCCGTTCGGCACGACGGTTCCGACCTTCCAGGTGAGGAACATCCATCCATGGTAGCCTTGCGTACCGGTAAACCGGTGGAGCGATATATCATGGGCGTGATCAAGCAACCAGAAAATGCCTATACCTGGATTTCCGTTACTGCGGTTCCCATTTTTCATTTGGGCGAAACAACACCTTTTCAGGTCTACGTTACCTTTGATGACATCACCGAACAGCGCCAGGCCGAACAAAACTATCGAACACTGTTCCAAGAGATGCTGGATGGCTTCGCCCTGCATGAAATCATCTGCGACTGCGAGGGACGCCCAGTGGATTATCGCTTTCTGGCAGTTAACCCGGCCTTTGAGAAGATGACCGGCCTAAAAGCAGCAGATGTCATCGGTCGAACGGTTTTGGAGATCCTGCCCAGCACCGAGAGTTGTTGGATTGAAACCTACGGCAGAGTCGCTCTCACCGGTGATTCAATACATTTTGAGAACTACTCATCCGATTTTCAAAAACATTTTGAGATTTCGGCGTTCAGACCTGCACCTAACCAGTTTGCCTACTCTTTCGCCGATATCACTGACCGTAAAAAGGCTGAGCAAGAGCGATTATTGTTGACAGGCAGGTTGCGGCAGACTCAGAAAATGGAGGCTATCGGCACCCTGGCAGGGGGAATCGCCCATGACTTTAATAACATTCTCAGTGCAATCCTTGGCTATGCAGAAATGGCCCGGGAAGATTGTCTGTCAGGATCAGTAAGACTAAGAGATCTGGATCAGGTGATTCAGGCGGGCGACAGAGCAAAAGATCTTGTGAAACAGATACTTGCATTCAGCCGACAAGCAGAAGCACAGAAGATCCCGATGCGCCCGTTTGCAATAGTCAAGGAATCTATCAAATTGCTTCGCTCGTCTATACCGACGACTATTGACATCCAGCAGGCCATAGAGCCTCAGACCGATCTCATTCTGGCTGATTCAATCCAGATCCATCAGATCATCATGAACCTCTGCACTAATGCCTACCATGCCATGGAAGAGACCGGTGGCACCCTTTCTGTTTCTTTGAAAAATGGGTTTCTCAGCCAACAGGATTTAGTGACTGTTTCCCATGTGAAACCTGGAAAATTCGTGCAATTATCAATCAGAGACACTGGGCCTGGGGTCACAGCAGGGATACAGAAAAGAATGTTTGATCCGTACTTCACCACCAAAGATACAGGCAAGGGTACTGGTTTGGGCCTCGCTATAGTCCATGGCATAGTAAACAGCTATGGGGGATTCATTTCCTGTCAAAGTGAGATCGGAGTGGGCACTGTCTTTGAGATAAGCCTGCCTGCCATAACAGAAACGGTTATACCTGAAAAAGTTGAGATTAAATTGACCTCTGTCGGAACAGAGCGTATTCTTTTAATTGATGATGAATCAATGCTGGTCGAGATGAGCCAGGCTATGCTTGAAAGACTTGGTTACGATGTAACGGTAAGGATGAACAGCATTGAAGCACTTACAACCTTCAAAAACCAACCAGACGCTTTTGATCTGGTTATTACCGATCAGACCATGCCGGGAATGACGGGTATTGATCTGGCCCGGAGAATGCTGCAGATTCGGCCAAATCTCCCAATTATACTTTGTACGGGGTATAGCAACATGATTTCCGAAGAGAAGATCAAATCCATCGGCATCAAAGGCTTCGCCCTCAAACCTATGGCCAAAAAAGAGATCGCCAACTTAATCCGGCAGATACTCGATGAAGGAAAGGTGATCATAAAGGACTAACCCAGGAAACCCGGCTCCTCCTGTTGGGGTACTTTCCCTGGCAATTATTTACTGTTAAACCGAACAAAGAAACGAGGTAGCATGGATTTATTTATTGCTCGACAACCGATTTTTACAGCTCATAAAAAGTTGTATGCTTATGAGCTTCTCTATCGAGGGACAAAAACGTCATCGCTGAGCAATACCAGTGGCAACAAAGCCACTGCAAGCGTTCTGTCGAGTGCATTTTTGACGGAAGGCATTGACAAAATCAGCGGCTTACGCCCCTGCTTTATCAATTTTACCCGCGATCTGCTGTTGCAGAATCTCCCAGCTTCTTTTCCAAAAGCACTTATTGTAGTGGAAATACTTGAAGATGTGCCGGCTTCACCCGATGTTGTTGCAATTTGTAGAAAGCTGAAAGATGATGGATATACCATTGCCCTTGATGATTTTGTCTATGATTCGAGCTTGGAACCTCTTATCGGCATTGCCGACATAATTAAATTTGATTTCCTTTTAACCCCTGTCGACACCCTCCAGAAAACCTTGTATCGACTCTCCAGGTATAAGTTGAAATACCTAGCGGAGAAAGTTGAAAGCTATGAAGAATTCGTTCAAGCAAGCAAGCTTGGTTTTTCTTATTTCCAGGGGTATTTTTTTGCTAAACCTGAAAAAATGCGAATCCGAGAGATTGATTCTGCTAAAGTTAACCTGGTAGTTCTATTGGCCGAAGTCAACAAAAAGACCACAACTCCAAGAAAACTCGAGAAAATCATCCTTAGAGATGTGGCGCTTGCCTATAAACTCCTGCGATATATTAACTCTTCCTATTTCTATCGCCTCCAAAAAATAGATTCAGTTGCCCACGCCATAACCTACCTGGGTGAGAACGAATTGCGACGGTTTGTCATCTTGGTTTTGATATCTGAACTTGCATCGGATAAACCTGGCGAGCTCGTGCGGCTGGCAGTCGTCAGAGCGAAAATGGGGGAATTGCTCGCCCAGGAAACTGCACTTAAGGATAAGGCTGACGAGATTTTTCTACTCGGTCTCTTTTCTCTATTGGCGGCTATGCTCGACACCACGATAGACTTTATTTGTGAGCAATTGTCACTAAGCGATCATCTTAAGGATGCCCTGGTAAATATGACTGGTCCATACTCCCCATTTCTTGAAGTTGTAATCAGCTACGAAAGGCGGGATAAAACCGCCTGCCGTGCAGCATCACAAGAAATTGGTGTTGCTGTAGGTAAGCTTCATAAAATGTATTTGGAGGCAATCGCCTTTGCCGATTCAGTATTGAACTGAGAATAAATGTCAACCGCCTTTCTCGGACAGGATTCCAGGCGAAAGGAAGAAGGCCATTGATAAGTCTGTTGGTCAGGGATGTGGAGAAATATTGCAGATGATGACAAATTCTAATTCTTACTGGTCACATAAAAGGCTGGTTGCGCTGATCGAGCTGGTTGGTACAGTCCATGGCCTGGACCTTTCCCCATTTGATGCAACCTTCCTCGTCAAAGCTTTGGACAAAAGGGTTACTGCATCAGTTGAGACCGCAGCGGCTTATGGGGAGCGGCTGGCCCTGGATTTTCATGAGGCAGAGGCACTTCTGCAGTCGCAACACTCTTGCCTTCGCGCTGCTTGAACAATCAATCCTGCCCTGCCTTCTTGATGCAAAAAAAAAATCGGGCCAAGCCGAGATTCGCGTCTGGTCCGCCGGTTGTTCCACCGGACAGGAGGCTTGGTCGCTTGCCATTCTGCTGGATGCCTTGAACGGGGCGGGGGATACATTGATCCCGTATCGTATCATTGCAACCGACTGGTTCGCCCCCGACCTGGCCGTGGCCCGCAGCGGCCTCTATTCGGAAGAGGCTGTCGGAAATGTGCGTATGTCTCATCTTCGCAGATATTTTTCCAGGCAGGGCGACTCTTTCCTTATCTCCCCCAGGTTCATGGAGCGAGTTGGTTTTGCCGTCTTTGATTTGTTGGATGAAAAGACAATCTGCCCGCCGGAGAGTATATTTGGGGATTTTGATCTCATATTTTGCAGCAATGTCCTCCTCTATTATCGGCCGGAGATACAGTCGTTGATTCTCGGCAAACTACGGCACTGTCTGGCGCCCGGTGGATATCTTGTCACCGACGAGACGGAGGGGAGGATTGTCGAAGGTGTCGGTGGCTTTTGCCGGGCGGCAATGCCTGCTGCCCTCTTTGTCAAAGATTGAAATTTATCAACGGTACAAGGCACTGGGGAATCTGAAAAGTAAAGAAAATTAAACACATGGGTGATCGACAGTTTGTGATGACAACCTCAGTAAAGATTGTTAATTTTCCGTGCAACTTCTTCTAAAAACGAGAGTAAAGAATGAAACTGAAGGATATGAGGGTCCGCATGCAATTGCGTTTGAGCTTGGGCCTGATTCTTGCCTTGGTGATCCTCCTTGGCGCAGTAGCCTGGAGACAATCGGATACGCTCTGGTCACAGACCGACCTGATCTATAAACATCCGCTCCAGGTCAGTAGGGCCGTAGGACTGCTCAAAGCCGATATCCAGAATATCCGCCTAGCGATGCGGGACCTGCTGTTGGCCGAAAACGAACGGGAGGTAACCTCCGCCCTGCAGGATATCGAAACCAGCAAGGCGGATCCCTCGCGCCAATTTAAGATCATTTATGATCGTTACCTCGGTCCGCGTGCTGACATTGTCTCTCTGGAAAAGGATTTCCTTGTTTGGAAAGTCACTCAGGACGATACCATCCGGCTGTTTCTTACCGGCCAGAAAGCTGAAGCCCTGGCACGCATCAGGATAAGCAATGCCGATGGCGGGCCGACGGAGATCTTGGTACAGCATATCCTCAGGATCGAAGCCTTCGCCGGTACCAAGGGAGACGAGTTTTTTCAGGTGGCGACAGTGCGTAATGATGACCTGAAGCGTCACCTGATCATAATCGTCGCCACCATCCTGCTCCTCTCATTACTGGTCTCCTGGCAGCTTTTACGAGGTATCAAGGAACCGCTGGCGGACTTGACCAAAGCAGCGGAACAGTTCCGCCTTGGTGAGTTGGGTAGCCGGAGCGGGTATGTTTCAAAAAACGAATTCGGTGCGCTTTCTGTCACCTTCAATGAGATGGCTGAAACCGTCCAGACGCAGATGTTCATCAATGAGCAGGCAGCACGGCTCGCCGGCGTTATGCTCCGGGAAATAGAGGCGCGTTCCTTTTGTCGGGAGTTGGTCAAGGAGCTTGTCGAACAGACCGGATCCCAGAGTGGGGCCGTGTATTTTCTCAATGCACAGAAGACGGCGTTTGAACATTTCGAATCCATTGGGCTTACCGAGGGCGGGCGTGCCTCGTTTTCGGCGGAGGCACATGAGGGTGAATTCGGCGCAGCATTAGCCACCGGGATGATGCAGCGGATTACCAATATCCCAGAGGATACACGGTTTACTTTTGCCACAGTAGCAGGGGACTATATTCCCCGGGAGATCATTACCATTCCGCTTCTAGCCGAGCAGCAGGTGGTTGCCATGATCTCTCTCTCTCAAGTATTCGAAGCTATGACGAAAAATCCATCCGATTATTGGAGACTATTTTAACCACTCTGACGGCACGGATGAATGGCGTTCTGGCCTTCAGGCAGATCCAGGATCTGGTCGAGCGGCTCGATCATCAAAACCAGGAACTCAATGCGCAGAAGCAGGAAATGATCGCTCAGGCTGATGAGTTGGTCCACCAGAACACCGAATTGGAGATGCAAAAGAAACAACTGGATGCGGCCAATCGGTTGAAAAGCACCTTCCTCTCGAATATGAGCCACGAATTACGCACGCCGCTCAACTCGGTTATCGCTCTGTCGAGCGTGCTGGGTCGCAGGCTGGTAAAGAAAATACCCGACGAGGAGTTCGACTACCTAGAGGTGATCGAGCGCAATGGCAGGCATCTTTTGGCCTTAATCAACGATATCCTTGATCTCTCCCGTATCGAGTCCGGGCGGATTGAGATCAGCCTGGCCCGTTTCTCGCTGCGGATGCTCGTTGGCGAGGTGCTGGAAATGCTCGATCCTCAGGCCCAGGAGAAGGGTATTGTCCTACAAAACCAAATAGATGAAACTCTGCCGCCGATAACTACCGATCCCGATAAGTTCCGGCATATTGTTCAAAATCTTATAGGCAATGCGGTCAAATTCACCGATACCGGTTCTGTGGAGGTATTGGCGCGATTGGTGGATGATGAGATCCATCTGGTCGTCCGCGATACGGGCATAGGGATTTCCGCCGAATATCTTCCCCGCATCTTCGGGGAGTTTCGTCAAGCCGATGAAGACACCTCGCGCAGATATGGCGGCACCGGGCTGGGGCTTGCCATCGCGAAGAAATATACCACCATTCTGCAAGGCGATATTACGGTTGACAGCACGCCTGGTGAGGGCTCGACCTTCACCCTCAGGTTGCCGCTCAGTCTTTCCTTGCCACGTGTAGGGGTTGATACGTATGTGGGTAGTAGGGCGAAGGCGGTAGCCGATCAGCAACATATCGCCGCCAACCGCGGCCATTGCATTCTCCTTGTGGAGGATAGTGAGCCTGCAGTGATTCAGATGACCGATATCCTCACCGAACAAGGCTATCAGGTACAGGTAGCGAGGGAAGGCGCAGATGCGCTGGCGTATGTCGAAGGTTGTCTGCCCGACGCGGTGATCCTCGACCTGATGATGCCTGGAATGGACGGCTTCGAAGTCCTCAGGCAGATTCGAAGTACAACGCGGACTGCCCCTTTGCCGGTGTTGATCCTTACCGCCAAGCACGTCACCAAGGAAGAATTAAGCTTCCTTACCGGAAATAATATCCACCAGTTGATTCAGAAGGGAGATATTGGCAAGAGCGATCTCCTGGCGGCGGTGGCGAGGATGGTGGCCAAGTCTGAGGAAAATCCGGTTTTACCCGTACGACCCAGGCTGAGCAGGCCGCGCCGGGTTCCACCGGTTGTCCTGGTGGTGGAGGACAATCCTGATAACCTGAAGACCGCCCGGGCCTTACTGGAGGAGCAATACCAGGTCGTCACCGCGGAAGATGGACGGGCTGCCATTGAGCAGGCCAGGCAACATTTGCCGGATATCATCCTGACGGATCTGGCGATGCCTTTTATGGATGGCTTCGCCGTGCTGGCCGCTCTTCGAAAGGACGAGGCCCTGTTGCATATTCCCGTGGTAGCTGTCACCGCGAGCGCGATGAAGGGCGATCGAGAGGAGATTTTAGCCCAGGGCTTTGACGGCTATATCTCTAAGCCGATAGACGAGAAAGTGCTTATGCAAACTCTCCATAAGGTATTCCATGATAATGAATAATCTGACAATTTTGGCCATCGATGATAATCGGGACAACCTGACAACAGTCAGGGCGGTGGTATCGGACAGATTACCCGGAGCAAAAATTCTCACCGCCCAGGATGGCCGCGAGGGGATTGAGTTGGCATTGGCCGAAGACCCGGATGTGATCCTGCTTGACATCGTCATGCCTCATATGGACGGCTATGTCGTCTGTAGAAAAATTAAGGGAAACGATCTGTTGGCGGATATCCCGGTGATCTTCCTGACTGCTCTCAGGACGGGGCTGGAGGGCCGCATCAAGGCCTTGGAAGTGGGGGCTGAGGGCTTTCTTACCAAACCTTTCGACGAGATCGAGCTGATCGCTCAGATCAGGGCCATGGCCAAGATAAAGCAGGGCAATAGGCGTGAGCGTCAGGAGAAAGCCCAACTGACTACACTGGTGGCTGAACGTACCCTGGAACTGGAACAGGAACTGGCTGAGCGCAAGCTGGCGGAACAGGCCCTGTTGGAGAGTGAAGCGCGTTATCGGCGCATAACCGAGGGTCTGGCAGATTATCAGTATACGGTGCGCGTTGAAAATGGCCGTGCCCTGGAGACCGTGCATAGCCCCGCCTGCAACGTGGTAACGGGGTATTCAGCTGAGGAGTTTGCGGCCAATCCTTACCTCTGGTTCGATATGGTTGCCCCAGAGGATAGTCAGTTGGTCACAGAGCGCATCAAACAGGTGCTGTCGGGAAAAGATATCCCACCTCTTGAGCATAAAATAATCCGAAAGGACGGGGACGGAGCAATTCGCTGGGTCAGTGTCAATATTATTTGCCACAGGGATGCGTCTGGAGCTCTTCAGTCCTACGATGGTGTGGTCAAGGATATTACCGGGCGCAAGCAGAGTGAGGCCGCCAATCAGATGCTCATGCAAGAGACGCAGGACCGGTATCATGAGATTTCCTCACTGATGCGCGCATCGCGCGCGGTACTGGAAAATCGTGACTTCAAATCCAGCGTCAGGTTGATTTTTGAAGAATGTAAGCAGCAGCTTGGAGCCACTGCAGGGTATGTTGCACTTTTGAGCGCAGACGGCTCCCAGAATGAAGTGCTCTTGATGGAATCTGACGGGGGAACCTGCATTTTACCTGGAGTACTGTCGCTGCCGATGCAGGGATTGCATGCCGAGGCCTACCGGACAGGAAAGGCTGTTTTTGATAATGATTTCAAGAACAGCGCATGGATGCAATATCTGCCCAAGGGGCATATGGAGTTTGATAATGTGATATTCGCGCCTATCCCCGTGCACGGCAAGGGAGTTGGCTTGATCGGACTTGCTAATAAGCCGGGAGGTTTTAACGAGGAGGATGCGCGCATAGCAACAGGGTTTGGCGAAATCGCTGCCTTGGCACTGACCAACAGTCGCAATCTGGAGTCTCTGGAAAATAGTGAGATCCGGTTTCGTTCGCTCGTCGAGACAGCAACCGATGCTATTGTCTCCATTGATACTCAAGGGTGTATTACCCACTGGAACCCTGGGGCTGAAAATATCTTCGGATATACTGCATCCGAAACGATGGGCAAGAACATAACCATAATCGTGCCGCCGAATGCGCAAGAGGCGCACTCTAGCGCCTTTGCCCGAACTCTTGCCTGCGGGCAACTGCAACATGTAGGCACCTCCAGGGAGGTGTTCGGTCTGAAAAAAGACGGAACCGAGCTTCCTATTGAGCTTACTCTTTCCAGGTGGCAGACCGGGGAAGGTGTCTTTTTCACCAGCATCATTCGCGACATCACTGAGCGCAAACAACAGGAAGAGACGAGATCCAGGCTTCAGGCACAACTCAACCAAGCCCAAAAGATGGAGGCCATCGGCGTGCTGGCTGGCGGTATTGCCCATGACTTTAATAATATTCTGGGCGCCATTATGGGCTATGCCGAGATGGCAAGAGACGACTCCCCAGATGGTTCGCAAGTGGCAGGCGATCTTGATAAAGTTTTAACTGCTGCGAACCGTGCCAAGGAGCTGGTGAAACAGATTCTTGGCTTCAGCCGGCAATCCACCACGGATCGGATTCCGATACAAATTCAGCCACTAATCAGTGAATCGTTAAAGATGTTGCGGGCCTCGATTCCCACTACTATCAACATTTCTGAGAATATCGATCCTCGGTGCGGGGTTGTTCTGGCAGAACCTACTCAGGTCCATCAGATTACGATGAATCTCTGCTCCAATGCCTTTCATTCGATGGAAGAAACAGGAGGCAAGCTTACCGTGGCCTTGAATACGGTTTTGATAGATCCACTCGAGAAATTAGGAAGTGTAAAGCCAGGGGAGTACGTTGAGCTTACGGTGAGCGACACGGGGAGAGGCATCGGGCCGGATATTATCGAAAACATATTTGATCCATACTTCACAACCAAGGAGGTGGGGAAGGGCACCGGTATGGGGTTGTCGATCACACACGGGATCATAACAAGTTATGGAGGCACTATTACTGTCGAAAGCATTCTTGGTCGAGGAACCACATTTCGGGTCTATTTCCCGGTAATTCAAGAGGAACCCAAAAAACCTGAATCGATTGAGAAAGCACTCCCGGGCAAGGAACGGATACTGTTTCTAGATGATGAGGAGGTCCTCACTCAAATGGGTAAGGTTATGCTGGAGCGTCTGGGGTACACAGTTACTGCCTATACCAAAAGTATCGAGGCCTTGGCACATTTCATACGTGATCCGCAAAAGTTTGATCTGGTTATCACCGATCAGACCATGCCAACTATGACCGGTATCGATCTGGCCCGCAGGATGCTGCAGATCAGGCCTGATCTGCCGATTATTATTTGTACGGGTTACAGTAATCTCGTCAGCGAAGAGTCGGCCAAGATCATGGGAATTAAGGCCTTTGTATTAAAACCCCTGACCAGGGACGCGATCGGGAGATTAGCTCGGGAGGTGCTTCATAAGGCAGAGTTGGATAAAAAGACTGTTGGATAATCGATGTTTTGATCATGTCAATATATTAATGGAACAAAAACGATAATTTCTCAAGCAATCGGATTGAATCCGCTGCTTTCGTCTCTGTTGAAGATTGACAAAAAGTGGCGTTTCAAAATATTGTACTAATCCAGCGTCGAATTTCAAAAGGAGTGTCAGTTTATATGGGCCGTTATGTCACATTTTTCGTGTGTGGATTTGTGTGAGAAAAACATTCCAAAATCGACAAAAATGTAAATAATGAGATGAAGTATGGAAGGTAATTAGTCGTGATGTTTCAGTAATATACAGCAATTAATGAGGTTGCGAAGCTATAGAGGGAATGACTGAAAATCCGTTTCCTGAAGAGCCCCTGAAAAACTGAAAATAACGAGATTTTAAAAGAGTTACAATAGTAACCATTTTTCTTGCAATCTGCTGAGGTAGTCATTATATTAACCACTCTACCAATTAAAAAGGAGCTGTGATAATGCAAACAATTGAAACATTTATTCCTATCACTCAAGCAAAAGCGAAGCTTTTGGATATGGTGAGACAGCTGCAAGATACAAACGATACCATTGCAATCACAAAAAACGGGGTTCCTGAAGCCGTTATGTTATCCATGAAGAAGTTCGAAGGCTTTTTGGAGACTATTGACATTCTGGCAGATCCTGAAATGATGCAGCAACTTAAAGGTTCTGCTAAGGATGTGAAAGCAGATAGGCTAATTGATCTTGACGAGGCGTTTTGATGACTTATCAAGTCAAGATCACAGCTTTTGCAAACAATGCTGCAAAAAAACTCAGCCCTGAAATAAAAAGAGCGGCAAAAGCGGCCCTGAAGGAGCTGGCAGAAAACCATTATCTTGGCAAAGAACTTCAAACGGAATTAAGCGGCTTTTGGTCTTTTAGGTTTTTGAGATATCGAATTGTTTTTAAGGCGGATACTCAGAAAAAAATTATCATTGTATGGGCTATCGGTCACCGACGCGATATTTACGAAACCATGAGCGAACATATTCAGAGTTTGTCACGGTAGTCCTCCCATTTTAAGTATCAAACAGAAGTAGAATCACACGTACCTGATTTCACGTACTATCATGTTCTGGTTGTGCTAACCTAAAATTGACCAGCAAAGCGGGGTAGTGATTACCCAAAACTGACCACCCTGAGCAAGTTATCTTCTGTTAGAATGTCATTTCTTAACATTCAGCCAGGAGGTGAGGAGTTGCTTAAGATGGATCAATACGAATATATCAGGACGGCCCAAAGGGTCTATGGAAAGAACATCAGCGAGCTGGCGAGACAGACCGGCCATTCGCGAAACACAATCAAAAAGGCCCTTAGAGGGGAAGCGTGGGGATACAGCGAGCGAGAGCATCAGCTGTATCCGGTGTTGGGACCATATCGTTCTGTTATCGAGGAATGGCTGAAGAAGGACAAGGATCAGCCGAAAAAGCAGCGCCACACAGCGAGGCGAGTATACAACCGCTTACAAACAGAGCAGGGCTATCAAGGCAGTGAATCGAATGTCCGTCGCTATGTGCGGATAGTGCAAATGGAGTTGGGCCTTGATTTTTCCAGCCAGGTATTCATAGCGTGCGAACCCGATGTGGGGCAGGAAGCGGAGGTGGATTGGGGGACTGCGACGGTGGTTCTGGAAGGGGAAAAAGTCCGGCTTAAATTTTTCTGCATGCGGAGCAAATATTCAGGGAAGCACTTTGTTCGTTTTTATCCCTGTGAACGTCAACAGGCGTTTTTTGACGCCCATATCAAGGCCTTCGAGTTTTTTGGCGGGATCTTTCCCATACTGATCTACGACAATTTAACGACAGCGGTCCGTAAGGTTCTCCAGGGCAAAAGGCGTATTGAGCAGGAAAGCTTCAGTAAATTCAGAGCCTACCACAGTTTTTCCGCCCGGTTTTGCAACCCTGCCAGTGGCAATGAGAAAGGCGGAGTTGAAGGATTGGTAGGCTTTGCTCGTCGAAACTACATGGTTCCGGTGCCGGAGGCGGAAAGTATTGAGGAACTCAACGAAAAGATCCTTGCCGACTGTTTGACCTACGGTTCGCACAAGATGGCCGGTCGTTCGGAGAGCGTAGCCGAACTCTTTGCGGGAGAGAAGGTCCATCTTCTTGATCAGCCGGAAATGGCCTACAGCAATATCCGACCGGGGGATGCTCGGGTCGATAAATACGCCACCGTAATGGTTGACAAGAACCGCTACTCCGTGCCATGGCGGTATGCAGGTCGCAAGTTGAAGATACTCGTGCATGTGGACCGGGTAGAGATTTTTGCAGATGGTAAAAGACTGGCCGTCCACGAACGATTGTTTGCCAACAACAAATGGAGCCTTGCCCCGGAGCATTATCTGGAGCTGATCCAGCAACGTCCGATGTCGTTTTCCAGTGCTCGAGTGATTCGGCAATGGCGGGAACACTGGCCCCAGACACTACATCAATTGCTTGCAAATTTCTGCAATACACAGGGAGAAACCAAAGGGATCAAGGATTTTATTGCAGTGCTGATGCTGTACAGCGATTACAAGGCTGACGAGGTGGATACTGCGGTTGAACTCGCCCTGGAAAAGAATCTTAACGGCAGTGAAGGCGTACGACATCTGCTCATATATGCCAATGAGCCGGACGACATTATTGCACCGCTTGCAGACTGGCCGAGTCTGCCATCTCCTGACGTGACCATTTATGGAGTGCTGGGAGGTGTACAATGATGAGCACAACCATTATCGAATTGCGTGAAAATCTTAAGGCGCTGAGCTTGTCGACCATGGCCCGTGATCTGGAATCCAGGATGCGCCAGGCAAAAGAGAGCCGCCCGGGCTACGATGAGTTTTTGCTGGATCTGACGACAACCGAGCTTGAAGCCAGAGCGGAAAACAGACTAAACCGCCGAATGCGGGAGGCGAAATTCCCTCTACTGAAGACCATGGAAGGGTTTGATTTTGCCGCCGTGCCCGATCTCGACATCCGGGTAATACGGGAGTTGACGGGATGTGAATATATTAAAGAGCATCGCAATGTTATTTTTCTTGGTCGTAGCGGTACAGGCAAAACCCATCTGGCAACTGCGCTCGGTATTGAGGCCTGCAGGAACAATTACCGGACCAAGTTCGTCAGCTGTTATGGTTTGGTAAACGAACTTATTGAAGCCCGGCAGGAGAAAGATCTGCAGCGTCTTATTGGTCGACATGCCCGCTACGACCTGTTGATTCTCGATGAACTCGGCTACATCCCGTTTTCTAAGGAAGGCGGAGAATTGCTCTTTCAGGTTCTGGCCGAACGTCAGGAGAAAGGTTCGGTAATCATTACCACGAATCTCGGTTTTGCCGATTGGACAAAGGTGTTTGGCGATCCGGTGATGACATCGGCCCTTCTTGACCGATTGACGCACCGAGCCCATATCATCAACTGTCTGTGGGATAGCTATCGTTTGAAAGAAAGCCTCAAAGGGCAACAACAGAAAAAAGGGAAATGAAGATGGACGTCCTTGTCTACAATCCACAGAAGGGTCGACTGGAAACGATAACGGCCTATTTTACCGAATATACCACAACATGGTTTGAAGGCACGGGGAGCCCTGAAAGTATTAGTATGATCACCGATCTCGGCGGTGATTTGCTGATCACTCCTGCTGGAAGGGAATATCCCGTAATTATTTATGACATCTCACGAGAGGGTATAGACTACAACCGCAAAAAAGCAGGGAAATTATTTAGGCAAGTTTTGTTATAAAATCGAATTGGCAGCGGAGAGGGCCTCCGGGGTGCAGGAGAAACTCCAGTCGCCTACGGCTCCATCCGTTTCTCCTGCACCCCGGAAACAACCACATTAGGGTGTCACCCAACACCCCTTCTTTTTCATAAACTCAGGGTGGTCAAAATTCGGTAATCACAAGTGGTCAATTTTCGGTTGTCATTCACAAGATTTCTTTTGTTTTTTCAATTTTTAGAATATGATCGTTTTAGACGGCATAAAAAGATATCTCAGCAACCTAAAGAGGATTTAATGACACTTACCAAAGCAGACCTTGTTCAGCAGATTTATAAAAAGCACGATAATTTGACCAAAGCTCAGGCAACCGAATCGGTAGAATCGTTTCTTCGCCTGTCCAAAAACACTCTTATTAGTGGATCAGATCTTCTCTTGAGTGGATTCGGAAAGTTCAATGTCAGGGACAAAAAATCCCGCCAGGGACGCAATCCTCAGACCGGTGAGGGCCTTAAGCTTGATGCTAGACGGGTTGTAACCTTTAGGCCATCCGGCATTTTAAGGGATAAGGTAAACGGTACCTAAAACCGTAAAAGATGTTCATCTTTGGTATTACGATAGCCCTTCGGGGATCAAGGGTGAATCAAAACTACGGCGAATGCTTGGCGTGCATTTTTGCACGGATTTGGGTGGCCCCCTAGGTTAGATAAAATGCTATCAGCATGGTCGCGGCTTTCTCTTTGAAGCGGTATAGCCCCGTCCAGTTCTAAGTTGACTGGATCGAAAAACAATCACACATTACCTTTAATCATGCCCGATATCGTGATATAGGCATAATTCATATCAAGGTCGAGAACCTTCTTAAATATTGCTCTCCTGCAAACATTATCATAACCTCGAATATCTAAATATTGATACAAACTCCTTAGATATGTATTTAAATAATAATACACACATCTTTACAGTGTATCGATATGATGATACACTGATGGTGGGCTCGTATTGATATTTAGATACATTGAGGTGCCGTATGTTTAGCAGAAGAACAAAATCAAATCGCATTGACTCTACAAGGCATGTAGTGCAACAGCAGTTAATTAATAAAGTAAAATCAGCACGTAATGCTCTTGCACCAAAACCACCAAAGGATGGCTGGATTCGAACAATCCGTCAGACATTAGGAATGTCCGGGGCTCAGTTTGCCCAAAAATTGGGCTATACGCGCAATAAAATTTCCATACTTGAAAGAAAGGAAGCGAGTGGGGATATCACTATAAATCAGTTAAAGGAACTGGCAAAAGGTTTAGACGCTGAAGTAGTATACTGTGTTGTTCCTAGAAAAGATCCGGAACAATTTATTGATGATCAGGCCCGAAAAAAAGCGACTGAAATGATCCAAAAAACTCATCAGAATATGTATCTTGAGTCACAACAGATAAGTAATGAGGCCATGGAAGAGCAGATAAGATTTCTGGCAAATGAAATTAAGCGAGAGGGAGGTAAATCCCTGTGGGGATAAAGTTGTTATGCCTATTTTTACAGAACCAGAAGGGGCTACTCCATTAGATCCAGATGAAATCGAGGGCTTGATTTATACCCATATTGAAACCCGTGATGAATTAAACGCTCTTGAAAATGCCAATATCGCAGATTGTTTGGTATGGTTGTCAAATCAGTCTACCTTATCATTAGAAGAGATATTATCTCTTGATTTTGCTAGAGCCTTGCACAAAAAAATGTTCAGCAGGGTTTGGGCCTGGGCTGGTGGCTTTCGTACTACTGAGAAAAATATTGGTTGTGCTCCCGATCAGATCCGGGTGAACCTTCATAACTTGTTTGAAGATATAAAGTGCTGGATTGAATTTGAGCATTATGGATTACTGGAACTTTCAGCAAGAATTCATCACCAACTTGTCAAAATACATCCTTTTCCCAATGGCAATGGACGACACGCCCGTATATTTACGAACTGTCTTAGAGAAAAAGGCCTTGGCCTTGAGCCAATAATTTGGGCAACAGGAAATATAGATCGACAAAGTGAGGAGCGAAGGGAATATATAAATTCATTGAGACAGGCAGATCGGAATAATTATCAACCCTTGATAAGCTATCTTGTAGATAGAGGTAATTAGATATTAGATTTATACGAAAAAAAAGCAGGCAGAAAGCTACTTTGATCTCTGCAACAGTATAGCCCAGAGTATACACTAAAAATGTGTAATTTTCATATATGGGTGACTGACTGATATTTAACAAAGCCTCTTTGGAGTTTTTCCAATTTCTACACACTGTGTAGTTTATTGTGTAAAAAGCAAAAGAAATAATTATAGCCGCTGGTCGAATCTTATCCACACCTAACATAATGTGGGGTGTGGCAACGATTCGTTCAAATATTGCAGTAGGATTTTGTATTTCTAATTTGCAGCGTGGTTTAGATGTAGAAACCAAGATCTTCTGATCTCAAAGCCATGCAAGCCACAGTTTTAATTCAATTCCTTGAAGTGAATCAAATGAATCAGCTTGGTATCAAAAAGTAGCCCTGCAGCCTGTCCGGACCTGGTCTTTTGATACCAAAATTCCTTCCTCCCCTGGTCGGTGCCGGTGAGATCGTCAGCCAGTTAAGTTGCTTCTTGGTATCAACTCCAAAAAAGAAAAACGGGCAGTAGGAAAAAAGATTGGGAGCAATCGGCCCGATTTACGTTTCGGTGCTATTTATGGTTATGCCCCGCCGCAGTTTTGATTCACTCCATGGAGTGAATCAAATGATCCCAGCTGGGCTATACGGTTTCAATCCTCTTCCTTCGATTTTTTGGGATTTTTCAACTGGAAGAGATGAAAGTATTATCATGCATCCGGCTTGACTGAAATGGAGTAACATCTTCTTCGACAATCTGAAAAACTCCTGTCTGTTACCGATTCTTTCGGTTATGATCTGTTGGAAATATCGTACTTTGGAAGAACCTTGATCATGGTTTCAAAGACGATGCTATCTTTCTGTATCACACCCTATTCTGGATGATACACATATCAGCTGAATTATTTGTTGTAAGAGAGAAATAACTTATGGGGTATCAACTTTGGACATCACCAATTACGGGTTATCGTAGAAGAGGCACAAGGTTTGAATCAGTCAAGCAGTTGTTTATGGATCATATTACTGCTCAATGCATTTATGAACCATTGCTAAGCTGCCCTATAAACTCAGAATCAAACCACGCGAAAGAAGCCCTTGTTGTGAGAGATTTTGATGTGGCTGGTGTCAAAGAAAAAGAGGATGGGCCGGTTTTAGGATATGTTTTCACCAAAGATATTGGTGAAGGTGAATTTAAGAATTATGTCAACCCGATTGGAATTGATATCGTTATTTCAGACTCAACCCCAGTGGCAAGCATTATCAATATCTTAGATGCGAATGAATTTGTATTTGTAATCGCAGAAAATAAAATTACCGGAATAATAACCAAAGCAGATATTAACAAACCTCCTGTTCGAATCTATATTTTTGGCATAATTTCGTTATTGGAGATGCATCTCAACTTATGGATTTCACACCATTTCCAAGACAATAGCTGGACAAGCAAAATCTCTGAAGCTCGGATGGTAATGGCAAATGAAGTTTATGAAAAACGAAAGCGAAACAATCAGGAGCTATCGTTGATAGAATGCCTTCAGTTCTGTGACAAGAAGGAACTTTTGTCCAACTCACAGGAGTTCTTGAATGTTTTCGAGTTTGGTAAAAATGCTTTCCAAAAATTTTTAAGAAGAGCAGAGGATATCCGTAACGATTTAGCTCACAGTCAAACCTCGATTATTTCAAATTTGGAATGGAACAAATTTCACAAAACACTTTCGACTACTGAAACGTTCTTATTAAAATCTGACGCTAAAGTCGAGAGAATGGCCAGAGATGGTATCGATTTTCAAGACTCGCTTATATAAATATTATAAACAAATCATTCCAGCGGAAGCCGAAACAGCTCGGCTATCGTTGAACTTAACGTTATGCCTGCTATCAGCTTTGAGGTAACTCTTGGAATTCGAGAAACGCGGGAAGCACCTAATCTTATTATACACTGCTGACCGTAATGGATCGGTATGGATTTACAAGAGACTGGAGACAGATGGCAAAGTTACGATTGCCAAACGTTTTCAGTTTGAACGTGAAGACCTGATCACCGTTCAAAGGGAAGAGCCTGATTCAGAGTTTGACCCAGTAGAATTTGTGCTGGGGTCGATAAAAGGCAAGTACTACAGCATTAAAACGCGAGTTCTCGGACTTAAGAATCCTTTGTATATCAGCAAGAATATTAAGTTCTCAAGGAAGTTGTTCCTGGCGGAACGAGATATATCAATTTTGGGGCGTATTGATTCACTCTCATCCGAAGCCGTATATATCGGAGGCGCACACAGTACGGCAATTCCAGAAGCTGAATTTGAGCGACTGCTCCTGTATTTTCCAACTTCCAACGAACTTACGAGATATTCACAAGCGCGAATCACTCAGATATTGGGTGAGTATCTAAGCCCGAAAGAAGATTATTTCGAGAAGTTTCAAAGAGCGCGAAATCAGCGGGGTGATTTGCTCATCGAAACGGTGGCGCCGGCTGTCGCTGAATTTGAGACATACAAGTTTGAAACGATATCTCGCAAACTCAAAGGAATGCTGAATGATGAGGAGCCTTACTCAGAGAAGCGCTGGCAAACAGAAATAGTAGACATTCTTCAAATACTCAATCCGAAGTATATTGGGGCATTTCCTGAGCCACCTATTCATGACTCTTATTCGGGAGTGACAAGGAGGGTTGATTTTCTCCTTGTTGATGCTGGTGGAAGCATTGATCTTGCAGAAATCAAGAAGCCTGCAGACAGTGCCGTGGTCACCCGAGGAACCTATCGTGGCAATCACATTCCTATGAAGGAGCTGTCAGGAAGCATCATGCAGCTCGAGAAATATATCCTTTACCTGAACAGATGGGGTGTTGATGGAGAGAACAAGCTTACTCATCGCTATGCTGATAGGTTGCCGCCCGGAATGAAAATCAGAATTACCAACCCTGGTGGAATTGTGATTGCTGGTCGTAGCCATAATCTTTCAGAACAACAGCGGCTTGATTTTGAGGTAATCAGAAGGAAGTACAAGAATCTGATAGATATCGTCACATACGATGATTTGATCAATAGATTGGAGCGCATAGTTGAGCACTGGCGGTCGCATACATAACGTTTTGCTGATCACATCGGGATGAGTGTCAGGCAGCGTGCAAGGTTGTAACTGATTTGTTCGCAGTCGAAACAAAATGGCAAAGACGAAAGTAGTATCAACGCCGATGATGGTCAGAAATGGAGCAGGTGTCTCAGTTGATTATCTGGAATAATCTTGGACATCCAAATGTTTTTTATCTGCCAGGTATTTCAGGCCAATGTTCTGATTACTAAAGGTCAAAATGACATTCGTGTGTTGCTAGGTTTTGAAGACACTGATTGATTCGATTTACAGACATAATGTCTGACAGGTAGGGGGGAAACCCAAGAATCATGTAGCCACGGGCCTTTTGGGAATATTACAATGAATATTCAAAGGCTTACGACTTTGCTGCTGAAATCAATTATTGGAAATGCGAGAAGGAAATCCCAATGATCGAACCTCTTAGCTACCTAGAAATACTTTAAAAATCGACTTAGGTTGTTTTTCCGGGAAGTCAGATAGCCTCCCGTTGTTTATTAATCCGTAACGTGATTGCCGTACATTCGTGGCTCTTCGAATTAGCGATAATATTTTGACATATCAGCATGGTACCCATAGGCCGAGATGTACGCTGATTGGCGTACGGATTAATAATGGTTAGGGCGACCCCTTATTGGTGGTGATTACATTGATCAGATGAACCATTTCCTTTTCCTGTCCTTCAGGACTGAAAAGAAAATCACAGTATTCGCTAAAACTAGACAGACTGAGCACCCGCAATCGCTTAGTTAACTAACCGGTAAGCATGGTGCTTTTCCCTGCCGGCATTTTAATGCCCAGGTTCTTGTAAATGAATGAACTCAACTGCTGAAAATCTTGTTTGGTTAGATTTACGTCCATAGCATTCAATCACACAGTATCGAAGTTCCGGGTGGTATGTATATGAAACCACCAGGAACTTCAGGATTATATTGTTCAGAAACGACCAAAACATAACAAACCAAATGGTGAATTATTTAGAAACGTTCGAATTCATCATCAAGCTTACTGCTGTCGCCGCCCATATCAAGATCTAAACCTCCAGAGGTGGAGGTACTCTTTTGGGTCTTCTTTAATACCTTCTTTGGTGGCGGTAAAGTTACCTTCTTCTTTTTCGCCACCGGCTGCGGGGTATGGCGAACCTTGGTACCGGCTTTATTATCAATCTTGAAGAAAGAGATCGTATCCTGCAGCTGCTCAGCCTGGCTTGACAACTCTTCCGAGGTTGAAGCCATCTCTTCAGAAGCGGAGGCATTCTGCTGAATTACCTGGTCAAGCTGCATAATTGCCTGGTTGACCTGCTCGGCACCGGTATCCTGCTCCTTACTGGCAGCCGAAATTTCCTGCACCAGTTCCGCAGTGCGCTGAATGTCCGGAACCATTTCTGAAAGCATCTTGCCTGCCTGTTCGGCTATTTCAACACTGCTGCCGGAGAGCTCGCTGATCTCGGCTGCGGCGTGTTGACTACGTTCGGCCAATTTGCGAACTTCGGCTGCCACCACGGCAAAACCCTTGCCGTGCTCGCCTGCCCGAGCCGCCTCGATGGCGGCATTCAGCGCCAGCAGGTTGGTTTGCCTGGCAATCTCTTCGATGATCGAAATCTTACTGGCTATTTCCTTCATGGCTGCTAAGGTTTTAGCCACCGATTCCCCGCCGGATTTGGCATCTGCAGCACTCTTACTGGCGATCTTCTCGGTCTGCATGGCGTTATCGGCATTCTGGCGGATATTGGCTGCCATCTGTTCCATGGAACTGGACGCTTCTTCGGCTGCGGCGGCCTGCTCGGTGGAGCCCTGGCTCATCTCTTCTGAGGATGCGGACAACTCCTGGCTGCCAGAGGCGACATTATCAGCGGCACTCTGGACATTAGCAACCACATCTTTGACATTGTCAATCATGGTATTAAGCGCTGCGGCCAGCTGTCCGACCTCGTCTTTCTGGTCAATATCAAGCTTCTGGGTAAGATCACCACCGGCAACCGATTCGGCGAATTTGACCCCCTGCATGATTGGCCGGGCAAGGGCACGGGTGATCACTGTCGCCACCACAATGCCTAAGAGAACGGTCATAATCATCAGCACGATGGAAACCTCGTTTGCTTCTTCCTTGGCGCTTACCCCTTCAAGTTTCATGCGACCAGACAAGGCTCCGCCAATGGTCACGATCTGTTTCAGCTCGGCGCTCAACTCGACCAGGCCTCCATCAACCTTGAGCATGTTGACAATAAGTGCACCAAATTTCTCAGTGTATTTCTCGAACTCTTTTTCCACCTCGCCAAGCAGTTTCATATCGGCATCGATGTTCTGTTTTCCAACAGTTTGCTGCTGGATGAGGTGACCGGCTGTTTCGATATGGCCGAAGATTTCACCCAGGGTGCGCTCCGCAACCGGAACCCTTTCGACCCTTTTATCAAGCATAAAACCTACCTGGTTTTCGGCGAGCTTGAGGGCCAGGACTTCGATTCCAGCGATACTTTCGACCAATTCGCTCTGCAGCATGAGGCTTTTGCGATCAAGGCGAGGGGCGGTTTCGATCTTCGCCAGTTCCTGTTCACGTTCGTGCAACAACTCTTCAATCTGCTTCAGCAGTTCTTGACCGAGCTGTCCGAGTGCCTCTTTCTCTTCTTCCACTTGGTGGAAGCTGCCGGTCATAGCATCAAAGTTCTTGGTATAATCGTTGATCAGGGATTGTATATTCTGAACCGCCTCCAGCTCCTTCGGGTCGAGATCAAACTCGAAGAAGCTGGCCAGATCGGTTTTGTATTCAGCAAGAAGTACCTGGGCCTCGGCTAACACCTCTTCGCCGAACGCCTTATCGGAGATGCCGTAGAGCACAAATTCGTACTGCAGGGTGGCCAGCTCGCTGCCCATCATATCGAGATCAAGGGCCGCTGTTTCCATGTGCGATTTTTCACTGACTTGCATCAAAAAGTAAAAACCGCCCAAGCCAAGTCCGACGGCAAGGGCTATGACGATCCCAAAACCGCCAAAGAGCTTGTTTCCGACCTTCAGATTGCGGACTATTGAGCTTTTGGCTCCCACAATCAGGGCAACTATCAGAATCAGCGCAAAGGGTATCAGGTACCAGAGCAGATCAGTTTTATCGGTATCGGCAGTGAAAGTAAAGGCTTGGTTTTTGTTCTCATGATGGCGTTTCTCATCAAGAGCCTTCAGCGGATCCTTTTCCACCAGGGTTACCGGCTTGATCGTTTTCTCCGCTGCTTTTTCCACATGACCGGCGGAACCTTGACTCTGGTTGGCATCATGCCCGCCTTCGGCCATGGGGTTCATGGCGCGGGCCGGATTCGCTTCGACCCTGGCGAGGATTGCGCCGACCTTTGCTTCCGGCAGCCAGTTGACCTTGCCAGTACCGACGTCATAGATGGCACCGACCACCTTGGCCGCACCGCTTTTGACCAGATTACGGGACGACGGGCTGGTCATGAACAGGTCTTCGATCGACTGCCAGACGTTCTCTTCAATGCCGGCGGGAATCACTTCGTCGCCGTACAGGTTCGGGTTGGCCTCAATGGCCCGCCGCACTGCCGGTTCGATGTTGTCAACCAGCGGCGGAATGTTGCGTTCCAGGGCGTGTCCGGTGCCGTGGACCGCATGGGTCACCGCCGTTACCGCGCCGCATTGAGTATGACCCAGAACCACCAATACCGGGGTCTTGACGTGGGCCAGACCGTACTCGATAGAGCCGGCTTCGTCGACATCAACCACATTGCCGGCGACCCGGATAACAAAGGTGTCCATGATCCCGGCGTCGAAAAGACGCTCCACCGGTACCCGCGAGTCAGAACAGGTGATAACCGTGGCGTAGGCGTGGTCGCCCTGGTTTTCCTTCCCTGCCTGTATCAAGCGGTTGACGTCTGTGTTTGGGTGCAGGGATGTGCCCGACACAAAACGTTCGTTGCCGTCTCTTAGAATTTTGAGCGTCTCCGCGGGGCCCGGCTTTGCTGCAGCCACCCCGCCAAATATCAGCGTCAAACCCAAAAGGCAGGTAAGCATTGCAATCCAGTTCCTTTTTTTTCCTTTCATCGTCCCTCTCCTTCCTCTCTTTATGCTATCTTGCTCGTAAACAAAGATGACTTGCTTTAGTCTGAAAAATTATATAGATACTTAAAATTCCAAATTGTAAGCTTTCCCAGACCGACATGTATTCCACTTTTCATTGCCATACTCTTTTGTTCCAGGTCTATGAACCTACAACACCAACCTCTGATGTTCAGGATGCGTCCTGTATCTGCGAATCCGTTCCCTGCACCATGGCCAGTTCTTCGGAAGAAAAGACCTTGTCGATATCCAGCAGGATGATGAACACTTCTTCCCTTTTTCCCATGCCTTTAATGAACGTGGTATTGAGTCTGGTGCCGATTTGGGGAGCCGGTTCAATCTGATCGGGTTCCAGTTCCACCACTTCCTGCACTGAATCGGCCAGAGCACCCAAGATGATCACTTCATCATCCATTTCGATTTCGGCGATGATGATACAGGTGTTTACCGTCTTCTCCGTACTCTTCATACCGAACTTGAGATTCAGATCAATGACCGGTACCACACTGCCGCGCAGATTGATTACGCCCCGCATATACGCCGGTGTCTGGGGCACCCGGGTCACTGTTGTGAAATCAAGAACCTCTCTAACCTTGCCAATGGCCAAGCCGAAGACTTCTTCGTCAAGCTTAAAGGTCAGATATTGGTTCATTTCTGAACTGCCTATGTCGCTCATAGCCTTTACTCCAATGTCTGTGTTTACGGTTTTCCCTGTTTGGCAGGGGTTGTGAGATCAGACTATTGTACAGAGTCTCATACTCAGCCTGTCTGCTCGACAGTATTCAAAATTCTCTATGTATTCAGTTCTGCTGCCTTGTCGGTCATGCCATAACGGATGGTGGCAATCTTCTCCAGATTGAATATTTTTAGTTGGCCACGATCAGTCATGTCTTTTTGGGTGGTAATTGCCCTTTTATCGGGGTTATGATAATTCATATCAGGCTTTTGTTTATCAGGCAGTTGATCAGGCGAAGGTTGGCTGGTCGCCGGCGTTTCTAGGCAAGCCTCAAAAACAACCTGGATAAAGTCATCCAAAAAAAGTGGAGACCAAAAAATCAATTCTGCCACTCTCAGTTTCCATCGAAACAATCTCATTGTGGTGAGAGATTCATTTTTCTATGGTTCGTAAAACGAGATTTCTGATAGCGCATGTTTCACAATGGATTGTTCTGCCACATCCTTCATGCAATTTCGAATGCAGACATTCCAGAGCTTCTCCACCGAGCAGACCCACGACACGATCAATAGGTTTTTTTATCATGCGCCATGTGTCACATAGTAGCATAAAGCGCGCCAGTGACACTACAAGACGTAGTGGCAAGAATAACAACATTTAATCGACAACTTACACATACGGCGGAATATGCGAGGCTCATTTTTGACTAAAGACGATAAGGGGGGGGAGTGGAGGAAGGAGGCATTTATACCACCCACCTGGGTCAGGGTGATCTCTCTATTTTTTGCCAGCTCACAAAATATTTTTCAGGTCAGCTGCTAAATACCTATAATCAATATGATATTTAGAATTTCACAGGATAATTGAACCGGAACTCAAGGGTGGTTTTTTTGCCACCCTTGGGCTTTGGGGCTCGATATTGAGAACAGATCTTCTTCTTGGGATTAGAACAATCTGCAAAATTTGTAATTCCAAGCCTCAATGTGGGAGTACACTTCCTGGGTTAAACTTCCTCCTAAACATTTCGATCGTGAGCGTGACCTAATGTCATGACCGAAATGGAGCATTCTGACACCTCCAAAAAACAAAGAATTTTTCCTGAAAATGTCGCCATATGGAGCGTTTTTAATTATGGATATTTCTAGATTGTTTTTGCGGATCACTTCGGGATGAGAGTCAGGCAGCGTGCAAGATAGTAACTGACAGTCGTGCAGGCTCTGGTTAAAGATATGCACTGCCAACGCAAAGCGATTCTTAGATTCATCTGGTTTAGGTGTTTCCTGATCAGTTCACAAGTGAT
>FLOH01001416.1_pt1 | contig 37574 bp, 64 predicted proteins | sample 756751 | NCBI WGS metagenome assembly FLOH01 (sample SAMEA4026879, study PRJEB14308) | marine metagenome | biome: coastal water; material: water | depth 74 m
CATACTTTCTTATGACTCTGCATAATTTCTTCTAATTCTTCCTCATAGTCAAAATATTCTAACTTTCTTGGTAATGCTTCCCAAAACTCTTTGAATGTGGTACCTCTATACTCTGGAAAATCTACGCTTGACTCATCATTATCCTGCTTATTTCTAATGTCTGCTTTAATTATCTCTAGGTCTTTAGTTAGATTCATTGGATAGCCTTTAACTTTAGTGTGACTATTTCATCGGCATTGGTCTGTTGAGCCAACTTTATGAGTAGGTTAATATTTAGTGCCATATCTTGAGTATGTGCCTTTTGATTACTAGCCTTAATTAGTCTGTCAATGTATGCTAAGATTAAATCATCACCCTCTCTATTCTTATCTTTTAATTGGCTCTCTATCATAGTTTCACATAGTTTAATTATTCTTTCTAATCTCCTGCCATCTACGTCTATATCTAACCAACCTTGACCTTTTGATTGCAGACTATTCTTAGGCATAATATAATAAATTGGTCGCCATCATGACTAAAGAACAAATTAAGAAAGTTATTAAGAAAATGGTAAAAGGTTAATAACTATGTGTAAGGACTGACTCCTCTATCATCTAAGATTCTTTTGGCTGCTTTTTGGGCTTCTTCACCGAATGAGTGGTTCGTGGCTACTTCAATTAAGGTGGCGTTTCTCTTTCTCAGTAAGAATATTTGCCAGTCTATCATTTCCCATGTTGGTCTATCTGGTAGATTCATTAGATAGTCTCCACTTTAAAATAGACATTCACGAAATTGACTTCCTCATCAATATAATAAGCCAATTTGCCCATTTTTAATTTTCCTCTGTTTGATAATGCTTTCAGTCTTCCTATGATTGCACTTTTTTTGAGTTGTCTGTTAAAGTGGTGTATGTTATTGGCAGACAATCCTAAGGAATTATCTTTTTTTGTGATATATTCGACTAAAAAGGCGTCTAATTCTGCGTGTTTTGGTGTTTGTGTTTGATTCATATCTATATTATTCCTCATACACTATAATAACCTTACTCAGAATTGTATTTTAACTCCACAGTCAAGGCATTCAAAGTAATCAATGGTATAGATAGAGTATGAATATCGGAAATATGTTCTCTTACTACTGCATTTAATACATCTAAAGATTATCTTTTTGGATATCTCATTATTTAGTGACTTATTAACAACCAAATCTCCTCTTAACTATGTCTATTATCTCTTTATTGCTTAGATTTTCGTCCTCTTGTGATAGTTTTACTGCTTCCATCTCGCACCTCTCACAGGATTTTTCATCATCATCTATCAAATTGGCACATATCATGCACCTAGTCATGAAAGGACTCCACATCTATTAATAAGGCACTTGGATCGGTTGATATGCTGCCATTTACTCTAATGTATTTTATTTCTGGTAATTTTAATATTTTTGCCAACTCTATATAATCAATTTCATAAGTTTCTCTTAGTCTTACTCTACTCTCTGCAATTTTCTTCATATCCATTTTACCTCGTCTGACTGGTGTTTAAAATCTTCATGTATTATCTTTTTTACTTTAAATCCTATATCAGATTGATTAAACTCTTGGTCACATAGAGAACATCTATAAAATCGGCTTCTCATAATACTCCGTATCTTCCTGTGTAGGCTTTTCTCTCTGCTTTTCTAATAAGATAACGTGAACAGTTTAAAATCTTCATACATTATGGTATCTATATCTCTATAATAACCTTACTCAAAATCCGTATCTTCTAATGGCTTTTTTCTCATTATCATATCCGGTCTTATGCGTGGAAAATTGATAGCCAAATCATCTGCATAGTCTCTTAACCATGGCACTGGCACAAATTGTGAGTCATGTGCCTCATGTGTGGCTATTACATCATGAAAACATCTTGTTACGCTTCTAGTGACAAAAGTCCATAAATCATCTTCCGTCATTTTAGCCCAATACACATTATTCTTATCTATCTTCGTATTGCCCTTATCAACCATCTTTTCAATCTCCTATAATGTGTTACGTTTTTAAATTCTCTTTGACCGTACTTTATTCTTATTCTGTTGATGTCTCTGTCCGATAAATCTAATACGTCTCCTTTGTAAAATGGGTCCATTACGTCTCTACCGTCATTGAGACCAGTGACATCATGCCTTAAGCCTATACTGTGACCTAACTCATGAATTAAGACATGATAGACATTATAGGTTTTCAATATGTTATCTGGGTCACCTGCGTTCTCTATTAGTCCAAGTCTGATTGCTTCTTTGGCTTTGATTCCTTTTCCTTTTAAATCCCAGATATATCCTGCATTAAATACGATTGTTCCGGAATAGGTTCCTTGCTCTGGAAAAAAAGCATAGGCTAAAACACTTGGTCTATCTTTGAAATAATCATTTTGGTCTGGGTGTTCAAAGGTTATTTTAATATCTGCATTACTTGGACTGCTTACAGGCTTGAAAGTTGGTGGTATTTCTATATCCCATGTGGTCATGGCTATATTTACGGCAGTTCTTAACTGTCTATCTGTGATTAATTTTAATGATTGATGATAAGTGACATGATAGTTAATATTTTCTTTAGTCCATTTACCTGCCCACTCTGTTTGTGACTCTATAAACTCTGGTTGACCTATTCTATGATGATTAGTATAGACCACGCATGAGGGTACCATATAAGAAAATAAAAAAATGCAACTAAAAGAAATATAGTTAGTTGTTATTCTTGATTCTTGACACTTCTCTGGCTGCAATATACAGACCTAGAGGAGCAATTAGTGGTACCATATCTACTAAGGATTGACCAAAGTAAAATCCACTAATGACAATAGCACCAAGTGTGCAGATTGCCGTATGTGTGCTGTTCCATGACATTATGATAATAAGTGAAAATGCTACTATATAACATTATATTAAATAAAAATAAAAATTATGCTATTGGAACAGTATGGTTGGTGTCTGCATAATAGAAAAAGGTATGATTGTATTGGTTTTTACTAACCATATCATCTACCACTTTTCTCTGTTCTAGTCTAGCCATTTCATCATGGTTTTCACAGTAAATAATATCTACTGCCTCATGACCCATGATGTGCCATCTTCCAAATTCTTTTGGATTTTCACAAAATTCACATTTTGACATACTTTATGGTGTCAATACCTATATATTAACCTGTCTTAATCTGCCTGTTTTGTGTATTTAATGACCGGAATTTTGATGTTTAATTCTTTCTGCTCTCTATATAATGAGATATTACCATTCATTACTTGAGATATGTCACAGTTGCATTTTGGACATGACCGAAGATAAAGTGGATATGTGTCTTCTGTCTCGAAAAACTCCATAACTTTTGGCTCTCTCAGTATTCCTATGCTGCCATATTTCTCTGAATAATCCATAATTTGACTAATTCTTGCGATTGTTTCGCCTGTCTCCATCATGAAACGTGCCATAATTTTTTCATATTCACCATAATCTCTGCGTAAGTCTATCATGCCTTTACTGTTCTCTATACTAGCCCAGTCCTTGGCATATTGTTCTAACTTCTTTTCCACGTTTCCTAATTCTTTATCAATAAGGAATTGGATTTCATCTGATTCATTATATCTGGATTTTAATGTCTCAAAAGTTAAGTGAAATTTATTGGCTAATTTTGACATGGCAGAAAGATAAACAAATTGTCTGGTAGTTTTATCAAACGTTGGTTCTTTATCATCTTGTATTACTTCTTTCTTTTCTACTCTTGGTCTTACTTCTTTACCGTTGATTTTAAATTCATTATATTGATTCTTTTCTAGATTAGTAACACCGTCTGAGGTCTCAATAGGTGTCCATAAATCGGCTTCTAACTGCGAAGTGATTTCGCTTTTGTTATAGTTCTGTTTGTATTCTTCAGGTAAAATAATTTGAATATATCTTTGAGATACTTCTATACCTTCTTTATCTAGTTGGCTGTATAGATAAGAACTAATCCCAGACATCTTTAAGTCTATTACTTTACTATCTATTTGATTCCTAATAATCTCTGAACATCTATTTAGGTAGTCTTTTAGTGTGTGTTTCTCCCATTTATCATAATCATTTTTAAATTGGGTTAATGTATCTCTCCATTCTTTTAATAGAAAATCTGAATCTGCCACATGGTAACTAATATATACCTAGTATTTAACTATATCGTCTATATAGTAACCTTTAAATACTATGTTAGGTAATTTAATAAGTGATAGAAATGTCACAAATATTTACAAGTCATGTGCTAAAACCATGTGAAATGTGCAAAGGAAAGACTGTTATCGTATCAGGCACCCCACTGTGCAAGAACTGTGGTTTTAAAGACGATAACTTTTAATCTTTTTTAATAAATTGGTCGGTTCTAATCTCTTACCATATTTATCAAAGATTCTTCGGAATGCAAATTTCCAAAAGATTGAATGAGCAAAGAATGATATCCATGATAGACCTATAAATAATTGTTTCATCTCCATTATATCTAATTGGTCTCCCCATAATGCTAATAGGTGCCAATGTAATATCATTCCAGTCGGTGCGCCTATGATAGTTCCTAGTATAGATTCAAAGACTGAACCTGATTTACTCTGATAGACCAAGTCTTTCTTTACTCTCCTCTTTCTCTATTTCTTTCCATGTTTTAACCCCTTTAGTTTCCTCTAATATTTTGTTTATGTGATAAGCAATATGTCCTCTGCTCTCAGTAGGATTATCCATACACCAATTATGCCACTCTGCTAAATCTTCTAGTAATTTTTTATAATTTCTCATCTTGGTACCTCAATTAACTTCATGCCATACTCATTGATACCTTTCTTTATCTTTAGACCCTCTATTGGTTTTAGTCCGAATCTTTCAAACGGTTTATAATTTACAAAATGATGAGGTCTTCCATATCTTAACACCATTTCTACCACGTCTGGGTGCATTTCTTTTAACATCTGTGTTTTTTTAAGTGTTCCCTCATCTTGGTAGATTGCTTCATTATTACCACCTTTGACTGTCTGTGTGGCAGCCTTGTTCTGGAGAAATGCTTTAAACTGTATAATGCAGAGTTTTCCTTTCATTACCCTAATACATAAATCGACATCTTCATTATATCTACCTCTCCATCTAAAAGGAATTTCATTATTAATTAATAGACATGAATACATTTTATGGTTAACCACATAAGGTGGTAACTGTGTATTCTGTTCAGCAAAAAATCTATAATCTGGACCTGATATTGCTACATTACTAAATCGGTCTGTAAAGTCTTCCATAGCCTTGAAGAAAGAACCAGACTTACACATAATTTTTTTATTCTTGTATAGTCTCACGAATCCACCAATATTATCATCTAATACCCAATGTCTTTTGTCTCCTGCATTTTGTGAATGGTCCCAAACGAAATTCCGAGCTGGACCTGAACATAATGGACCCTCACTCTTCCAAAATGTATCATATTCCTCTCTATAATGTTTAGGTAATTCCAATATCGTGCAATATTTACTGGCTTTGGCTGCATATTTAGGTATATCATCTTTATCCACTACTAGAAAATAAGGCACTTTCATTTCTTCCAATGCTCTCTCTGTCATTCTAGTATCCCACCTTTTGTAAGTGATTATATATAGAGGATATTTAGGATTCATTTCTTTCCCACACTGTTGGTCTATTATTCCAGAACTTGGTTTTAATGTTAGTATATCCATTATCTCTCAAATATTTATTAAATATCCTACTCATTTTACTTTGGTCAACCATCTCTCCATCATGATAGTAATTGATAAAATGACCAGCTGACCATGTGTTGAATGAATTACCAAGTATAAGGTATTTAGGATTTACTTTAAAAATTACCTGTCTAATCTGTTCAATAGGTTTTTCTATGTGTTCAAAGTAATCACTGGCGAATAATAAATCCACGTCTTCATTGACATCTTCCACACTCTCAACTAGATTAAAATCTCCGTACTCTTTACAATAATTCCACTGTTTGGTGTCTTTTAAATTGGTTGCATATCTCTTAGAATCTGGATATATTTGTCCTAATAATCTAGTAGTGAGACCTATTCCACAACCTAAATCTAATATTTTATTAACTTTAAAGTTAAGACTTGATAGACTTTTAATATATTTTCTACTGTATAATCTAAAACAATCAAACATATCAACAAAATAGTATTGGTCATTATAGACACTATACGCTTTATCCATATCATTATTCTTTAGATGTTCATACCATTTTTCTGTAAGTGTTTCCCAGAGTTCATGGGTTTTTAATAAATTTCTTGCATGAGGAAGATTTATAGGATATAATTTATAGTAATCATTTAATACAGATTCAAAAATATCACTTGGTTTATCCTCTAATAGATTAACTAATTTATTCATCACTATCTACCCACATCATTAAACTATCATTCTTATCTTTAGGTGGGTACCATAATGATTTTGTCTTATCTGTTATTCTTTGACCCATTAATTTCTCAAAGTCTTTTACTGCCTTATCATCTTGAAAGGATATAATTATTTTTTTATAGGCACTTGTATCTTCCTGTTGAAATTCTGGCATATCTTGCCATTCAGTGGCTTCTACCTCTCGGTCTGATTCATCAAATAAAGTTCCGTCACTCACTTGTTATCACTCCTAAATATTTACTTTCCATTGGACCCTCAATTAGTCTTTTCCATACTGCTATCATGTCAGTCATATCTTTTTCTAATTCATCTATCTTATCCCAACCTACGTTGGCTGTCACTTCTATCATGTGACCTCTGACACTTGCTAATTTTACTGCCACTGCCTTTATCTTGAGTGGTTCTTTTAATCTACTGACTACTTCCTTAGTCTCGTGGAATGTGGATTTCTCTCCTAAAGCATTATCTTTAATCAAGTTTTATCTTCTCCACTTCTCCTGTGAATAGATAGTATAGGTTGTTGATAAAGATTTCCTGTCTTGCTATCTGTCTCTCTACTATATCCATGAATGTCATAGTAACAAATCCTTATTTATTAGTCCTTGTGTGTCCTCTCTAATGTTACACATGGTGCATTTGCATTTTTTAGAATGATTTAACAACAACATGACCTCATTTTTGAATTACACATACCACATTTTCGGTCTGCATATTTAAATTCCTCAGTATAGCACTCATTACATAGAACTTGTTTATGCTGCCAAAAAGTGTTGGCGTCTTCCCTAAATGTTGCAGGTTTGCCACAGTCCTTATTTACTTTCATGCTGACACCATGCTCATTATCTTTAAATTCTCCTGTAAAGATTGCTTTTTCACATTGATTTCCTCTATGCTCTGCTTTACATAAACAAGGTGGTCCGTCTCCTTTGCATAAGATATTGGTCATAATGATTCAATATCCCTTAGTGTTTCTGTATATTCGACTAGAGCATTAACGGTCTGTGTCTCAAAATATTTGTTCCATGCTTCTACTCTAAGGTCTTTTTTCATTTGTTGTGGTATCATAGTATTATGGTACCAACTGTTCTATATAATCCTTGTTAATCGTTAAAGTTGATTACTTTCATTATAAAGTGGTCACTTTCTCCAGTGCAATCATGTATTTTAAATGCCAATTCATTTACATCACCGGCTATCGCCCAGTCAAATAATGCGTGGAGCCATTCATGTTCCATAGTGTCAATTAAATCATCTATACCAGCTGTGATATAATGCAGATTGTAAGTTATAATTCCCTCATTACTGTCATACCATGCCCTATATCCACCTGTTAATCCCTCTTCCTCTTCAAATAAATTAAATTTTTCGTGGAAATGTAATTGTGTCATAGTTTTCTCCTACCATCTACTGTATAAACTTTGGCTCCATTTCTGCCTACTACTTTGGATTTAATTGTTTTTTTAATTAGTAGGGCTTCTATGTGTTCCTTTAGTGTGCTTCTTGTTATGTTGAAGAATACCAAAATAGCCTTAAACGTTATGTTAGGATTGTTTTTGATTAATGTATATACTGCTAATTGTTTTGGAGTCAATGTTTTATCTTTATCTTCTAATGCCTTTTTATTATAATCTGTCTCTATCTTTTGAGACGCCTTAATCATTTCTAACTCATGGGATAATTTATTCATGATTGATTACCTTATTCTTTAACTCTACGCCTTTAGGTATTAAAAATTCATAAGTAATATTTCCATCTTTTGGAACATCTATTAAGGTCATTCCTATATCCGATGGTGTGGTTGATGGTCCATGTCTTTCAAAATAATCACCTAGTGAATATTTCCAACAAGGACAGGTAATGCCTTGCCATTTAGGACCAAAAGACCTAGTGTTAATTTGATGTATGTGTGCCCTTACTGATAGATTCCATTTATCATTATCGCTTTTGGCTGTGGCTGCATGAGTTGTCCATTCGGCTGCTAGTTTGTTACCTCTTGCTGGATAGTTTTTACTATAACCTGTTTCATGTGCAAAGGATATTAATTTTCCATGTATTCTAAATTGAAGATGGTAATTAGATTTTAAATTATTATATGTCTCTGCACCTATGTAATCTCCTACAAATTCTTCTATTGGTGTTCCCTCTATATCTACATGATATGCCGAACCTCTTGTTAGATATGTTTTAGTATCTTTTTTTTGTGGTATCATATCAAATAATTTTTTAAAGTCTCTCACTTGGTCAACCGTCTCTTGGCTCCATAATTCTTTTGAGAATCCTTTCTTATTGTTACCGTCTATTGGTTCACCATTGATAATAATAATATCAGGTGCATTACCTACCATTTTAATACATTCTTTCCAACCTTTTAATAGAGTCTTTTGACTCTTGTTTGGAACATATCTTTTACCCTCTGCAATTGGTTTATCACTACATACGGAATGAATATTACCAACATGAATATCATTGATAACCACAATTTTAACCAAGTGCTAACCTCTCTATCCTTGCCCTTACTAATCTTATTAAATCAGGCATAACAAACTCTCTTGGTTTTTTATGATACAATTCCCATTGGTCTTGGAGTTGTTTAATTTCAATATCTAGTTCCTCTTTAGACAAACATTTCTCCAGATTCAATCTTGGCTAGGTGTTTTGAATACTCTTCCCATGCTCGATAGGTAACTAGAAATTCTGTTAATTCATCTACTGTAATATTCTTTAAATCCATAATCTTTCTTAAATCTTTGATAGATTCGTGATTAATTAAGATGTAATTCATGTTGGTTCTCTCAAAGTCTGCGTTTCTTTTTAGTGTGCTTTCTGTTGGTGTCTCAAGTGAGCCGTGGACTTTTCCATCTGACTCTAAATATCTTTCTAATTTACCATAACTGAATTTAATATCCACATTTCTTTCTTTAAATTTCTGTGTGAATTTAGCATTTTGTATATTGACCTCACGCATGACTCTAAAGCCTGAATTGGTCAGAGTCTTATGGATTAGGTCTTCTTTATTCTTAACTTGGCTGCCTGTGTTGGTCTTCTTTCTGACTATATCTTTAGTTCCTCTAGGCATTAAAACACTCCTTAGATATCCAAGTATTAATTATTATTATATCAGTTCTTGCACCGATTGTCTCTCCACTCTTAATTTTCTCTAGTAACTCATCACAGTTTAAATCATTTTGTATCTCGTTTCTATATTCTTGTATATCTATAAATAAATTTACAAGAATAATTCCGATTAAAAATATGATAAAAAGTCCTATAATAAAACGGCTCATTCTGCTAATGCACAGTCTCCACATTTTTTCATACTTCTTTCAATAGTCTTTTCTAATTCATTACCACATAAGGAACATTTAATAAAATTCTTCATTATTGCCACGTCCTATCAGGTTTAATATACCAATCAATAATACACTCATTCATTAAATTATCATGGATTTTAAAATGTTCTTTAAATTTATCAATACTATCAGTTTTAAAATTACATTGGTTTCTCATACAGGATAAATTCTTCATTGTTTCTTTAACACTCCAACCTTTGGCTCATATAACCAACCACTTGTTTTTCTATTTTCAATATACTTTACGATAGATTCATCTGATTTAAACATTTTGTCATTCTTGCCAAGTTCTTCTGCAAGGTCATGCACAAAGACCAAGCCATCTTCGTTACCTTGTGACAATACTCTAAAGACACCCTCAAAATATGAATCTTTATTGGTACTATGCCCTCTTAAATCCATTTGTGTTATGCCTTTCTCTACTTTCATTCCTAAAGTTGCCTGACATTCTTGATAAAATCTTAATACCTCATCTACAATTTCCACGTTAATTTCTGACTTGAATAAAAGTTTGGCATAAGCTTCACATATTCTCTGGATTCCTTCCATCTGTCTAGTCTGTATAGGTAGGCTGCCTTTCTCTTGCTCTATCATGGTGAAATCTACAAATTTATTTATTAAATGTTCCTCTGCTTCGGCTGATAATATTGGTCTTAATACTCTAAGATGATTTAATAATCCTTTAATCCATTGTGGGTCTGCCACCTTATCAAGTTCTCCACGTTTGTTACTTGCTATATGTTTCATCTTTGCTCTTATTACATTCTCTGTTGAATCGTGTTTTAGTCTGATTACGTTATCATATCTTGATATGGTTGAGGCGTCAAAGGGTAGGTTGTCTATGATTGTATCATCTTCATTCCATCTTTCATTATTAGGATTACATGAAGCAATAATGGTAGTTTTACATTCGGCGTCTCCAGTATGTCCACCTTTATTATAGGTTGCCCTTTGCTGTTCCATAGATTGATTTAATTTTTTCTGTTCAGGCTTTGGCATTTTATCATATTCGTCCACGATTAAATGTCCACCATTATTCATTATCATGGCTCCCATTCTTAAAATTTTCATTCCGTCATACTCATCTAAGGCAAATAGTATGCCAACACCGGTTGCATTACTACCATCTATTATTGAGGATTTCTGTGCCACCTTATCTGCATATTTGACCATTTCCGATTTACCTGTGTCAGCTTCTCCTACTAGCATTAAGTGAGATTCTTTTCTATATCCTACAAAGTCTGAACCACCTAAGAGTGCAAGATATAGTGCCTTTTTCTCTAGTTCTCTGCCGTATATTTTAGGACAAAATGAATCTATTAATTTTTTAAGATAACCTTCTTTATCTGTCTCAGCAAATTCTTTGGCTGTTGCCAATTCGTGAGGTGTTAATGTTATCTCTGCTTTTTCTTCTAGGTCAAATACTGCGATAACATCAATGATTAGGGTTTTTTCTGTGTCTGCTTTCTTACCATTCTCTGGCTCTGTCACTGTGTAAGTTCCAATAAATCGTTTAGTCTGACCAGAGGCAATATTATTGGTATCGTCTCCATGTATGATTGCTTTAATCATTACAGGATTATTATTCTTGGATAGATTTTCGACCTCTTGAATGAGTACGGATTGAATATATTTATTCGGTTCAATCTCTAATTTTTTAGGAGTTGGTCCAACTATGACACTATCAAACATGATGATTTTTCCTAAGTCTTTCTCTCTCAAATCAGATAGAGTAATCATAGGTAAAACACATTCAAAGGTCACCTTTATCTTATCAATAGAGTCTAATAATTTCTGTTGTTTTGTGTCACTGTTTAAATTAATTTTAACTATTAACTGTTTGATATATGTCTCCTTATCTATTGGCATATCTTCTGAATATTCTCTATCGGCTTTCTTTACTGACCAGATGTTTATCCAATATCTCCAGACTGCCGTACATACTGCTCTTTTCACATATCTGCCTAGGTCATGATTACAAGTTTTGATAAAATCACCATCATCTATTATTACATGATATGAACCAGTCATGATTACTTTGGATAGGTCGTGTTTAGATAGACTTTCAATTAGGTTATCACAGTGGCGACTAGCTGTTTTGGTTGTTTCTTCCACTTCTTGGTTGTTTTTCTCTGCTAATTCTTTCACATGGTCAGTTATATCCTCTTGAATAGTCTTACCTTTCTTCTTTAATTCGGCTGCATAACCGTTCCATTCTTCATCTGAACCACCGAATCTGACACCTTTAGCGTTACTCATGACTGGAGATATCCTCTTGGAAATTATGCAGGGTCAGACCTGTTTGTTTGTTTGTTTGTTCACTGGTTTGATTTTCTTTTATTTTCTTTTCTACCGAATCTTTATTCGAATTTAGAAACATTCGTGACTGGACTAAATCCATTCTTTCGTTCAATTCTGCAATAACCATATAATGATATCCGATTTTAGCCTTTAACTCTGTGATAATTTGTTGGTCTGCTTTACTCAATATCTTTTAACTCCAAGTCTTTCATTCATTAATCTTTTAGAGTAGGCATTTTTAGGCTTTATGCTTAAAATACTTGAACAACAAGGACAATATATTTCTCCTTTCATATAAAATTCACATCTTCTGCACCTTGAATACCCTAATAAATAGGCGTTTCTGTGTGTATATCTAAGGTCATACTCTTTGAATTTCTCTGATTTACAGACACCTTTACATTGGTTCAATATGCGTTTATCCACCTATCTGCTTTAGCGCCAGTAAATCTTGGATTTTTTCTCAGTCTCCAACCACAAGTGCAGAATTTTCCAGCTGATAATTCTTTTAAAATCCATCTGATTTCTTTAGCACAATAATTATGGGTCTTATATGATGTGTAAAAGGCATCTTTAATTTTCATTAATATCTCTTAAAGTGTTGTTTCATTTTAACCTTTCGTTCCGTTAGGTCTACCACAATTTTTAATCTATCCCATTCCTCTTGCCTTATTCTAGAAAGACCATTAATTCTACTTGCTCTGTTTGGTGTGGCGTCCACAAAGGTGTGCCACATCTTCATTATTAAAACAAAGTTCTCTGGATTTCTTTCAACTCTTTTTCTTAAATGATTATAGTAGGCTAATTTACCACCTACATTTTTAGGAAATCTATCGAATTTAATATCATCGTCCATATATCTATAATGATGAATAGAGAATCCACTATTTTTTTTAAATTTCTTGTGACTTACAAAACATCTGTTATTAAAAAATCTAATGGCTAACTCTTGAAAAATATCACTGACTTGTTCTTTCTTATTCAAGCCCTACTTTCCAGAATACATTACCTGACCTGTTACTGTATAGCCATTCTTTAGAAGATTCCAAGAAATCAACCAAAAGTATTTCTTCCCATTCCACTAATACTTGCTCTCTTGGTTCGTCACTGTTGAGATATGTATTCCAATTTCTTAACAGTCTGACAAAGTTATAATTTTTATAATATTCTGGAGAAGAAAAAAATAAAGGTAAGGTCATACAACCTTTACCTCTTTTAGAATTTTGTCAAGATTAGGAATGTTTAACATCTTATCGGCTAATATTTTCACATATAGTCCGACATGTGCTGGTGATGTATTTCCTAATTCTTCCCATACTGCAAACTCTAAAGCCTTTAAAAACTGTGTGCCACTTTTAGCAACGTGTAAAACATTATCTAAAATATCTTCTTCTAGTTTAATGTCTTCCAGTTTTACCTTCTGACTTACAATAGGTGCAGGACTAGAACTAGATTGGTTATTGTCTCCCTTACAATTTCCTTCTCGGTCATAGTGTGCTTTATTGTCTGAGTTTTGCCACTGTGGTTTGGTTTCATTATTGTAGGTATTAGCATTACAATAAATTTCCTTACCACATTTGAAACAAGGTCCTTTATTACCTATTTCTTTTGATGGATTCGTTGGCATTAATGATATGGGTGTGACACTTCTATTTATTTGTTAGTAATTCTTGAATTTTATCTTGGCATTTTATTATAGTTCTCATATATTTCTCTATTTTGAAATTCTTATCCTTGCATTTATCGCCACAATATTTTCTGGTCTTGCGTGGAGATTCAAAATTATCTCCACATACTCTGCAATCACTATGATAATATTTTCTATTTGCTTTTACTGTTAATCTATAAATGGCCCGTTTCTTAAATGCTCTGTCTCTGCTTTCTTTAGCCATGATAACTGCACAGTCTCCACAGTATCTCCTACCACCATGGTCGAATAGTATTTTATTTTTACAGTTTTTACATTGACCCTCGGTAGGCTCTGTTATTCTTTTATACACTAATCAGATTTTTCAATCTTATTATTTAGTGTTTGTATTTCTTTAGTAAGTGACTGATTAATGTCTTTCATTATCTTTAATTCTTCCTGTGTCTGTCCTAATGTTACTCTAAGAGATTGAACATAATCAAAAATATCAGATATAGTAGGCATGGTTATATTATATCTATCAAGTATAATAAGGTATATATCTAGTGGCACCTCTAAATTCAACTGTAAAATATGCTGTTGGAAGTGCTGGAAGAGCTGTTGCTCCACCTGAACTAAGGGCAGAGCCATCGACATTATCATAAAAGTTAATTCTTCCACCTGTCGATAAATCTATGTCTCCTGAACCCATTGTAATATTATTATTATTCATAGTTACTAATCCATTAATTGATAAGGCAGTGGTTGACATGCCACCAACGGTAAATGTGGTATAAACAGTTCCGTCACTATACACATTAATTTTACCTGAAGTTCCAGAGCCTGTGAGATATGTATCTCCACCACCATCAAAGAAAATTTTACTTGTATTAAATCCAGCATTAAGATAAATATTTCTCCATTTGTTTGAGGCGTCACCTAAATCTATTGCATTGCCGTCTGGAAGAAATGCCGTTTGTAGTTTTGCGTTAATTGTTAAGTTATCAGTTATGGAGTCTCCTATTACTATTGTGGTTGCACCAATCTGAAAACCTGTTCCGTTAAAAATTTGTGTAGTGCCATTAAAAGTGTGACTTCCTGTCCATGTAGGAGAATCTCCTATTAAAACACCTGCACTTGAAGATATTGGTTGGTCTATTATTCTCCATGTGTCTAGTGTAAAAAGACTATCATGGAATATTAGACATGATTGATAAGGTCCTAAAGCATAATCTACACTTCCCGGACATAAAAATTGTCCTTCTGCTCCAAAACCATGTGTTATTGTTATAGTGTCAGCACTTGAGACATTCATTAATACTGCCATTTGACCTTCATATTTTAATCCTAATAATTTGTCAAGTGTATCTCCACCTGAGGTCTCTCCTGCTATTTTTATTAGAGTTTTACCTACTGTTGATGTTCCTAATTCATCATCAATATTGGCCACTCCTGTATCTATTATGGTTCTATTGCTTTTGTGACCTATTGCACCTACCATTATTCCACCTATTTTTGAAAGTTTAGATTTATCATTAGTTGGTGCCAATCCTTGTGTAGATTGACCGGGAGTAGAAAATCCATATAGCTTACTATCATCTCTTGAATATGCAGACTGTTTTTTATTATCCTGATTCATTCGGTTAGCTACTGAGCCAGAGTCGGAATATCTTCTTGCACTACCCATTATGCCACGAACCTCTTTATTCCTATTATACGTCTTCTTAATCCACCATTTCCACTTGACGGCTTTGTGATACTATACTCTATTCTTTTTGCCACAAGTTTAATATTATTATTTGTAGAGTTATCACTATCAGATACTAATTTACTGTTAAGATAATAAAATGAATCTGCAAATTTAATATCAAAGGTTGAGGTACCACTTGTAGATAAGGTATATTCTTTATGTCTAAATTGTTCTATTTCTTGCTGAGATTTTACCTCTGATAATAATTGGTCATAAGTTGAAATTTGTGGTCTCTGTAAAAAGTCAGCTTCCATATTTCTGTCAGGTGTTGTAGGGTCTGAGCCATCTATTTGGGCCGCTCTTGCCAATAAAGGTTTAACGAACCTAAAATTATCTATTGTTAATTTTTGCACTCTGCTTGGTGTTAATAATGCAGACGTGATATATGAGGTTATGCTAGGTGCTTCTCCGTTAGTCTCTGGAGAATATCTACCAAATTCATCATAGTTATCCATATACTGAATGATAATAAACCTGACATTTCTCCATTCCATAACGTTTCTTGCCTCTATGTCTTTTGGTCTTACAAGATTGGCAGCGTTTCCATGAAATGCTGTAATAAATCTAGGTGTTCTGGCTTGATAATTTGCAAATCCTGCCAATGGTAATTCTATTTCTTCCCAGTGATTAGGAAATGAAATTTTAAAATCCTGTCTAAATACATTATCATTAATATCTATAACAAAACAGGCGAATGGAAAATCTTGACCTTTGATACTTTGAACTTCCACTCCTGAGGCTACGGTATCGCTAAATGCTAATTTAAATCCTAATGATGAAAGTGGTCCATATTCTTCTGTGTTCACTTGATTAAATCCTACTGTTCCATCTGATAGATAACCCATGTTGGTTGTGTCAAGTGTTGCCGGTTCTTTCACTGGAACTGTTCCACCACCACCATAAACTTCTCCTACTTTCTCACTGATAGAATTATCTTTAGTAATTGGAAATGGAAATGCAAAGTTTAACCATGCGCCTACTTTATAATATAATTCATCGGCAGGAGCTCCTCTTATCTCACTTGGTATATCATAAGTTACCGTAATTGCAGAAGCAATATTTTTAGTAAATCCATCGGTCGCTGGTGTTGGATCCCAACTTGCGGTCTGTTCTATCTTTGTATATTGGTGAAAACAGTCATTTCCTGTATGGGCATAATTAGTGCTTCTGTCCACGAATGACGTACTGGAATGGACATATTCATAACACTTTCCATCTTCTATAACTGCCACCATTAATCTATCTTGGGCACTTGTTATATCAAATTTTACTACCCACTCGGTTCCATCCCATTCGGTTACAGTGTTGCCGTATGCTACATTATTTTTATCAACTCCATTTAATGGAGAATTACCTGTTACACCATCAACAAGGACACGAAAACCTCTAGGAAAGTTTATAGCCGAACCTGCAATATATGACCTAGTGTTGGCGTGGGTGTTTAATTGTGTCGATATGCTGGAAGCTGTTGTTACTCTGACATCGGCAAAGGTTCTATAAAATTTCTCATCTTCGGTATCATCATTAACTATAATATTACTATCAAAGAATCCAGCTCCTGTACTTGTATAAATTTTATCTCCATTGGCGTCGGCTGCACCTGCAGATACGGCACTTGGATTACTACCTGAGTTAATCCATAATGCCACCTTACCATCTGTCCATTCGGAATAAGAAAATTTATTTCCATATTCACTTGCTCTCGTAATTAATGTCCAAGGTCCTGCACCGGGATAATTACCTGCCGTACTTGGGTGGTCACTGGTTGCTTTCCAATGCTGACCTAGATATTTTACTCTTGAATCTGTAAGATATGGAACACCTGCACTTGACCAATCTGGTCTAAATCTAAATTGAAATTCTTGACTCGCATATTTAGAACTGCCTAAAGGAAGTGTTCCATGTACTGGACTTCCCCATGCCAAAACATTTGAAGCATTTGCATTGGATATTCCACCTTCCTCTTCGGCCACATTAACTGCTAGGGTGTTTTTAATTGTCACTAGAGCCGCACTTCTATCGGCAGGTCCAGCTCCTTGAACTGTGATACCTAGTTGAACTGCGTTCTTTGTTGAAGTGTTATAGATAGATTCATAAAAATCTTTGACACCACCACTTGCTGTGGTTGCACCTAACTTACTGTAAATATCATTTAGTCTGTTAAAACAGGTATCCTCATTTTGTCCATATTCATAGTGATTAACATTCCAAGTTGGAAGACTGTTTCCTCTTTGTGTGCTAGCTGTGTAGGTTGTTGCCAATGTAAATGTTGGTTGTCTAGCTGATAGTATATTGGAATTATACACACTGATAATATCATTGGCAGGGTTTGCAGAGTTTGAAAACCAAAATGGTTTAACATAATGAATTTTATTTAGATAATATTCTATACCCCAACATTCTAATTCCAATAATGCTCCCTCGGCATTACTCTGTGACGGTTTTAATTGTATTACTTCAAAATATCTATCATAAGCATTACCGTCCATATCTGTCACTTGTATTCTTATTCTATCAAATTGGTCTATTGGTGTAGGTGCATTAGGTCTATTTACTATATCGGTTGTTACATAGTCTCCATTTTGTGCAATTAAAACAATATTAGCCTCATTAATTTCCTCTGTTCCAGTGTCAGTGAATAAAGGTATGCCTTTTATATCGCTAGTTATATTGGCACTTGTGACATAATCGTCACTCTCATCATACCAAGTAACTGTAAGTGATTGCCATGAGGTCAAGGAGTATTTAGTCCTGTCTTATCTCCAGCATATCTCAACTGAATAATAACACCAACTTTATTTTTATCTTCACCGTCTCGGATAAATCTTATTCCTGCTATAATATAACCATATTGTGTTGTTCCTGTATTTTTAGGTTGACAATCAAAGTGAGGAAAATCAGGTAGAACTATGCCAAACTTTCCAAATGGAAAATCAGTGTCAGTTTTTGGCTCTTTTAACCATGTCATTAGATTAACTATTTTGGAATTGGCTGTTTCTATTTCAGATTCTTCTATCATACCTGTAAGTGTTACATCTATTCCGTCCATTCCCATATCTTGTATAGCGTTAAGGTCTTCGGAAATTCTTTCATTCTCTGGAACTGAAATTCTAACATCAAACTCAGACTTGAAAATATATCCATTCTGATTAACTGAACCCTCATTAAATCTAACTATGTTTGCCGTACTTGCTCCACCTACTGTTAGATTAAGGTCGGTTGCTCTCCAGATGATAGAGTCTGCCATTATCTTCTAGACCCACCCGGAGTGTTTGTGTTACTTGTACGATTTCCTACCGTATCAATTACATGAGGTTTATTATTAAATGTCTTTGGAATACCACCATGGTCGAATAAAAGATTAGAACCAATAACACCTGCTTGACCTCTAATAAATGGACTTGCTGTCACAAATACGGTTTTGAATCCCTGTCTTAAATCTGCTAGTTCTTTTCTTCTAGTGAATAACAATACCTGTTCATCTATTGCAATCTTTAAACGTCTGTCTAACCATCTTCCCGGCTTCATAGACTCTGAAATTATAAAGCCAACTATCTGTTCAATTAGTAGAATTAATCCAAGTATAACTCCACCTCTAACAAGTTTAGTTCCTATTTTACCAAAGATAAATCCTAATGGATTAGTTGAAATTCCTGAAATGTTACCAAACTGTTCGGAAGTAAATTTCTGAAATTTACCTACATTACCTTTTAGGAGTTGCTCTTGTTTAGTTTTGATACTGTCAAGTTTCTTTTTATCATTCTTTGCACCCTCTTCTCCTTTAACTTTTTCAGCTTTGCCACCTTTACCACCACCTGCTTTAATTAAAGACTCTATTTCTTTTTCAAAGTCAGGACTGTCTATGGCATTGGCTTGAATAAAGGTGTTGATATGTGTAGGATTAGCCGAAGTCCATTCGGAACTTTCTAATATTTTTTGTATCATCTGATTAACTAATTCTGAAATTCTACCCAAAATTATTCACCTAACTAACGGTTACAGTATCACCGGTAATTCTTACAAAGATAGTTATTTCTATAACTCCTTCTTCCACTTTCTTATAATCGGTATCTCTTAAAACTCCTGTGGCTGCAAAGGTTTTAGTGGCACCAGCTACATTATTTGCCACAATTTTCCACGCTGTGGAAGTTAAATCACCATTGGCGTCAGTCTGTGTAAGTGTGTTTAGTGTAGAAATTTCAGGTGTAGAAACAACAAGAACGGCAGTAAAGAAATTATCTCCTTTGCCGTATGTATAAACTAGACCATCTGTGGTTGGGTGTCTGTTCTCTATTCTACCTATATGAATATCTAAATCTTTTAAAAGGATATATCTGTCTGAACCAACTTCCAAAGTTAATTCTGTTGCATTAACAATTTCTGCCAGCTCACCAATATTAGCCATATAATGATAAATCTGTTTGAATAACTATAAGAAGTAATTTAATAAAGAATCACTATCTTCAATTTTTACCTCCAAATTTGTAAGTTCCATCAATCATTGATTGGGCGTATTTATCAATCCAGTCTTTTTTATTTATATATTCTTCTGGCATATCAACACCTTCAATCCAATAGGAAGTTATTTTATTATACACATCTTCTGCTATTTTTCTGGTAGTCTTATTTCTTCTGGCTTTTGCGACATTTTTAACACTGGCTTCATATTGTTTTTCAGTCTGATTAGTAAATTGGTTTCCGTCCCATCTTTTGGTGTTATTTTGTTTCATGTTATACCTATATATTATGATTATATTAACCTATGCTCGGACTATAACTTTGAATTTTATCACTCTACCTCTGACTCTATCGCCTTTGAATATCTGAGGTAAATCCTGTATTCCTTTTATCTCGCTTGACTCTGCCAATCTTGTGCTTTCTGCACCACCTACACTTCTTAAATCATAGTTGGTCTCTAATTGTTCAATGATTGCTTTACTGAAATCATCAATATCCTCTTCGGTTTTAGGTCCGTCTTTGGCTTCTACTACAAAGAAGATGGCTAGATTAAGTTCCCATTCTTCTCCGACATGGGCGTTGGCATTTATCTGTGCTAATGTTCTAACATTATTTGCCACATTAACATCACTTGTAACCCATAATCTAGGTAAAGGTGGTTCTTGACTTGACTTTGGACTCGGTGCACCTGCTTCTATTTTTCTAAATTTTGTCCTACTAGAGGGCGTACTATCCCATAAATTTGTAGTGTCTGCTTTTAATATCTCTACTATTCTTTCCTTAATGGCAAATATGTCTAAATTTGTCATGCTAGAACTTCACCAACGTTTAATGTCTTGGTGTTTGAATAGAATATATTTCCTGAAGAGTATGTATATTTGGCTTGAATCTCCCAAGGTCCGGGATTAAGTGAAAAAATAGCCGTTGCTGTGGTAAATGACCAAATTCCATCTGTTCCACCATCTACATTAACCGCGGTTGCTGTATGTTCAGTTTTGGTCATATCGGGATCCCTCAAAAGTATTACAATAGTTGAAAGGTCATTAATGTCTATAACAGTATCAACTCCATCGGACCTTGTTTTTGCAGTTCCTTTAATGATTGTTCCAACGTCTTCCGATTGTATTGTAATTTCTGTTCCGTTAGCCATTAATCATCATCTGTTAAATTTAAGTTTCCAACATTATAAGAATCAATTACAGTTAGGTCACTATTGTTGGTTCCAGCGTTGGCTATGAAGTTACTAAGACTGATAGAAATATCTGCTATAAAGACACCTGTATTAAAGCTAATGAATACACTTCTAATCTTATTATTTACTTCTGTTAGTCCAATAGTGTCTGCTATTTGTTTAACTATACCCGTAACAATATTATTAACACCTGTGATACCTACCGTACTTGATAAATTCTTTGTTAGTCCACGGAAATATTCACTAGCTTCGGTTATTCCTACTGTGCTGGATAGGTTTCTTTTAATTACACCTAGTCTATTAACGGTCTCTGTAATGCCTACCGTACTTGATAGATTTCTTTTAATTACACCTAATCTGTTTAATGCTTCATTAATTCCGACTGTTGAGGTTGTGACATTTCTAAACATAACCATTGCTCTGTTATTAGATTCGGTTACACCTAATGTGATGTTAATCCATTGTAGGAGTCCTTTTAATTTCTGACTTGTCTCAGTGATTCCTAAAGTAGATGAAATAATTTGAAGTATTGCCAATTGGTCTAGTTCATATCTACCACCTGTTCCGTCTTCGTTAATATAGACACCTAATCCACTTTCTAATCCATAAACGTTAATTTCGGTTAATATTGAATTAACCACTCCTTCTAATGCTACAAGAGCCGAGGTAACGACCTTAACAAATCCAAATATATGGTTGTTTATTGTTGTTATGCCTACTGTGTCTGCAATATTTTTTAAGAAGCCACTCACTTTCTGACTTGCTTCCGTAATACCTGCCGTACTATTTGATATTTTTAATGGATAATCTTGCAGATAAATTCCAGTTCCATCTTCTAATTCATAGGCGTCTATTCCATTAGACTCTATAAGATATTCAAACTCTGAAATTTTCTTATTAAATGAATCTGTTAAACCCATTATGGATTGGGCTGCCACTTTAACAAATCCAGTGGCATGATTATTACTATCTGAGACTCCTAAAACTTCTAGAATGGTCTTACCATGTAATCTATTCTCAATTTCGGTTACGCCTACACTGTCATTGATAATTTTTAAAGGAATATCTAGTTGATAGTTATTCAGATTTTCCAAAACTAGAATACCTGTTCCGTCTTCTAGTGTATAATTATCTGTCAATAATTATTATAAGTCTAATTGTTTTTAGTAACTAATATCTTATATCAATTAAAGTAAAACGTTATATGAGGTCAATTATTACACCGTTGGGAATGATGAATCATTAGTCCAATCAGCAGATAACTCATCTACTAATGATAATTTTTCTGAATTACTAATGGCATTATATGGTAGTCTGGGGTCAGTTTCCTTAATGAGTACGGCATATTTATTTTCAGTTGGGTGTTTTCTAACTGTTGCCCATCTGTCAGCATTATATCCAATTATGTTGGCTTTCATGTAATTATGGATTTTCAACTGTAATGCCTCAAGCAATGCTTTGTTTGTAGAAATTAAATACCCCATTATGTTGTTCCCCATTTGTCAGTAAGATATGCTTCAATGTCTATAATTTCTTGTGCTGTTAATGTTTTATTATAACAGATAAATTCAGCAATCCAAGGAGCTCCAACCTGAGAACCTCCATATGCCTGTCCAACAGTAATACCATTCAATACTCCTGCACCAGCGTCAAAATCAGCTATTACTTCTACTCCTTGTTGTCTAAGATATGAAGTTGCACCATTTAAAATTCCGTTATATGTTTTAAAATTTGTTGAATCTAATGGAGTATAAGTTCCACTAATTCCAGCATACCATATTAATATATTTTCATCAAAATCACTTCCCATTACCTGCCTACTTGTTGCTCCATCAGAAACAGTATCAAAAACTGTTTCAGAATCAAATATATCAACTGACATTTTTGCTACAATTAAAAAAGTAGTTGGCTGAGTTGTTGCTACGGTAGTTCCTGTCATAAAATTATCAACTCCATCAAATTTAATTACAGGTTTTCCATTCTGAACAGAATCCACCCATAACGGTTGGTTAGTTCCTGTTGCCTGTGCTAGATTATTTCCCTGTCCTGATTTATCATTCCATGCTGAAACAAGGTCACTTGCCTTTGTAATTGTTGAGGTGTCACTTGCATCATACCAAAATTCAATATTAGAAATATCAGTTGGAAGAAAAGTGACACGATTAATACTAGGGTTAGACCATTGGAGAAAATTCTGATTAAAAAAAGACAATCCTAAGTGGTACCTATATCATCAATACCATACTCTATGATGAGGTTAATTATATCTACATCTCCTGTCATGTTATCACTTGCTACATCTCTAGATAGTTTTAACATAACCAGTTCTCCTGCCGCTGGACTTCCTGCTATTGTGATGGCACTTGAAAAAGCTGATAAATGTCTATCGTTTTGTGCCAACCATGTATCTGTCACGTTGGCTGCCGTTCCTACTGCCGTATCTATGGCGTCACTATCTGCTAGACCTACTCCTGCTAAATCAAAGTCTATGGTTTCAGTAGTTAATCCGGCTGTATTTGTCCAATCTAATCTAAATCTAATAGTTCCTGCGTTCCAGTTTGGTGGTGTTGTCCATTGAATCCATACTATTTCGGAAGTGGTTGTGTCAAATCCTGCATAAGCATAATTTACTTTATTAGTTGTGGATTCTCTACTTGTTATTTCTGCACCGTTTGTGGTTGCTGAAATAAAAGCTCCTGCAGGAATAGAGTGTTCGGCTGTCTCGGCTATTACGGTTGTTACTTCTGCACCGATGGCACAGTTTGATATGGTTACATTATCGGCGTCTATTGTTCCAGAAGATGGAGTTCCTAAAACAGGTGTAACAAAAGTAGGACTTGTTAAAGTTTTATTAGTAAAAGTTTGTGTTTCTGTTAAATTTGCTATTTGAAAATCTGTACCGGCGTCATCTGTAAACCATAATTGATTAGGAGTGGCTGTCTTAACCCACATTTGTCCGTCTCCTGCGATATCGGCATTGGCTGCTGCCTGTTCTGTCATAGAAATAGTTCCCATACCAGTTTGATCAAATCCAGAACCTGTTAAAGTTCCACCTAAATCAGGATTGGTATCTTCTACGATATTCTGTAAGGCTACAATATTGGCGTCTATATAGGTTAATAATTGTGTTACTGTTGCTTTTCTACTTGCTGGAGTTCCACTTGGGTCGTCAATAATTGCTATTAAGTCCTCTCCTGCTACTGAGGCTATGGCACTTAATGCAGAAATTTTAATATCAGCCATACTATTCTATATCATTCTCTCTCTCTAGATAAGAAGTAATTAATTTTCTATCAACCTCGGTCATTTCTGGATATGTTTTTTTGTCTCCTGTCTTATTTTCATGTGGAAAATTCTCTAATTGCTTGGCGTCTTCTAGTGTTATTATGATAGGATTAACTTTAGACCATATCTTTAGCCAATGACCATAATTACCCTGCTTGATTGGATTAGATTCACCTAATCTCTTGAAGATGTCAGAGTGAAAGTTAAGATATTCTTCTAATGTCATAGTCTTATTCATCTGAAAAAAATAATAATTTGACCATATTCTTTCACTGTTATCTCTTAATATGATTACATAATGCCAATCTGGAAATTTATCTAATGCTTTCTCTATACCCTCTTTTCCTTTCCATATCTGTTCTATACGTCTAACCTCTTTATCTGGAAATCTCTCCTTAAGATATGTCTCTAGTGATACTGTGCCACATTTAGGTATTCCGACTATACAGATATTTTTAGAAATGTTAGTAAATGGATCTATCAAAGTTTTTTCTTTTTGCCATTCTTTTTAGTGAGAATAACGTCTATGCTTTCTTTATGAAAAATCTTAGAATCCATTTCTATTGGTTTTCAAAGGCATGATTAACGAAAATCTTTAAGGTATCTGAACTTGTTTTGGCGAATGATGTAAATGAAAATACTGCTAACAGTTTTGAAGTTGTTACCGGTGTTGCATGGTCTAAAATTGCTCCTTGTTCAACGTCTGTATCATTCCAACTTGCAGCCGAATAATTTACTGCATAACTGACGGCATCCGTGGCGTCTCCAGTGTTGTCTGCGTCACCTGTATCGTTGGTTTTAGGATATCCTGCGGTGAAAACTTGGTTAGAACCAGAAATGGCTGAGGTTCCTGAGACATCAAACTCATTATAGGTATCTGTTTCGGCTTCTGTGTATGCTGTGGTTCCAATTTCAAATCTGCCTGCGGCAAAATTCTCGTTGGCACTTGGTGTTTCTCCTGCACCTTTTTTAGCATAAAATATTTCACCGTCATTTGTAACTAGATTATGGGTATAATCAAATTCTTTAATCATGTCAATAGAGCCACTTGGACTCACTTCTGGAAAACTTAATACTCTGATAACGTTATCTTCTAATCTTTGGTTGGTTAGGTATCTTGTAGAATCTGTCCATTTTAGAAAGTCATTTGTTTTGGCTTCTTGTGTTCTTTTAGATACATCATTGGAAGATAGTTTAAACATCTTAATTATAGTTCCTTTTTATTACACTAAGAGAATTAATATCTACCATAGTTTAAACACGTCTTCCTGTCTATATCTATCATTAAATCTCTGAACATCATACGGTAATCCCTCTATGCTTCGGTCTTCAATTACACCATTTATTAGTTCAGTGAACATATCTTTCCAAAACTTTGCTGTTTCTGTATCTCCTCTCTTACCTCTAAATAATGAACATACATAGTAATTGGCTGCCATTCTAACATCTGCCATGATAGAGGGTGTTTTTAGTGGGATTCTTTCGTCATGTTGTTTTAAAATATTATCCATGTGTTGGTTAGCTACTGTTCCGAGTCTATTCAATAACTCATCATCAACGGTGTCAGTAATTTCTATGTTTAATAGGTCTTTACAGGCGTTAATTTGGTAAAAGTTACTAGCCATTATACTGTGATAAAGCGTGATTAACTAAGAGAATTAATCTCGTATTTCATATTTTTCTCCGTTTGTTAGATATACAGTATAACCTATATGGGCTTCTGTTCCTCTGTTTTTCCATGCTCTAACCTCATCATATTGTTCATTTCTTAGATGTGGGAAATATGTATCTGGGTCCACTATTTGACTTAATCCCATCTCATTTATCTCCTTGCTAAATTGAGCGTCCATACAACCCATACCACCACTACACCATCCAGTAAATGATAGTTTTTTTACCAATTTTCTCTCTATAAACTGACATGCAAAGCCTGTAAATCCTACTGTAAATATATGGTCTGGTGTATTATCTCTCTCATAATATGACCCCTTTGTCTGTTGGTCAAATGGTATACCTATTGGTTTACATGAATAAATATCTGGATCGTCTTGACCTAGATTGGCTATACCTGCAATATTTGAAAACTCATATTCCTCTACATCTCGTTTTAATGTCATGAATGAATCATAATCTAGCACCATATCGTCAGGTGCAATTACAATATGGGTATATTCTTCATGCTCTAGAAAAAAATCTCTACCTGTCTTATAGGCTTTAGGTTCCAACATCATTCTTACCAATAGTTTATCATATTGTATCTCATTCCATGACTCCATAACTCTAGGTATCTTTCTAATAGAGGGAATAAATATTAGTGGATTAATCATAATCTTTAGCCCAAGATGTATTTTGATATACTATGGTATTATCTGGAACATCATCATAGATATTACAGTTCATCTTGATAAAGCAGTTCTTACCTATTGTGACTCCTGGTGCCACTGTGCACCTTGTTCCTATTCTTGTGCCTTTACATATCTTCATTATCATCTCCTTATCTGGTCTTTTATTTGGTGATAATCCATGTTCTCCATCTGGGATAAATGGGTTATTTGCACATGAAAAATGAGGACCAATGAATACATTATCCTCTATTATTGCACCTCTAGAGATTACACAGTGTGGTTGAATGGTTACATTATTACCTATTATTACATTGCTCTCTATTACATTTAGTGGACCAATTATACAGTTATCTCCTATTATGACATTATCTCTAATTACTGTAAAATCTCCTATAAATGTCACTCTCCATTCACCCACATTTGCTTTTGGTATTCTTCTATTGAGTCTTTTACCATGCTATTTCTGACACTATCATCATGGGTTAGAGTAAGTCCATTAATTAATTTGATGTATCTATTGATTGGATATGTTTGTCCTAATGCTTTAAACAGTTTATGTGAGCCTTCATAATGAAACATGAAAGGATTTACTATTATCTTTGCCCATTCTCTGATTACGTCATATTTTACGTTAATTCCATATAATCCAATACCTAAATCTTTAATATTATCATAAAATTCATCTTTTAACTCGGATATGTATTCGTCAGAGTCTATAATTATTAAAATGTCCATTCCTTTGCTATTTCTGAGATATAAATCTCTAATTTTATATTCTGGTGTCTCTCCGTCTGCATAAATCACTTTAACATTTGGAATTAATTTAATTTTCTCTAATTGTGATAAATCTTCCTTTAATTTTGAATTTCTAAAGAGTCCATAGGCAATAATTATGTTCCAGTCTTTTGGAATACTCTCTATACATCTAAAGACCGTCTCATCATTATACCAACATATTCCAACTGATATTGAACATGGTGGGTCGGCTGTACGCTTTGTTTTACTCCTGACTCCACGGTTCAATAAAATTTATAGTATCTAGTGGTTTAAGAGTTTAAAAATAAAAAGATTAGTGTTGGATTTTTACAGTTTCCACAAACTTATTTTCTAGTGTTGGTTCTTGACATGAATCGGCCTCAATAAAGTCTTCTTTCAAAGTCTTCATTACTTCTGACCTGAATAATGCGTTTATGTGGCATGGTGCCGTTTCATAGACAACATCAAAGGCGTCCTGAATTAAATTAATTTGCCTTTCTGTCAATTTACCAAAGTATTGTTTTGTCATTGTATCTCTATTCTTTTGGGCCAATATAAATCGTGCAGGTCAAAAAAGATTAACAAAAATAAAAAAAAGATTTTACTGGTTATTAATCAGTAGTTGAAATCCTTACAATACTTGTGGCGTCTAATACACCGGTTTTTGTTCTCCAAGTAGTGTTTACTCTAACTTGGTTCTCTTCACCGTATTCGTGCATTTTAACAGTGACATCACGTTTAATTCCAATACCGTATGAGTGTTTTGGAATGCACATAATGGCATTTATACTTGGATTAGTTTGTGCGGCCAAGTGTTGAACTGCATTTGTAACGACCAATTGGACTCCCATAAATTGCTCTAGTTCGGCTTTAAGCCAAATATCTGGGGCACTTCTGGTTGCCAATGAAGTTACATTGGTTGAAGTTATTAACTCTCTCCACTGTTGTGGGTCGAGGAAACAAACTGGTTTAATTCCACCTCTCAAGTATCCTTGATTCTCAAGATATTCTCTTCCAAAGGCTATACCTGTTTCGTCCATAGCCACTGAGGCTGTGTCGGAAGTTGTTGCTGTTGCACCAGTATCTCCACGAATCCAAAGACCGGGAGTTAAGGTACCTTCTGCACTTACGGTATCTAACATATCAGTTGCTACAAAGTCCTCATAAGAAGCGGCACTTCCTTCGACCACTGCTTGGAGTAAATCGAATGGAGAATTTTCAATTTCATCAAAGTCACCGATTAAATAAACACCTGTAATGGTGCTTGGGGTTACTTCAATAGAAGTGAAAGTTTGTGTTGCTTGTGAAGGTGCTGTACCAACAGTCTGTGAGCCATTTCCTGGAATTGTTGTCTTAAAGAATCTTGCTCTATCCATACCTGCTTCGATACGTTTGACTTTAGCAAACTCGAAAACTGGTCTGAAAGAAATTCCACCGGGAACTATTGCTACATCGGTATCTAGGTCCTGACTTGCGTGAGTACCAGATATTGATACGGCTTCCTGAATTTGGAGTGGGGCGTCTCTGAAAGATTCGCGTATAACTCCAGACTCTCTGACCTGTTTAGTATTAACACTTCTCAATCCCTGAATAGGAATATCGAATTGGAATTTTCCGTATTGTTCTAAAGATGGAATAATTGCTTCTGCAATTTCTTTCCATGTCTTAACTCCTGTGTTACCTAAGCCTACGTGGGCAGTTGGTTTCTTTTCGTTTAGAGCCTTTAAGGATTGGTCAATACTTTTCAATCTTTTCTCAGTTGCAATATTGGTATTAGTTTGTCCAATAGAGTCTGTTTTATCTGCATTTATTGGTTCACAAACTTGACTATCAGGATTTAAGGTATGTCCTTCAGGACAACTTTTTCCTTCGGTCTGTGCTTGGTCGTCACCAACATCGGAACCACTTGAACCAATATCTGATTGTGTATCAGTTGATTTTGGGTCACCGAATGCAGATTCTTTTTCAGATTTTGAAACGCATTTCCCTTGTGAAACATCAAAAGAACTGCCTTCTGGGCATTCTTCGGCTTCTTTATTTTCCTTATTACAATTACAAGGCATAAGTAATCTTTAAATAATCTATTTAATAGAACTATATACAACCATAGCCAAGCCATTGACTAATCATCTGACATAGAAGAATCTGAAAATTATAACTAACAATCATGGAGAGATTTTACCTCTCTGTTAAAAAATGCACCTTTACTATCTGCACCTCTCCAACTGTCAAATAGTCTTTCCGATACATTACAAAATTTATAGGTTTTATCGTTTAGTATTGCTTCCATACTTTGGCTATCTTGGTCATACTTTACATTTCCAACGAAAGAAGATGAATGAGTGAATGCCCTAAATCTTACTTCTGTGATACCTGCTTCCTGCCAATGCTTATTATTATCTTCAAAAAATTCAAAAGTTTTCTTTTTCTTCTTTGGTGGTTCTGCGTGAGCTATTGGTCCTGTTAAAGATACGTCCTCAGATTTTAGTTTTTTTTTTCACCACAATTAGAACAAAATGCCTCTTTACCTTGTTTTAATTTCTTTTTTAAATCCTTTGGTGCTACAAACGGATCATTCTGTTTAGGTTTTTTAGGTTCTGGATTAGGATTAGAACCATCAGATAAAGCTTTGTCTGCTTTTCTATTGGCAGTATCAAAATCATCACCTGCGTCCATAAATTTATTTATAAAATCACCATGTTTTTTCATATCTCCCATAGACCTCTTTTTATTGTTATCTTGTGGACCTGAACCCGGACCACCCTCCTTTGCTTCTTTTTTTGAATGAAGTTCGCCACAGTCTGAACATTCTTCCACGTCTAAATGTCTCATGATTTTATCTATTTGTTTATCTATCTTATCTCCTTTCTGTTTAAATTCTGTAAAGTCTTTTGTATAATCTGCACCTTTTTCTAGTGGGCTGTGGACGTGATTACACTCTCTAATATAATTCTCAATTACTTTTACTGTTGTTTCTGGAACTCCCGGAGTCTCTGTCAGTGCTAATCCTTTAGGTGCCAATCCAAATGGCATTGCAAAACAATCATCTCCTAGATTGCATATCTCTTTTACTCCCTGTGGTTCGGCTTCAATACTTGTGAATAGGAGTTTATTTCTTGCTACATTGGCTGCCGATTCGTCTGTGATTTCTCCTTTATAGTATACCGTTTCTTGTGAAGCATTATAAGAAAAGGTTACAGAACCAATTTGGTTATTTGGGTCATGTTCCCAGTTTAATGGAACTGTGACACCATCGAATCTTTCTAATTCTTTCTTAGTGTATAAATTGTTATTTCTAGAAATTCTTGGTATTAATGCCACGCCTTCAATTTGTGCAGATTCGTTAATTTTTGAATAGGCGTCTATGTGCATATAATTTTATTATAAAAATCTAATTAAAAGAAACAATAGAGAATGGCGTATCTACACACTTTCCTCTATGTAAAGATTAAAGACCTCAATGACGGAAAACAAAGTCCGTGGTATTCTCACGATATACGTCTTGGTCTCTAATCATGATTAATATTCCACACACTATTATTTAAAGATTTAAAAGTGTCTAGTTATTAAACAGAGAATAATTTCCGAAAAGTGAATTAGGTTAGACTAATATCAATAAGATGAATGGTAGTGCAATTAGACCACCAATGACACCACCAATTAACTGATAAAATAAACATTTAAGAATACCCATTACTCTCGTACCTCAACTGTCATTAAGAACCACCCCAAACAACAAAGGCACTTGTAGTTTTGATTAGTTTGAAAACATCAGGTAGTTTTGTTGGTTTATGATGTTCCATGATATGTTTAGACCTGATACCGTCATATTGTCCACAGCCACATTCTACAACATCAGAATATAATGTATAAAATGCAGTATCATCAGTTTCATAGAATTTCTCTACTGCTTCCTTTTCACTATTGGCAAATAGTATAACTATACCATCTGAATAATCTGTCAAAACACCATCTGCTATCCAAAGTTTCATACTTGCTTCTCCTCTCCAAACGTGAGGTTATTAAATCTTGCTATTTAAAAATAAAGAAAAATTAAGGTAGGACTCATTTAAACGGATTAAACCTACACTTTTTCTTTATTATGACATGGTCAGTATTTTTAATTATACTCATGGTATCATCTGTTGGACACTGTACTTCCTCTCCTGTGATAATTACATTAGTGTCAATAGTATATCTTTTTCTATCTTCTGATACCTCTACTACCTGACCATATTTTATGTCAGTGTTTTTAATCAAGATATTGTACCTCTATTCTTCCGTTGGTTAATGTTATGGCTTTGCGTATATAGCCGATACGTCTCCATTTCCATGCTCTCATAATGATAGTTTGACCTTCCTTTATTACAAAGTTGTGGTCTCGTTTTGTCCAACCAATACTTACGAAGGGCGTCTTTACATTGAATGAGTCTGTGGACATCTAACATATCACATCACTGACACTGGCAGCCTCTTTTGCTACAAAAAGCGTGTTGGCCTTCTTTACACATTGAACATTTTTTTATGGCTTTAACTTCAACAAATTTATTATTAAATTGTTCTTTCTTTATCTTGTTGGCACTGTCTAAGGTTTTCTTTTGCATATCATCTCTATCCTTGGCTGCTTTAATAATCTCATCATCATCTGGAAGTTCCATGCCTGTGTTAGTTCTTAACCAATCCCTACATTCTCCAATAGACATTTTACCAGCATTTGTTATATTTAGAACTTGGTCTACCTCTAGTTCTATGATATTCTGTGTAGTGAATCCAACCTCTAGTTCTTCCTCTTCAGGCTCGAATCCGTTTTGTAAAAGTAATGGGTCGAATAGTTGGGTTTTTAATACGTTACATAGATACCGTTGATAACCTCTCACTTTCTTCATAACGATACCCTCAGTTGTTTCGGAACTTGCTCTACTTGTGAAATCACCGGTCATTATGTCATGAGGAAACTGTGTACCTATTTCAAAGACTTTTTCTATGTGAGTAACGTAATCCGTATATTTACTGTTACCAGCTGTTTCGAAAAATTCTATTTCAGGCTTTACTTTCTGGACTCTTTTATCTCCCGGTTTGTATATTTGCCACCTCTTAGCTTCTTTCTTTAGGTAATCATCTGAGGCTCCGGGATATGTTATTGTAGTGATTGGATAGGCATTATTTAATATGATTGCACTCATGGCGTCCTCAATACCCCACATTATTTCTATTAGTGGTGCTGTGGTTCTATTACCGATAGTTCTTGGAACTGCTAGTGAATAGAATAATGATTTACCCCATGGTTGTTTGGAATAGTTTGTTAAATTAAACTCTATAAATTTACCTAGCTTGCCCTCTCCTAACTTTGCTGATTGACCGTTTTGTGTTCTATGCTCGTAATATTCTAAATGACCAAACTCGTCTCTTTTCTTTGCCACAATGGTAGACATATCAACCTCTTCCACATCTTCTATATTGTTCTCATCTAACTTTTCTAAGATAGCGTTACCTGTGATTAAGGTAGTAGTTACCACACTTTCAAACTTATCATAAAAATTAGTAATTCTAACCCATTCATCTAGAAATTTCTGGGCTTCTGGATTCTTTGTCTTTAATATCATTTCTGTTCCTGTTATTAATTCAGAGTATGAACCAACTGCTATTTGTAGTTGAGGTGTTCTATCGTGATAGGTTAATAATTGTTGGAATGTAACCTGATTTGGCTGCTCTCTAGAGAAATCACTTCTAACTATTCTAGCTAATGGTGCCTTCTTTTCATGTAATCTTTCATATTTCTCCTCTATATCGTAATTAATAGGATTACCGATTGGGTCTCTCATAACTCTAAATTCTCTCCTGCTCTCCACTGTTGAATGATTGACTCATTATCTACCGTATCATCTAAAGTTAATTTGGTCATGTAGTTGGTCCCTCTAAGATGAATAGTTCTTGCCTATTGAGTGTTGATTCCCTAGAACCTGATTTAGTTAATTCTAGTTTAACGTTATAAATTCCCGGTGGTGGCATTTGTCCTTCTGCTACTGCATAAGAAAAAGTTCCACCTGTTGCTGATACTATTGTGGCAGTTCTATTGAAATGGTCTCCCCACCTGTTACCTTTGGCTAATCTGATTGTTAATGTATATCCTGTTAATACTGCTTTAACTGTCATTTGTTTATTAGAGTATAAGGTTCCTGTTAATAGATTAGTATCTGAAAAATCGTCCCTATACCATTGGGATTGGTCCATTTGCAGCCAGAGTCCGTATGTCATTTATTAAGAAAGATAGTCTTTGAGGTCTTTATCTGAAATTTTTAATAACTTCAATAAGTGAGGTTTATTCTTAATTTTATTTAATTCATAAATAATCTTTTCTTTATTAACACCACTAGAACTAATTCCTAGTTTGTTGGCTATACTCTGAACAGTTGAAGAATCGAAATCCCTATTTCTTGCCTTATAGGCTTCTTCCTTTCTTGCTTCAGGTCTACGCTTAAAGAGTGTCAATATAGAATTAGAGTATTTAAGATACTAAGAGAAATAATAATAGAGACTAGCGTCCTTTTGTAAGGTGTAACTAGCCCCGTTTAAATCAAGAGGACTGAGGTTCCACGTTTTTATGATAATGTATTATGCTGAGTCTATCACTCTCAAACTCTCATCTTTCAGACTGGACTTAACTCTCAAGGAGTTAATGTTTGTCTGCTTGACAACTAATATGAGTTGGTTCCCTTATAATAATGTTACTCATTTCAAGACCACTCATAGGATTCCCTCAAAGAATTTAATTGCGGCTTTCACGTTTAAAGGTATAGAAAGCCTGAAACCAACCTTGTCTGCTTGACAATTATACTATATCGGTACTTCAATATAAACCAATGTTTAATTGGCTATCCTCAATCATAAACGGATCCACTCATCTATTATACCGTTTGGCGCAACTTATTAGGGTGGGATTGCAACTTCATTGGATAGTAATTAATCTATAAATATCTAGTATTTTAGTTCTTCTAATCCAAGCCACTTTCTGATTAGACCTCTGGTTCTGTGTGACTGTGTTCTCTCATCATAGTCTTTTCTTACCTTTAGGTCTTCATTGACTCTTTTAACTTCGTCCATTAATTCTTTAACTTCCTCTAGAAATTGTAATAGGAGTTCCTTATGTGTGGCCTGTCTATTGTCCAATGTGTAATATGTTCACTTCTACTTTAAATCTATATCCATTATGATAGACTGTGATAAAGTTCTATTCTCTCTAATGCTGCCTTTTTAAATTGTTTAGTATCTCGAATAAACTCTTGGACTGCACCATCCTCACAAGTGATAAGTATGGCTAGACTGTCTATTGGTGTTCCTGTCATTTCTTCATACATCATGCCATATATCGTGGCTTGTAGAAAATAGTCCTCTATGTGTGCCATCTGCTTTTTTCTTCTGCTAGTCTTAAAGTCTATGATAGATAGATTTCCTTTATAGATTGCTATACAGTCAGAAGTTCCACCTAGTTTCATCTTGTTGCTCACTAGAGCCACCTCTGTATGTCTGATATTATCTATGTTATCTAATAAATCGTGTATGTTAAGGAAATGTCCTATTATTAATGGTCTAGTTGGCACATCTTGTTTATTATTCAAATAACTTTCTATGGCTTTATGTAAGTCAGTTCCATTCTTACCTGCCTCTCTGAATATATGGTCGGCTACATCTTCACCTATACTTTTACGCCATGCTTCCAGACCTGACATATCTTTGGTTGCTGATAACATAGTGGTCACTGAACTGAATCCGTTATAAACGTGGTTCTTACTATCTACTGTTGGGATTGATTCTTTAATCCAGTTAAAGTATGTCATGATTTATCCTCACGTTTGGCATATTTCATTTTAACACCTCATATAATACAAGTGAAATTATACCTATTGGTAATCCTAACCATATTGGGGATAAACAAATCAAAGCTATTTTATTACCTACTGGATTCATTTCTTATCCTCATGTTTGGCTAGTATTTCTTTGAGTTTATCCCATAAATCACACTCTTGACATATCCCGAAAGTCTTTTCACTGTTATCATATTTATCACTATACTCGCCCTCTGCAAGAGTCTTAATCTCATCTAATGTAGATTCTAACATACAAAATCCACCATATAATTCTTGATAATCATTAAACAGTTTATCTTTTTCCTCTTTTAACTTGGCTACTTGGTTCTCGAATGAATAACTCCTATCCTCACAGTCTTTCTTTTGTTGTAATAGGTGTGAATAATCTCTTTGCAACTTGGCTACTTGGGATTCTAATGCTATTTTTTGGTTTGACAACCCACCCACTAAACGAGAACCACCACCATCTATACTCATTAAATTATCCCATTTCTCTATCTTCCCATCTATCTTGGCTTTTAGATTCCAGAGTTCAATTTTACCATCTTTATCTAGTGCTTTAGGGAATCCACTTAATCCATGTAGTTCTAATAATCGGTCTAGGTCAGTCATGCTTTATTCAGGTACTTCTTTCTTATTAACTTTAAGAACCAATCTCTTTGTGATTTCATTCTAATACCTATTTGAACTACCTTACCTGCTTCATTACTAATATTATTAACATTGGTTGATTGATTCATTATCATTAATGCCAACTGTTCCTTAGTCATTCTGTTAAATGGCATACCAAATGTTTCGGTAAATGCTGTTATCATCTGAGCCTTTTGATATGGTGTTGGAGTTTGTATTCTCATTCTTTCCATCATTCAATAACCTCAGTATTCAATCCAATGCCACCCTTTGTTAAAACCTTATCTATATCTTCGTCTTTATGTATGAATTTCTGACCCATAATATCATAGTGACCATAGTCAAATTCTTTTAGGTCCCAACATGCCATTAGGAAACAGTCTCCAACATCAAAGTTTAATTCTTCCTTATCTACTCCACCTGTTTTATCAAACTGTGCAGACCTTAACTGAGATATTAATTTACCATGTGAACTGTGAATCCTAACTAGACCATTCTTTACCATCTGACTGGCATTAATTGTCATTTTACTTCTTAGTGATTGTTTGTTTGCCGTTTCATGGTCTCTTAATTGGAGTCCGAAATTGATTGGTAAAGCTGGTATACCTCGTTCTTCCAAGTCTCTAATAAATCCAGGATGGGCTGAGTCTATCTTACAGTTATCATTATATCTATGTGCCATATCTTCAACCACATCTAACATGGCAGACGGACTTGGTCTTGGAAATTCATTAGCTTCTATGATGTATAATATTCCATCTCTTACCTCTGCACCTATTACACCAAAGTTAGAAGAACCAAATGCTGGATCTCCATAACACCCTGCTCTGCCACCTATAATGTTTAGGTCATAGTCTGTCACTATCTTATCTATACCCTCAAAGATGTCTCCTAGTCCGAATCCATATTTCAGATTATATTCTCTCTCAAAACTTGGTGATAGTTTAGCCACTTGAATATCTTCCTCTCTAAACACTTTGCCTAAGCCTATCTCATAGTTCATGTGTTTCATTACATAGAAATCTTTTAACTGTTCAGGCTTGATATGTGTGTATTCTTCTTCCATTCTCTCGAATAGCCCACCCGGTAGATTAGGTGTTGATACCATAGCAATCCATGGATTAGTTTTAGGAATGTATCTCTCGGCTACTGTTCGTGCCTCATCTTGATACCTCATAGGAAAGAAATCTCCCTCATCTAACATGATAATCCTTGGATTTAATCCTCTTGCGGCCGCTAGATTGTTTGTTGGAAATGCTTCTATCTTGCAGCCATTTAATATCACTACTGATTCCTTGGTCTTAAAGTCATGATTGAATAAGCCTTTAATTCTACCTATTATTTGATTAGTTAATTCCTGTCTGGCCCCCGTAATGAATATGGCAGATACGTCTATCTGTTCTTCTTTCCACTTGTTATCTTTAAGACAATTCCATGCCACCCATCTGTTGAAAAATTCAGTAATGCCTAGGCCTGTTGCTTTCTTTACCCATACTTTCTTATGACTCTGCATAATTTCTTCTAATTCTTCCTCATAGTCAAAATATTCTAACTTTCTTGGTAATGCTTCCCAAAACTCTTTGAATGTGGTACCTCTATACTCTGGAAAATCTAC